>Ga0206847_10008_pt1 | contig 68426 bp, 44 predicted proteins | sample Alteio_BWOrgCont_17_FD_152880 | JGI IMG/M metagenome (GOLD analysis project Ga0206847, IMG submission 152880) | Enriched cells from forest soil in Barre Woods Harvard Forest LTER site, Petersham, Massachusetts, United States -... | ecosystem: Environmental > Terrestrial > Soil > Temperate forest >... | reverse complement strand
GGTTCGCCGTTCCCTGGCCCCGGGGAGGGTGACCATCCCGGTCGCCTGCGAAAGAGCTTGGCGCGCCGAAGCGTCTTCGCGAAGGCGGGTCCCGCTTGAGCAGTCGGCCGCACGAGCGTAGCTTGGAATTTCGTGAGTCGTTCTTCATTCCCAGCTTTGACCAGCTTTGACCAAGTGCGACCGTCCAACGCCGAACCATCCTTGTGAAGGCCGGCTCGATCCGTCGTTTCCGGTTTCGTCCCGGAGGGATCGCGCGAAAATAGCCTGGCATTTCAATGGTTTACCACGTTTTACGTGGCCGGACCCCACAGCCATATCCGTCGAGTCCCGCAGGGACGGCTGATGGGGCCAGAATGCAACCGTTAGATTAGGGCGATCCATTTTTACAAATTCAAACCTCGAACTCATCATTTCTGGTATTTCTCCGTCGTCTCGTCAGCATGGGCGGTCAAACCTCACTTTTCACTTTGACCCGCTTTGACCAGGTTTGACCGTCCGGCTCCCCCCATCCATTTCCAGCCAAATCCCAAACCCACTTGAGACCGACCGCCGGGCCGTCGACCTGTCCGCCGATCAATACCGTCCGCGCCTTTCAATCCGATCCCGTAAATCCTATTCATCCTCTCGGTCATTCCCATTCGTCTCATTCGTCTCATTATTTCTATTCTTTTCCCCCGTTATCTCACAAAAAAAATTGAAACTGTATTCTACCGTAGAATTGACATCATTTTTTTCCGAACTTCGAAATGGCATCTTTGGCGACGAGTTTGCACCCGCCAAAGGCAACCGTGCCACCGCGTAAAAAAACTTCCCTGTGTGTCATGTTTGTGGCTTTCCGTGATCCTCGGCGCGGGACTCGCATTCGCTACCAAGATTTGCGACCGCAACAAAACTCCGCTAAACTTCCCCCGCTTGAATATCGAAATCATTAACACCGGGAGCGAATTGATGCTCGGGTTCGTGCTGAACACCCACCAGCAATGGCTTTGCCGCCAGCTTGGCGATGCCGGATACGAGGTCTCGCGGCAGGTCGCGGTTCCCGACACCGGGCCGGCGATTCAACAGACCGTTCGCGAGTCGCTCGCGCGCGCGGATTTTATCATCGTCACCGGCGGCCTCGGCCCAACCTCCGACGACATCACGCGGGACTTGATCGCCGCCTTGCTGGGCAAACGCTTGCGGCTGGATAAAGGAATACTCGCGCGATTGGAGGCGTTTTTTGCCGAACGCGGGCGTCCGCTACCAATGAACGCAAAAGTTCAAGCGATGGTCCCGACCGGCGCGCTCGTCTTGGAAAATCCAAATGGCACCGCGCCGGGATTGGCCATGCGCGTGACGCCGAATCCCTTCCGGGAGCAGGGCGGCGCCTCATGGCTCGTCATGCTGCCAGGCCCGCCGCGCGAGCTGCGTCCGATGTTTACGAACCACGTTCTGCCGCTGCTGCGTAAGGAATTTCCGCTGGAGGCGTCCTTCGCCTGCCGCACATTGCGCACAACCGGATTGGGCGAATCCCTGGTGGAGGAAGCCATCGCCGGGCCGTTGAAAGCACTGGTCGCGGACGGATTGCAAATTGGCTATTGCGCGCATTCAGGCCATGTGGACGTGCGCGTGGCGGCGTTGGGCGAGCGGGCGGCAACCATCATCGCCGAGGCGGAGACGATTGTTCGCGGGAAATTGGACAACTACATTTTCGGCACCCAGGACGAATTGCTCAACGGCGTCGTCGTTCGCCTGCTGACTGAACGGAAGCAAACCCTCGTCCTCGCGGAATCCTGCACCGGCGGCTACGTCGCGAACCAAATTACCGATGTGTCCGGCGCGTCGGTAATATTCCGCTGCGGCTTGGTCACGTACAGCAACGAATCCAAGCAAAATTTATTGGGCGTAAGCGCGGAAATTTTGGCCAAACACGGCGCGGTCAGTCGCCAGACAGCCGCTGCGATGGCCACCGGCGCGCGGGATCGTTTCCAATCGGATTACGCCCTCGCCATCACCGGCATCGCCGGCCCCACCGGCGGCTCGGCGAAAAAGCCGGTCGGGACGGTATTCATCGCGCTGGCGACGGCGAAGCGGGTCTTCGTGATCAAGCGCACGAACCGCTACGACCGCGCCACGTTCAAACACATCACCTGCCAGCAAGCCTTGGAATTATTGCGGCGGGAACTGGTCGGAATCCCGTTGGTGACAAAAGCCTGAGAGCGGTTCGATACAGGTGTCGGAGGAGGAATCCAATTGAAGACGCTCTTTCCGTCCGGTCTCTGTTCTCTCCGTTTCCTCATGGTTAAAATCCCATGTTTGGTTGCGTCTCAATTGACTTTTCCCAAAATTAAGGCACAGTAGCCAAAACCTAATCCCGCGCCAACCGTATGAAAAAGCCCGTTCTCGCCCTTCTGACCGTCACCGTGATTTCCCGTGGAGCTTTCGCCAGCGCCGATCTGGTCAAGCATCGTGCGATGAACCAGCGGGACCAGCTTAATGCCGCCCAAGGCGTCGATCCCGCGAGCGGACAAACCGGCGCAACCGGCCAACCCGCGCAACCGCAGGGCATCAACCCGGTTCAACAGCAGAATATTAACAAACTCGCCCAGGACCTGGCCGCCATCCGGCCGGAAACCCCGGTTGGCGATCCGCAAAAGCAGGACTTGCAGACCGATTTTACGACGCTCTCAAAGTCAACCGTGAAAGCCTCCGCCGCCGCGCTGACCAAGCTGGGCAACGACCTCAGCACCGCTCTTTCCGGCAAGGGTGTGACCGTCCGGGAACAGGCGCAAATCGCCCGGAATGTCAACATCGTCCTAAATTGCGTGAACCTGACGCCCGCCCAAGCCCAATCGTTTGCCGCCGCCGCGCAGAAGTCCTTGCAAAATGGCGGCGTGCCCGACGAGCTGGCGCAAAAAGTCGGCGACGACCTCCGGGCGATCGTCACCGACTTGCAGAAAAACAAACCGAAGAGCTATTAACTCGCAGGCCGCCTGTAGCGCGGCCGTCCCGGCGGCGGGTTAGCGCACCGTCCCGGTGCGTGTTGGCCTCTTTATGTGGGGGAGAGAATTCCCCGGGGCTGTCCTCGACTCCCTCGCCCCTTCGGAAGTTTACCACGTTTTACGTGGGGGAGAGGGCCGGGGTGAGGGGTTTTCCCTTCCCGGTTTTATCGGTCGGGCAGGGGATTACAGCCCCTTTTCCAGAATATATTTCAAGAGATCAGCCACGCGATTGCTGTAGCCCCACTCATTATCATACCAGCTCACCAGTTTGAAGAAACGCTTGTTGAGCTCGATGCCCGAGCCGGCGTCGTAGATCGATGAGGCTTTCGAATGGATGAAATCCGTGCTCACGACCTCGTCGGCGGTGACTTCCAGAACCCCTTTTAGATATGTCTCGCTCGCGGTCTTCATCGCGGCGGTGATCTCGGCGTAGCTGGTATCCTTGACCGTGCGAACCGTCAGGTCCACCACGGAAACCGTTGGCGTCGGCACGCGGAAAGACATGCCGGTGAGCTTGCCCTTGACCTCGGGGCAAACCAAACCCACCGCCCGCGCCGCGCCGGTGGTGGAGGGGATGATGTTGATGGCCGCCGAACGTCCGCCTTTCCAGTCCTTTTTGCTCGGGCCGTCCACCGTCTTTTGCGTGGCCGTGTACGAGTGAATGGTGGTCATCAAGCCCTCCTCGACGCCAAAGCCCTCTTTGAGCAGGACATGGACGAGCGGCGCCAGGCAGTTTGTGGTGCAGGAGGCGTTGGAAATAATGTTGTGCTTCGCCGGATCGTATTTCTCGTGGTTGACCCCCATGACCACGGTGATGTCCTCACCCTTGGCGGGCGCGCTGATAATGACCTTTTTCGCGCCGGCCACGAGATGCCCCTTGGCCTTTTCCGCTTCGGTGAACAATCCCGTGCATTCGATCACGAGATCCACGCCGAGTTGCTTCCAAGGCAAACCCGAGGGATCCTTCGCGCTCACCACGAGCACGTCACTGCCATCAACCACCAGCACGTCGTCCTCAGCCTTCTCGGGCGTGGATTTCTTGGACGAAACCGTGCCTTGGAAGCGGCCCTGGGTGGAGTCGTATTTGAGCAAATAGGCCAGATTGTCTGCGGGGACGATGTCCCCCACGGCGACGACCTGGACTTCTTTGCCCAGCAAACCTTGTTCGGCGATGGCCCGAAACACGAGCCGTCCGATGCGACCGAACCCATTGATAGCTATTTTGACTGACATAGTTATGATTTAAATTTCAAATTCAACAATTCCACATTAAGGCGGGGAATGTTATGCACGAAAACCCCGCCGTCAACCCTGAATTCTAACACGACGGGACGTAAAAAGAAAATTTGCCGGCCAAAAGCGCCGCCCGGATGCCCGGCGGGTCACAGCAAAAAGAAAAGGGGTCAAACCATAGGATGAGATTATCGGGGTTGACTTTTCCGCGAAATCTTTGAAAAGCGCGCTGACGATGCCGCCGAAAATGCGAGTTGAATCGAAAAGTGCAAGCCCGCTGTTGCACGCCTGGATCCGCGCGAAAAAATGACAATCCATCGCCAATACTATGGTTTGACCCCCTTTCCGGACGCCTTCACCCAAAGGGCAAATTTTTAATACGCTTTTTCTTGCGCTCCACAAGCGCGCATGATACAAGCGTGGAGAATTAATTATGGTGGGGAAAATAATTCCCTATTTCGATAGTCGGGCAGTTTTCAGGTGATGTTATGAAAACGTGGCGAGGCGGTTATAGAGTGGCGGTTCACCGGTTCCTTGTGGTCTTGCAACCGGTGCAAGGATGGTTTTGTCTTCACGCATCAAAATCCTTGGCGGCTCATTCTCTCATTCGCCTTTTCAAAATCATCTCGTCTGGGGCGCGGGCCCACGCGAGATGGAAATCCCGCCGCATTCTGCTGGCCGCGTGCCCTCCACGCGGCATTCGCCCCGCCACCGTAGCACCGGCTTTCCAGTCGCCCAATAGAAATTGATGAAGCCCATTTCAAAAGCGAATCGCGCGGGCATCCTCCCGTCTGGCGGAATTCGCCCCCAAATTGAAAAACCCCCTCCACTGATTCTTGCCCGCCAAATGCCAATCACAGGCGTGAGCGCGTTATACAACACCGACTTGGATTGGGAATTGGTCGCCCACCATGCAAATTGGCGGGTCTCACAATTGGCGGCGCATTTTCGCATTTCGGTCCGGACACTGCAGAGATTCTTCCACCAGGAGATGGGGATGTCCGCCACGGAGTGGTTGTTGGTGCTACGCCAAACGCAGGCTCTCACACTTCTGCTAGCGGGACGTTCGGTAAAGGAAACGGCTTCCGAGCTTGGCTACCATTACGCGTATCATTTTTCACGCGACTTCAAATCGTACTGGGCCTGTAATCCGGGCAGGAAGGACGAGCTTGCCGGCCTGGCAAGGACCATTTGACGCATTTTGGTATGGAATGGCACGGAATGGTAGGTAATCGCCCTTGTCCGTCAATGGATTCGATGATTGACTCTCCATAACGCTATGGCCGACGAGAAACGAAATCACAGGCGATGGATCGATTTCCCTCCCCAGTCCTCTTCGGTTCCAGCGATCGGAAATAGGAAATTAAACCAAACACAAGCAATAAAACACAACCATTATGAAACAACCGTTTGCAAATCGTAGCATCTGGCCTCGCGTTCTTAACGCCTTTGCCTTCGTCGCAGCGCTCAGTGTTCTGGCAGCAAAAGTAGAGGCCACTTGGACACTCTGCTCTGATGAAGTCTACGCCGATTATAGCACATGTAACGACACATGCCCCGAATGTACTGGCACGGTCTATGATTACAACAACAATGGCACGTATGTGTGTACCAGAACCGATAGATATTGTTCGGCGGCAGGCACCGGGGGTCATGGAACGGACTGCCAAGCATTCACCTTTTCTGTGACGGCGTATGTCTATTACAACGGAGCCCAATGCCCCAGTTGCACGCGAGCGTATCAACCGGCTTCGTACCCTTCGCTTAACGACGCAATGACTCAAACTGACTCCAACTGTTCTGTCTATTAAGCCTGTGCTGTTGCAGAATCGCTTAGAACGGTCGGTTCTGGTCCGCATATTCTGTGGGCAATGGGCTTGCCTGTTGCCTACCTTCAGAAATCATTCAGCCGAGCGCGCTACCTCTCCGCAGAGCGCTCTTCCGGATTTTCTCCCATTCTCTAGGCATGCTGGAGGAGGCGATGGAAGGCGTTGAATATCACCTTTGCCGATTGGAGAAGCGCACAAAGTCTTGCGTGTGGCTTTCCTGTGCCATTTTAACCGTATCCGCCTTGTGCAAGTTGATTAGGGCTAGCGGTTCAGCTAGGATATTGGCCGAATCGGATCCCCTGTTCGGCATTTCCAATCGCGACTTATTCCTCCTCGTTGGCCTCCTTGAGATTTGGCTAGCCGTCCTCCTTGCAGGACGACACACTCTTTATGTGAAACTGCTGCTCATCGCTGGACTCGCCACGAACTTTGTGGTTTACCGCGCAGGGCTGTTCTACTTAGGGGTCCACAAGCCCTGTCCATGCTTAGGAAATGCCCTGGAATGGACACACGTCAATGTTCGAACGCTTGACCTAGCCATGACGGGGGTGCTGCTGTGGCTGCTCTCCACCAGTTTCATACCGCTATTTTTGCTATTTTGGTGTCGCAAGTCCAACCCACTCCAACCCGAAGTGCGTGCATGATCGCAAGTATCCTTTTGGCTTACCCGCGACTAAGGCAACGGACTCACACACCGTTACAAAGCCATCCTCCCAGTGCTCCCGCTGGCGCCACCTCTCAGCAAACACGACGGATTTTTGCTACATATGGTTTCCTTTTTTTGATGCCGTGGACGTGCGTTCCGGCAGGTGCGGAGGTTCCAGCCGTTGCCGCTTGCACAGTGCTCGGAAAGATTAGGCATTCACAAATAAGTGCAAGCGGCAAAGAAATTCTCAATTACACTGAGGAGTTTAAGATTACCTTGTCAGGATCACATTGGCTAATTTCTGAACGGCTGGAAGGCAAAGAAAAGACAGTCCTTAAGGAGACAGGATTTGATGGTACAAACACCTATCAGCTTGCCAAGTTTCCCCCTGAGCTGGCGGCACCAGGAAAACCACACCCAATAACCACTCATATAAGTATAAACGATTGGGATATGCCGGCACCGGACCCGATGTTTAATACCAGCCTTATCTGGCTGGCATACGCATCATCTGGAACTTTTCCCACTGGCGCATCCGGCGGATTAAGACCCGTATGGATTCTCCAAAACGCAAATCTTTGGCGAACTGGCTACAAGATTCCCGCTACATGGAGAGTCAACTTAAAACCTCCTTTCCTGCCTGAATCCATCGATTATTTTGATGATTCGCTTAACCATAGAGCCCCTTCGGACATCACATTTGCCATTCCGGGCGGCCCTCCCGATGTGATTTACAGTGCGGCACTCACAAATACCCATGGGCTGGAGCTCCCCGCCCGGTTTACTATGACACACTATTACCCAAGTTCGACCAACGCTTACAAATCCATTGCTCCTCTGGTATTTACTAGAGAGGAAGGCTCCATTGAGAGCATCGGCACCTCCGGAAGCATCCCATCCTTCCGTCCGGAAGTCCTCGGTGAAGCTCTTGTTTCGGATTGCAGGGTCATTAGCGTCTATAAAGACTTCGCGTTTCGCTATTTTGTGACGAACAATAACTGGGGCCTTGTCTCTAGGAGCGATCTGGTCGCCCGCGCGGAAATCGCAAAGTCACTTCCAACCGAGACATCTAAGGCGGAGTCATCGGGAAAGCGCTACGTATCACTGGCTGCGATGCTTTTGGCGACTACGATCTTTGCAGGATTATTGGCAATAACTGGGCGCGCGCAAAAGCCAGAATGATAAGAATTCTGTAGTCCACATGACAAAGCTACCGTTCAATGGCACGGTCAGTACCGAAATGGGAAATCCCGACTCAAGGGTGTTACTAGAAATTACCACCATGTGACTGCCGTGCGGAAATCGTTGGTTGGCTGGCGTTGCGCAATCCCGGGGTTTACCCTCATTGAGCTCCTGGTCGTCATTGCCATTATCGCCATTCTGGCGGCACTGATACTTCCGGCGCTTTCCAATGCCAGGCGGCGCGCCCGCGACGTGGGCTGTCTCAGCAATCAAAGACAGATTTTTATAAGTGCGCGGCTCGCGATTGATGACGGCATTCCGTGGGATATAGCAACCAACAGTCTTAATAACGGCGCCAGCGTTTGCCCCGCCACCATTGTAAAAACTAACCCGCCGTCGTCCCCCGGCGACGCCCAAACAGCTTGGAGCTATGGGGACCCCTATTATGGGCTATACGTATCGAGTTATGCCGAAAATGGCCGACTCCTGAACATCCTCTGGAGGCTGTCGCGCGACCATGTGTTCGGGGACGGCGACCCTTTTGCATTGGACTTTTTCACGGAATCGGACATGGTTCAACCCGGCAACACACCATTGATCGCTGACTGTATCTGGTCGATTGTCACACCGCTCGTCACCGACCCGCCGGCAACAAATCTGTTCACCGGGTATGACGGTGCGGTTGCGGTTGGAGGCATGGAGTCGATGGCGATCGTCCGTCACGGTTCCGGGGCTGGCGCTGCGCCGCGCAATTGGCCCATCAACCAGCGCATGCCGGGCGCGATCAATGTTGCTTTCATGGATGGCCACGCGGCGGAGGTCAAATTGGAGGGGTTATGGAATCTCTATTGGACGGCGAATTGGGTGCCACCGGCGAGGCGGCCGGGTCTGTAAATTTGAGTTGTACATTTCCCAATAAGGCAATTCTTTGTTGCGGTCCCACAAGCTGGAGTAAAAAGAGTAGATGTCGTCTCCATTCCCTCAAAGGCCGCCGGATTTTGATCCCGGCAATTTCACAATGAAAAGGGATCGCCCATTAGGCGGGAAGGGCGGGCGTCAACAGGTAAAAAGTTTTTTGTTCCCATTTTTTTCTTTTCTGGGTCTTTTCGATGCGGCCTGGGAGCCGTTCTGTCCGGAGCGTTTCGAGTTTTTAATTTCATCTCGCCCTAAAGCCCGACGGGCGGCTGCCAGCGATCGGTTGAAAAAAAACAATGAACGCGGGGGGAACCCGCGCGGCCAGAGTGATTTTATCGGATATCGTGGATGGTGGACGCGCGATTCCTCACCGGGCGGACAGTTTTACCAATTGGCTGTGCGGAATCCACCCCCGAATTCGTGGTCCGGCGACCTGATCACTGAACCACATGCCCGTCCGCCGACCAATTAATATCCGGCGCGCCGGGGTCGGCGGCCTTGGTAACGGCATTCGAGCAGACATAATCGTACTTGTACCAGGCGGCGTGTCCGTCATCAAACGAGAGGCAGCCGCCGCCAATGTGCCGGGACGAAAAATCCGTGGTGTAAACCTGCGGCTTGCAGATGTCGGTTTCCTTGGTGGTGTTTCCGTAAAAGGGCGTCTCGGTGGTCAGCGTGCGACCCTCGGAAAATAACACAAATTTAGCCGGGCTGTAAACCATGGGAGTCGTAACGTAAAGCACGGTTGAAGGCATCTCGTCGAGGCCCTTGGAATTCATGCCATACTGGAAGGCGACCCGGATATTAACCTGAACTTCCTGGGGATTAATGACCGCGCTCGGACACTTGAAAATCGATTTATTCATGTTGTAGAAATCGATCGCGTTGTTGTTGTTATCGAGGGCGCGGTAGGCATAAAGCGGCTGGCTGGCTACGTAAGGCGGCAGCGCGTTAAACCACGCATCCATTCCTTCCCGGGGGTTATTGTCGTAGAAATCCGCCAAATCGTCCCAACGAGGATTATCTTCGTTATATCCGCCTGGCGCCCCCGGCGTGCCATCGGCAATTTTAGTGGCCGTAAATGTCTGGCGGTTGTCATCCACATACATCGTTTGCGCCAGGGCCCATTGCCGGAGATTGTTGACACAGACCATCCGCCGGCCTTTTTCCTTCGCGCTGGCCAGCGCGGGCAGCAACAGCGCCGCGAGGATAGCGATAATGGCGATCACGACCAACAATTCAATCAGGGTGAACGCGGCGCGTGTGGCGGTCGCGTTCAGAACTGGTTTGTAGTATCTATTCGTCATTGCGTACGCAGATTCGGTGTCTTCCGTTACGGCTCGGTGTCGCAATTGTGACAAATGTGTTACAAAAACCGGCGTTCGGGGTGAGATCGCTTGGATTCAGAAAGATGCCCGTCATATTTTTCTGACTCCATTTTTCTGACAATTTCCGGTTTGGCCGGCCCCCCTCCCGTCGGGGTTCACGGGGAGGGGGCTGAATTTTCGTTACCAAGTTGTAACCTGCCCGTCACATTCCCGCCGTATCCGCTCCCAAAATGGAGAAGCACTGATTGTCAAAATAACAGACAGCATCTCAATCCAACCAAAATGAAAAGTATACGCGCATTATCCGCCCTCACTTTATTGCTCGCCCTTGGAGCCCAAGCCCAGAACAACACCCCCGTCCTGCCGCCCGGCAAACTGGCGGTTTTCAAGGCGGGCGACGGCTCGACCACCTGGGCCATCAGCACCGCCCGGGCCCAACCCTGTTTCGTGCAGGTTTACGACCCGGCGCTTACGAATCAGGCCGCCCCGCTCGTATCCGTTCCCCTGGCAACCAACGGCACCACCGGGGTTTGGATCAACGCCCATGCCGGTTCCGAGGGCGGTGGAATTTCCCTTTCCGCCAATCGCCAGTACCTGGCCCTGGAGGGTTACACCGGCGATATCATCAGCCCGACCAACGCGAAACCCTCGTCCGATCCCACGGTTCTCCGCGGCATCGTGACTCTGGACGCGTTCACCAACGCCACCGCGATTTATTCCGACCTGGCAAACTGGTTCGGCATGCCGCCGGGAGTCACCCAAAATAATCCCACTGGCATTGCCTCGACGGACGGCGTCAATTTTTGGGGCACGGGCAATGCCGCTGGAACCACCACCGAAACGAGCGGCACACTGTTCTACAACGGCACCTACGCCCCTTATAATGGCCTGCCCATCGAGATCCAAAACGAGATTCAAGCCGCGGCGGAAGCCCGCATCATCAACGGCGTGCTTTACATCGTTGTGCCGGGCGGTGGCGTTTATAACTTTGTGGATCCGAATAACAACAACGCCGTGGTTCCCTTGCCGTTCGACCCCAACGTGCCGAATCCCGTCGAGCACATCGTCAAGACCAACCTGCTGTTCAGTTGGGGCGGCACCTATAAAAATGTGGCCAACTTCGACATGAATCGGGCGGGCACCATCGCCTACGGCGCGGATCAAACCTACGGTATCATCAAATTCACCAACCTCGCCGGCATTTGGACACAAGCCCCCTATTATTTCAGCACGACCAACCTCGGCACCACCGCCCAGGCCAAAGCCGATCAGGGCTGCTTCGGCATCTGCGTGGATTTCAGCGGCACGAACCCGGTCATCTACGCGACGACGATGGAATTCGGCGTTACGGCCGTCGGAAACCCAAATATGAACCGCCTGATCCAGATCGTGGACAACGGCAATCCGGGAACCAATTTGGTCGCCGTGACCTTGGCCACCGCGGGCACAACCAACGAAAACTTCCGCGGCATCGACTTCACCCCCGACCTCCGTCCGCTGATCACGTCGAACCCGGCGAATGTTTCCACCACCAATGGCGGCTCCGCCACGTTCACCGTAACGGCTGACTCTATTTTTGCCGTAAATTACCAATGGCTGCAAAACGGCACAAACCTCTCCGGCGTGACCGCGTCGTCGGTAACGCTCAACGATCTCGCCGCCAGCTTTAATGGCTATACCTACCAATGCGTGGTTTCAAACCAGTATGGCGCCGTGACCAGCGCACCAGCGCTTTTGACCGTAACGTTCGTGGCAAATCCGCCGGTGATCACTAACGCCGTGGCGTATGTAACCAATTTTGTGGGGAACAACGAAACCTTCGCCGCCATCACCCCGGCGGGCACCGGACCATTTACGTTTCAATGGTATTTTGGCGGTGTGGCTTTGACCGACGGGCCCAAATACACTGGCTCGGCCAGCGACGCGCTTTCGATCACGAATTTGGATACCACCGATATCGGAAATTATTACCTGGTGGTTTCCAATTCCGTCGGCGTGGCCTCAAACTTGGTGGATGTATTGACGGTCGCGTATCAATTGCCGGTGATCAGCGCTGGCAACGAGCCGCAGAACGTTATCACCTTCGTCGGACTGACCGCCTCGTTGACCGTGCTGCCGGTGGGTGGAACCCAGCCCTTGAGTTACCAATGGTACGCGGGCACAAACGCCCTGAGCGATGTCAACGAATTCACCGGTTCGCAAACCGGGACCTTGACGATCAGCCCCGCCAGTCTCGCTGACTCGAGCTCCTATTACGCCGTGGTCAGCAATGGTGGCGGCAGCGTCACCAGCAGCGTGGCCACGGTCACCGTAACCACTCCGCCATCCAATTCCTCGGTTACCTATAATGGCGCGGTCTATCTGCAAAACTTCAATTCCCTGCCGGATCCCGGCAGCAACTCGGTGAACAGCATCAACAACCCCTTGGACCCGGGCAGCATTGACGGACAAGCCTATTCGCTGGCGAATCCGTTCGACTTCACGTTCCCGGTCATCACCAGCGGCTACGTCGGCGGCTTGGGCCTCCCGGCCATGGCCGGATGGTACGGCGCGGCGGATACGAATTATCCCGGCGTGGATGGTATCACCCGGTTCGGCGCCCAGGATGGCGACCAAACAACCGGTGGCGTGATCGACTTCGGCCCGAACGACAGCAATGGCGTCACGGGAACCAACCGCGCCCTGGGTCTGCTTTCCACCGGCACAACTGGTTCCACTACCTTCGCCTTGAAACTCGTCAACGGCACGTCCGGCCCGTTGAATTACGCCACCCTCAGTTTCACCGGCGAGTTGTGGCATAACGGCACCGGTCACCGGCTCATGTCCTTCGGCTACACGGTCGATCCGACGGCGACTAATTTCGCTTTGTCATCCGAATCGATCTCCAATTCAACGCTCGTGCCGGGACTGGCCTTCAGCTTCCCGACCGCGCACGTCGTCACCACCGTGGACGGTACCAATCCAACCAATCAAGTTAGCCTCGCGACCAACAATCTGGCCCTGGCCACTCCCTGGCCGTCAGGCGGCGCGTTGTGGTTGATCTGGGCGATTGACTTCTATGGCAGCGGCAGCGGCAATGGCTACGCCATCGACAATCTGAGCTTCCAGGCCAGCGCCAGTCCGATCGTCGCGTTGCCCTCCCTCGGCATCCAACTGTCGGGGTCCAACGTCATCCTGTCGTGGCCCGTCTCCGCCACCGGCTTCACGCTCCAAAGCAACTCCAGCGTGACCCAATCATCCGGCTGGTCGGCCGTCGGGCAATCAGTCGTCGTATCCGGCGGACAGAACACCGTCACCATTCCGGTCTCCGGCGGTGCCCAATACTTCCGGCTAACGCAATAAGCGCGAAACTCTAATCCCACGCGCCGTGACGGAAACCCCGTCACGGCGCTTTTGCGTACCCGCCGGCGGTGAATCGACCAACAGCGAAAGACGACTCCACCGCGTTGGACGGTCCCTCACCCGTAGCGCCGGCTTCCAGCCGGCTGTGTCGCCGATTTCCCAATCGGCGTGCCGTAAGTATGCCTGACGTACCAAATTTGCTAACCGCACGCGGGTTGGAAACCCGCGACACAGCCGGCTGGAAGCCGGCGCTACGTTCACGCTCAACGCACAACCTTCGCCAAACTAGCCGCCGCGATCGCCTGCCCATGCCGCTTGTCCTTCTCATCCGGAACATGAAACGAAATACCCCCGGCTAGCTCTGGAAACTCCACCGCCAAAACCTCTTTCGCCCCCGCGATCATTATATCGCCGCCCGGTCCCGAGGCCACGCGGCCCAAGACGAGCACGTTTTGGAAATCGTAATAATCCGTGTAATGCGCGAGAGCGTAACCAAGATAAGTGCCGATCGTCTGATAAATTTTGCGCGCGCGAAAATCGTCCGCCAGCATCAGTTCCTGGACCTTCTTCAAGCGTTCCGGGAGGGGCAGGGCGGGGTCCAGGTTGATCCCCGCCGCCGGCAGCAAACGGCCCACCGCCTGCTGGGAGAAATACTGCACCCCGCATCCATAATCGCCCGACCATTCATCTGTCGGCGCGGCGCGATTATAATCAACCGGCATAAACGCCATCTCGTTCAGCCACGACGTGATATTGCCCTGGCCGTTGACGTAACCTCCCGCCGTGCTGGTGCCCAGCGCGATGCCCAACACGCCATTTTTTCCCAGTGCCATCGAGCCCGCCAGCGCGGTCACTTCGCCATCGTTCACAATCTCCAGCGGCACATTCCACTCGCGCTGAATGTCCAGGAACATATTCTTGATCCGGCTCTCAAATAAATCCGGCGCAATCCCGCGAAAAAGCGACGATACCTTGACGCGATTGTTCACATAAACCCCCGCCGCGCTCCCGCCGATCGCATCGACCCGCGGCAGATGTTTCGCCGCCAGTTTCAGCGAATCCATTACCCCGTCATACTGATATTGCGGATCTTTCTGGAAATACGGATCCCATACCGTCTCCTCGCTGAAAACCACCTTGCCATCAATCACCGCAGCCACCTTGCGATCACTCCCACCGAGGTCGAAACCGATGCGGCAGCCATCCAAATGTCTTCCCAGCGCGGTGGTGGTGGACCGTTCGGCGGGAATGTCCTTGGTTATTACCACCTCAATCGGATGATCATAAATCCGTTGGCCGATGATTTCGGAATCAAACTTACCCGCGGGTATTTCCTGGTAATATTTCCGCAACGCGAGACCGAGCGGTTCCGGGCCGTCGAAATAAATCCGGAATCCCCCGCGCGACCAGAGGAGAAACTTCGCGATGCGCTCAATGAACCGGAAGTTTCCCGCCGCCTGCGGATGGCTATCCTTCAGAACGCGCGCTTCAAACCAAAACACCGAGCCATCCGCCTGCTCCAGCGCGAGCCGGACCGGAATACCCGCCCCTGAATTGGTGAGTTTGCGAAACGCGCGATCAGCCAGCACCGCCGGACGAAAAAGCGGGTCCAAAACCGGAGTCACCCGCGGCGCGACCAATCCCAATCCGTCGTTAAAATTCATGGGCGAATGGTGTTGTACCGCCCCAACGCGTGGCAAGTTGAAATGTTACCGATTGATTTCTAAGGGTGCATCTCAATTCTAAGCCGGCTTTGGGTCCGAAGGCCCGAAGGGCCGATTATAGCTTAGCCCGGGGCAGAGCGCAGCGCCGCCCTGGGTAAAATGTAAGCAGGTTAATTCCCCGAGCCCTGAAAGCGGCGATATAGCCGGGGTCCGAATCGCGCATTGAACCCCTAAATCGGCGAGGAAATTCTGGCGGTGCGGCCTTCGACTCTCTCCGCCCCTTCGAAGTTCACCACGTTCTACGTGGGGGAGAGGGTTGGGGTAAGGGGCTTCCATTTGAGGTTTATGGGGAGTGAACACCTCCAAAATCGGACGTGAATCGGGGCCATGAACCATAGCCTGCCAACAGCCTGGATTAAGAAAGATGCCCGTCTTATTTTTCTGACTCCGTTTTTCTGACAATTTCCGGTTTGGTCGGCCCCTCCCGCCGAGGGGTCATGGGAGGAGTTGCTACCCAATCAACCCCGCCGCGCGCACCGCCGCCCGCGTCTTCTCCGGCGTTTCCTGCAAGATCACCCGCCAGCCGCGTTTCTCTCCCGTCGCGATATTCTCCGCCCGGTCGTCGATATAAAGTATGTCCGCGCCGCTCCGGCCGGTTAACCGTTCCACCACCTCGTACAAGGCGTCATGTGGCTTCGCCGCGCCATGCTCGAAGGAGTAAATATACCCGTCAAAGAGGCTGAAAAACGGATAACTGCGCTGGATGTGTCCCACGGCAAGGTCGTTCGTATTGGAAAAAATGAAGGTCGGCACGCCCGCCTCCCGCAACGCCGCGTGGAGTTCAATCATCGGCGTCATCGGTTCGAAAATATCCGCGAAGTCCACCGCGAATTCGTCGATGGGACCGCCATAGCCCGTCTGCCCGCGTACCTCGGCGTAAAACTGTTCGCGGGTGATCAGACCCATCTCATAGCGCGGCAACAACGGGGAGAGGTGGACCACTTGAAGCGCCTCTTCGGGACTAACCGTGCCGCGGGCCGAAACCGCGCGCGCCACCTTCATATAATCAAAATCCACCAGCACCTTGCCCAAATCAAAAACCACAACTTTCGGAACCATCATAGTTATTAGTTAATTCATTTCCCGCCGCCCCGAGAGGGCGTGACTCATCGTCAGTTCATCGGCAAATTCCAATCCACTCCCCGCCGGCAGACCGTGGGCGATCCGGGTAATTTTAAGCCCGCCCCGCGCCAGCCGTTTAGCCAGATAATGACTCGTCGCATCACCCTCCACATCCGTCCCGAGCGCGATAATAATCTCTTTGACCGGCTCCTTCGCCAGTCGGGCCTCCAGTTGCGCGATCCGCAAATCCTCCGGTCCGACGCCATTCAACGGCGAAATCTTGCCGCCCAGCACATGGTATTTGCCGTGGAATCCGCCGGATTTCTCAATGGTGAAAATGTCCACCGCCCGTTCCAGCAGGCAGATCAACCCCGTGTCCCGGCGCGAATCCGTGCAGATGCCGCAGGGGTTTTGTTCCGTCAGGCTGCCGCAGATCGTGCAAATCTGGATGCGTTCCCGCGCCTTGATCATGGTTTCGGCCAGCCGCCGCGCCTCCGACGCCTCCGCCTGGACGAGAAACAGCGCCAGTCGTTCCGCCGAGCGCGGCCCGATTCCGGGCAGCACGCGCAGGACGTTTACCAAGTCGGTAATCGGCTCAGGCAGCGCGGCCACGGTCAGTAAATAGGTTTCCCATTAACGTGGGTTAAGATGGCCTCCCGCGCGAAAAACTCAATATTTTTGTCTCACTCGGAGGTAGGGCTGTCGTGCCACGACGTTTACCACGTTCTACGTGGGCCGCGCCGGGTCGCGGCGCAATCGGAGACGCTGAATTGGTAGGGCTGGTCGCGCCGCGACGGCCCCGCCCGCGTTTCAGCGGGCGGAACCGTTCGAAACCCAATGCGCAAGCACGCCTCACATTGCCCGCCCGCGCACTTCGTAGCGGGAAGTTAACCGCTCCGCCACCGGTAATGCCTCAGTGAATGGTGGGGAGTGAATAGGTGGGGTTTGTCGCGCTGCGACAAACCGCCCGCGTTCAGCGGGCTTCCGGACTGGCCAGGCAGCGTGGGCTGGTGCAGTTGCGGATTTGCCAATTGCGCCGCTGAACGCGGCGCTACTTGTCGCGGCGCGACAAGTGCCACCGTTCACTGAGGCATTACCCGCCACCGCGTAATCCTGCTTTACAAAATCGGCTTACGGGATAGGCTTTACCTGACAGATTTTTTGTTTACCAGTGTCCGTCGGCGGGTTCGTCGCGCGGCACATATAAATGACAGCTATGCGAAAAAAATCAGCATCCGGTTTTTGCGGAGGAGCCGATCACGGCGTGAACTTGCGGCGGCGCGACTTCCTCTATGTCGGACTTCTCGGCACCCTCGGTCTGACCCTGGCGGATTGTATGAAATTGGAGGCGCGCGCTGCCGAAAGTCCCGCTCCGGCTGCCAAAATGCCCCCGGCCCGCTCGGTCATTCAAATTTACCTGCCCGGCGGCATCGCCGCGCAAGAGACCTTCGACCCGAAGGTCTATGCTCCCATCGAGTACCGTGGCCCGCTGGGATCGATTCCCACCAAGCTTCCCGGCGTCCAGTTTTCCGAGTACCTGAAAAACACCGCCGGGATCGCCGACAAGATCGCCGTGGTGCGTTCCATGACGCACGGCGAGGCCGCGCACGAACGCGGGACGCACAATATGTTCACCGGTTACCGTCCCAGCACGGTGCTGACCTACCCCAGCTTCGGCAGTGTGGTGTCCCACGAACTCGGCCCGCGCGAAAATTTACCACCTTATGTTTGCATCCCTAACGAGCCCTCGCCGTACGCCGGTACGGGCTATTTGGGGCCGTCCTACGGCGCGTTCAGTTTGGGGGCCGATCCCGCCAGCGGCAATTTTGCGGTACGTGATTTGGCTTTGAACGGCAGTGTGGATACCAACCGTTTCGCCGTCCGTCGCGAATTACGGGCCGTGGTGGATGACCATTTCAGCAAGCTCGAAAAATCCGACGCGCTCGACGGCATGGATTCCTTTTACCAACGCGCCTACAGCATGATCAGTTCCGATAAAGCGCGCGCCGCGTTCTCGCTCAGGGACGAGCCGGACAAAATGCGCGACGCTTACGGACGGAACGAAGCCGGTCAGCGGATGCTGCTCGCACGCCGATTGGTCGAGGCCGGGGTGCGGTTTGTGTCATTGAGCTACGGCGGATGGGACAACCACGACAACATTAAGAACGCCATGAGCAGCGGCCTGCCCACCTTCGACCAGGCGTTCGCCGCGTTGATCAACGACCTCGACAGCCGCGGTTTGCTTCAAACGACGCTCGTCATTGTCACCACCGAATTCGGCCGCACCCCCAAAATAAATGCCACCGCCGGACGCGACCATTGGCCCAAGGTCTTCAGCATCGTAGTCGCCGGAGGCGGCACCAAGCGCGGCATCGTGTACGGCTCCTCCGACGCCACCGGCGCCGAACCCGACACGAATCCGCTCTCCGTGGAGGATTTCGCCTGCACGCTCTACACCCAACTCGGCATTGATCCCGACAAAGCCCTGCTCGCGCCCGGAGGCCGCCCCGTGCGGATCGTGTACGGCGGAAACGTGGCCAAAGACCTGCTCGCCTGACGAAGAATCGGACCGGCATCGAAACCCGAGAACTTCCGCCGATGTCGAAATGGCTTCATACGATTAATTTTCGCACGGTGACCTCCGATTCCAAACACGGTGGTATAAGCGTCTGCGCCTCCCCGCGTAGCGCAGGCGTCCTCGCCGGCGGGTTATGGCAGCGTCTCGCCGCCGGTTCCGGCATCATTTACGACGTTAGCGATAAGAATCCCGAGAATTCGGCCTCGGGAGGTATGGAGTTCCGCCTTCAGGCGACGGCGCGTTTGCCCCCTACTAAAGCCAAACTTCATTCCGCGGTATTAAGACTCACCCTCGGGATTCTCGCGCTAACATTCCTCCTTTTCGCCACCACCCCCGCGCGCGCCGTCGCCCCCCATCTCACCGTAACCACCCCCGCCGGCGGACAGCGCGGTACCGAAGTCGAAGTAACCCTCCGTGGCAAACGCCTGAACGACGCGCAAGAAATCCTCTGGTATTCCCCTGGAATCCAAGTTTCCAAGCTGGAAGCCCCGACCAACCAATCCGGCGACGTTAAAGTCTGGCTCAAAATCGCGCCGGATTGCCCCTTGGGCGAGCACGCGCTCCGCGTTCGCTGCGCCTCGGGAATATCCGACCTGCGCACATTTTGGGTGGGACCATTTCCGACGGTAATGGACGCCAAGACCAACCTCGATTTCACGCAAGCCCAGTCGATTCCGCTAAATGTAACTGTCGAGGGCGTCATCGAAAGCGAAACGGTCCACTACTATCAAGTCGAGGCCAAAAAAGGTCAGCGGATTTCCGCCGAGGTCGAGGGGATGCGGTTGGGCCGGACGATGTTTGATCCGTTTGTGGCAATCATGGATTCGGGACGATTCGCGCTGGCCTCATCGGATGATACCGCTCTTTTGCTTCAAGATCCGACCTGTTCCTGTCTTGCGCCGAACGATGGCATCTACACAATTCAGGTCCGGGAAAGTTCTTACGGCGGTAACGACAAATGCCACTATCGCCTGCACGTCGGAACGTTTCCGCGCCCTACCGGAATATTTCCCGCCGGAGGCAAGGCCGGTGAATCATTAACGGTCAAATTCCTCGGAAACACCGGCAACGAACTCAGCCAGCAAGTGAAACTTCCCGACGATCCGCGCGAACGATTCGCGGTGTTCGCGGAGCAGGACGGCCAGAGCGCCCCGTCGCCCAACTATCTGCGCGTATCGTCTTTTCCCAACGTGCTGGAAGTCGAACCGAACAACGACAGGGAGCACGCCACTCCCGCGGGCAACAACCTGCCGATCGCGCTCAACGGAATTATTTCCAAGGACGGGGACGTCGATTGGTTTCGTTTCACGGCCACGAAAGGGCAGGTCATCGAGGTAAATGTTTACGCGCGGCGCTTGCGTTCGCCGCTCGACCCGGTGGTCGCGGTGTTCGATGCCAAAGGCTCCCAGCTCGCCGATAATGACGATTCCGTGGGCGCGGACAGTTACCTGCGTTTCACCGCGCCCGAGGCGGGTGAGTTTCTGTTGCGCGTGAGCGATCATTTGAAGCACGGCGGTTCGGATTTTTTCTATCGCGTGGAACTGACGCCGGTCGCGCCCACGCTGGCGCTCAAGGTTCCCGACGTCGGGCGCAACAACGCGCAGGATCGCAAATCCATTGTCGTCCCGCGCGGCAATCGCTTCGCCATCCTCGTGTCAGCCGACCGTCAGAATTTCGGCGGCGAGTTGGCCATCCAGTCGCCTGGTCTGCCGGACGGCATGAGTGTCCAGTGCGACCATCTGCCCGGAAATCAGACGCAGCTTCCGCTGGTATTCGAGGCGGGCGCGGACTCGCCGATTGCGGGGAAGCTATGCGATCTCATCGGCACGCCGGTTGACCCGGCGCTAAAGCTGACGGGCGGCATCCGCCAGGATTTTGTCTTTTCGCGCGGCGAGCCTAACGACTCGATTTACGCGCAAACCATGGTGGATAAAATCGCCGCCGCCGTGGTCGCGGAAGTCCCCTTCAAAATCAAAATCATCGAGCCCAAGGTACCGCTGGTGCGTGACGGCACGATGGATTTAAAAATCATCGCGGAACGAAAAGCCGGCTTCGATGAACCGATCACGCTACGAATGATTTACAATCCCCCCGGCGTCGGCTCCGCCAATGAGGTGGTAATTCCGAAAGGCGAAACGAACGCCTTCTACCACGTAAATGCGAATGGTGACGCCGAGATTCGCACTTGGAAAATTGCGATTCTCGCCGAGGCAAAAGTTGACGGCGGTACGGCCTGGGTATCCTCCCAATTAGCCCCGTTGTCGATTGCCGAGCAGTTTGTGCGGATGAAGATCGAAATGGCCGCGGCCGAGCCCGGCCAGACCGCGCATGTCCTTTGCACTCTGGAGCAAAAAGTCCCGTTTGAAGGCAAAGCCGTTTGCAAATTGCTCGGCCTGCCAAACGCCGCCACAACCACCGACGGCGCCTTCACCAAGGACGACAAGCAAATCCAATTTGACGTCGTTACTACCACGAATACGCCCGTGGGAAATCACAAATCGTTGTTCTGCGCCGTAACGATCATGAAGGACGGCGAACCCGTCCAGCACAGCCTCGGCGGCGGCGGCATCCTGCGCATCGACCCACCCAAACCCGCGCCCGCCAAAGAAACTCCCGCCATTCCCGCCACCGTGGCCACCGCCGCACCCCCACCGGCAAAACCCGTCACGAAACCCCTGACTCGATTGGAACAACTCCGACTAGACCACCTTGAGGCCCGAAAAAAAGCCGCCGAAACCGCGTCCAAGTGAAATGGGAATTCAAGTCTCTAATCTAGTCCTGGATTTCGCCGCGGCCTCCGATGGTAGGGCTGGTCGCGCCGCGACAGCCCCGCCCGCGTTCAGAAGCGGGCGGAACGAAACCTTCCAGCGCGCAGGTACCGTTCGCGACCTTGCGGCAGTTGAATTACAACAATGCGTGAGCAACCTCCGCGGCCTTTTCTCCCTCTCTTCCCGAGGAATCGAGGGAGGAGAGGGACGGGGAGAGGAGGAGACTTTTAGAATATTAAGCCATCGAACGCATAGTATTTTTAAAGATTTCCCTTCCCCCCGCTTGTGCCTCGCGGGACGATTGAAAAGATGCGTGTGCCTGGCCTTTGTGGCTAACTCGAGTGCAACGGACAGCGCGGCACCTTATACCCATCTTCAATCCCAAAGGGATTGCGTCCTCCAGCCCAGGGTTGCGAGGAACGAGCTACCCTGGGTAAACGTCCCGGAGGATCATCAACCCCAACGGGGTTGCGGCGTCCGGTCAGTTGGCGATGCGCCAGGGCAACGCGGGCGCAACCCCATAGGGGCTGTTTCAATTTTGTTCTGGTTACCCGGGGTGGCTCGTGGCTCTATGTGGAAAATCATGGCGGCCTTGCTCGTCATCGCATCATGTTGGACAACGAACGCCGCCGAAAACCCTCCCGCCACGCTCTCCGACCTAAAAGTTTTCCCCGCCACCGTCGAGCTAACCACGAAACGCGACCACCAATCCCTCATCGTCCAAGCCATTTACTCTGACGGCATCACCCGGGACGTCACCGCCGCGTCAACGTGCGTGTTCTCCACACCCACCATCGCCAAGCTGGACAATTCGACCGTCCTCCCCCTGTCCGACGGTGCCACGGATTTCAAGATCGATTTCGGCGGCAAAAGCCTCATCGTGCCGGTGAAAGTAACGAACGCCGCCGTCGAACGCCCCGTCAGTTTCAAGCTGGACGTTATGCCGGTATTCATGAAAGGCGGTTGCAACGCGGGCAGTTGCCACGGCGCGGCGCGGGGCAAGGATGGTTTTCACCTATCCCTCTTCGGCTATGATCCCGAGAATGATTACAGTCGTTTAACAACCGAGATGATCGGACGGCGGGTGAATCTCGCGATCCCACGCGAGAGCCTGATGCTGGAAAAGGCCATCGGCAAGGTGCAGCACACCGGCGGCGAACGCTTCAAGGAGAATTCAGAAATGTATGGGATACTTCTCCGCTGGCTGGAAGCCGGAGTCCCCATGGATGGCACGAATGTGGCCCGTTGCACGAACCTGACGATCGAACCGCGCCAATTGGTTTTGGAAAGCGGCTCAACGCATCGCGTCGTCGTGACCGCCAGCTATTCCGACGGCACCCACGCCGACGTGACTTCAATGGCGCTCTACCTGAGCAACAACGACCCATCCGCAAAAGTCTCGCCGGATGGCCTCGTAACGCCCGGCGACCGGGGCGAGGCGTTTGTGATGGCGCGCTATGCCACCTTCACCGTGGGCTCACAAGTCATCGTAATTCCGAAAGGACTTCAATACACCTGGCCGGAAGTCGTGGAGAATAATTTCATCGATACGCTCGTGGACGCGAAGCTCAAGAAAATGCGCCTCACGCCATCCGGGCTTTGCGATGATGCCACGTTTTTGCGCCGGGTTTATTTGGACATCACCGGCACGCTGCCCTCACCGGATGACGTCGCCAAATTCTTGGCCGACACCTCGGCGCAAAAACGCGAACACACTGTGGACCAGCTTTTGGGTCGCAAGGAGTTTGTCGAGATGTGGGTGATGAAGTGGGCCGAACTGCTGCAAATCCGCTCCGCGCCGAACAAGCTGAGTTATAAGGCCGCGTTGCTCTATTACGACTGGTTGCAGGACAAGCTGGCTGGCAACGTGCCGATCAATAAAATCGTCGAGGAACTCCTTACCTCGTCGGGCGGCACCTTTAAAAATCCGCCCAGCAACTATTATCAAAACGAAACCGAAACGCTGAAAACCGCCGAAAACGTCGCCCAGGTTTTCATGGGAATTCGCGTCCAGTGCGCTCAATGCCATAACCATCCCTTCGACCGCTGGACGATGAACGACTATTACAGTTTCGCGGCGTTCTTCGCGCGGATTGGCCGCAAGCCGGGCGAGGACCCGCGCGAGACCATCGTATTCGCCAATAACGGCGGGGAGGTCAACCATCCAGTGACCAAGCAGGCCATGGCCCCGAAATTTTTGGGCGGCGCGGTACCGGATTGCAAAGACCAAGACCGCCGCGCGGTGTTTGCCAAATGGCTAACCTCGGCGGACAATCCGTTTTTCGCGCGCAATCTCGTCAATATTATTTGGGCGCATTTCATGGGCCGGGGAATCGTCGAACCCGTCGATGATGTTCGGGCCAGCAATCCAGCCTCCAACCCCGAGTTGCTCGCCGCGCTGGCCCAGCGCTTCACCGAACAGAACTTCGATTTCCGCAAAATGGTACATGACATTTTCTGCTCCCGAACCTATCAGGCCGCCACCGAAGCCAATGAAAACAACGCCGGCGACACCCGGGACTTTTCTCACGGACCGATCCGGCGTTTGCGCGCGGAAGTGTTGAATGATTGCATCACCCAGGTGACCGGCACGAAAGACAAATTCCAGGGTCTTCCCCGCGGCGCGCGCGCCGTGGAAATCGCCGATGGCGCGACCTCGACCTATTTTCTCACCACCTTCGGCCGCGCCAGCCGCGAAACCTGCGCCGAAAGCGAGGTCAAGACCGACCCCACGCTCAGTCAGGCGCTCCATCTCATCAACGGCGACGCCGCCCATGAAAAAATCCGCGACGGCGGCCTGGTCCCACGTCTGCTGAAGGCGGGCAAGACACCGCCCGAGGTTATCGAAGACCTCTACCTGCGTTGCTTCGGCCGCAAACCAACCGACGCGGAGCTAACTGGCATCACCAGCTTGTTGAAGGACGAAAAAATGAAGGAACAGTTCTTGGACGACGTGTTCTGGTCCCTGCTTAATTCGAAGGAATTTGCCTTTAACCACTAGCGATGCGCTCTCCCGGCCGCAAATTGATAAGTCTGTCGGAAAGGCAATTCATACCGCCAACGCCGCGGAATATACGACCGCCTTGGCGCCCGGGCGTAGCGCAGGTTTCCCAACCTGCTGTATCGCCGATTTCCCAATCGGCATGCCGTGGGGCGGTTGACGGCACGCAATTTGAAAACCCCGCGCAACAGCAGGCTTTGGAAGTCTGCGCTACGACTAACGGGAGGCTTGGAGCGACGACTGTACTTTACGCGTGTCCCCAATCCCAAAGGGATTGCGCCCTCCAGCCCAGGGTTGCGAGGCACGAGCTACCCTGGTTAAACATGCTCAAAAAGATCAACCCCAACGGGGTTGCGGCTCCCTCAAAATTGACCAGACGATTGCATGTTGTACGCGCTCTCGTCGGCCTTCCAACCTTTCGCGGGCCTTGTCTTCTCCTTTCCCTCCTCCTTTTCCAAATACCCATTGACCTCATGGGTGCGGAAAAGGTCACCTACGACGATCAAGTAACTCCAATCCTCCGCAACAATTGCTTCAAATGCCATAACCCAGATAAATCAAAAGGTGATCTCGATCTAACCACCTATTCCGCCGTCCTCAAGGGCGGCGGTTCCGGCAAATCCGTTCTTCCCGGCGACCCGGCCGGCAGCAAATTAATCAAAGCCATCGAGCGGACCGAGGAGCCGTTCATGCCCTCCAACGGCTCAAAACTGTCCGATGCTGACATAACCGTAATCCGCAACTGGATTTTCGGCGGTTTGTTGGAAAAATCAACGAGCCAGGCCATGGCTTCAAATAAACCGAAGCTCGGCGGATTTTCCGGCTCGGCATCAAAACGGCCCGATGGTCCGATGGTCCTCCCGGTCGAATGGCGGCTGGAACCGGTGTCGCGCATCAAGCGTACGACTGCGGTCACGGCTCTCGCTGCCAGCCCGTGGTCTCCACTGGTCGCCGTCGGCGGCCAACATCAGTTATTGGTTTATCACAGCGGCTCGCTTGAACTGCTGGGGCTGCTGCCGTTTCCCGAGGTGGAACCGGATTGCGCCCAATTCAGCCGCGACAGCCGGTTGCTGGTCGTGGGCGGTGGGGAGGGGGCGAAATATGGTTTCGTTGACGTTTATGAAATTGCAACGGGCGACCGCGTCGTGCGCGTCGGCAATGAATTTGATACTGTGCTGGCCGCCGACCTGAATTCCGACCAAACCGAAGTCGCGCTCGGCGGACCCGGCAAGCATGTGAAGGTCTTTTCCACCCGGGACGGGAAATTAATCCGCGATCTTAAAAAACACACCGACTGGATCACCGCCATCCAATACAGTCCCGATAGCGTTCTCCTGGCGTCCGGCGATCGCAACGGCGGACTAGTGGTCTGGGAGGCCGACACCGGCCAGGAACTTTACACTCTGACCGGCCACAAGGCCGCCATCTCCGCGCTCAGTTGGCGGGATGATTCGGATGTTCTGCTCTCCGCGAGTGAGGACGGTTCCATTCGCCTTTGGGAGATGAAAGAGGGCCGCGAGGTGGCCAATTGGAACGCGCATAAAGACGGCGTGTTGGACGCCCGGTTTTCCCACGACGCCCACGTTGTGAGCTGCGGGCGCGACAAGAAGATCGCGCTCTGGGACGCGTCCGGCGGAAAGCAGCGCAGTTGGGACGCCGGCGGCGATCTGCCGGTGCGCGTCGCCTTCGCCGAGGATGGTGCGCGTATTTTTGCCAGTACATTGCGGGGTATTGTTTTCGTGTGGCTCGCCGCCGATGGCTCACGCGTGGGCGAAATCAGTTCCGATCCTCCGACATTGGTGGAGCGGCTGGAATTGGCGAGCGTTGACGTGGTAAGCCGGGAAATGTCTCTCAAACAGTCGGAGGAAGCCTTCGCCGCGGCGGAGGCCGACGCAAAAAAAACCGAAGTCGCAATCGCCGCCCAGGACCAAACGTCGCCCGCGTTTCAATTCGCCGCCGCCACCCGCCAGGCCCAAGCCGCTCATCGAAAAGCCGCGGACGAAGCCACCCGGGGCCTCGAACCGCTAAAAGCCGCCGCCGCGAAATCCACCTCCGACCTCGCCACGGCCGAAGCCGATGCCGCGAAAACCCAAGCCGCGCTCGATAAAGTGGATAAGTTTTCGGAGCCGTACAAGCAGCTCACCAAACAAATCGAATCCGCCGGCCAAAAAGCAACCGCGGCCGCCGCCAAAGCCTCCGAATCCGGCAAAACGCTGGCGGACAAAACCACCGCGATTAATACCGCCGCTTCCGATCTCGCCGCCAAAATGACGGTCGCCGTCCAAGCCCGGGACAAGTCCGGCACGGCGCTCGATGAGTTAAATAAACAATCGGAAACCGCCGTTCGAACGCTCGCCCAGGCGCGTGGCGCTGCCGATGAGGATAAAGCCAAACTCGCCCATCAACAAACCTCGGTCAGCGCGGCAATGACCACAATGACCAACGCGGAAAACGACGTGGCCCGTCTTAACGCGGCGCTGGCCGCGACCAACATTGATCAAGCGCAAATCCCCGAGTTGAAAAAGCAGTTGGAGACCGCCACCAAACAAGCCGCCGACGCGCGCGCCGCATATGAAGGCGGCGGCAAAACCTTGGGCGATTTGAAGACCGCTTCAGAAAAATCCGTCACCGCCGCCGACGCCTCGGAAACGGAAGTGGCGAAACTTAAAACTGCGATCGAGTCTGCGAAGAAGGCGTCTCAAGCCGCAAATGAATCCGTCGCGCAACTGGAAACCGCGAAACAATCGGCGGCGGATGCTGGCAAAAAGGAAATCGAAGCGCTCCAGGCGGCGGTGGCCCGGGCAAATTCAGAACAAGCCTCGGCCAAAGCGGAAAGTGCCGACCTCCAGGCCAAACTCGACAAAACCGAGAAGTTTTCAGACGCCTATCACGCCGCCATGAAGAGCTTGGACGACGCGAACAAACGCGTCGCCACCCTTCGCACATCTGTCGAGCACGACCGGAAAGAAGCTGCGGATTTGGAGGCGGCGATCAGCAAAATAAATAGTTCATCCGCGGCGGCGGACGCCGAAGCCGCGAAAGTTCTGGAGAGCCTGGCCAAAAGCGACGCGGGCTATCAGAAATTTCAAGAGCTGGACAAACAATTGACGTCCGCGCGTCAAAAAGCCAGCGAGGCCAAGACCGTCAACGCGAAAGCCATGAAAGAGGTCGAAGCGGCAAAAGCGGTAATAACTCAAATTCATGTGGCGCAAGCACGGATGACCCTGGCCGACGCACGCGAGGCGCTGGCCGCCTCCCGCCATACGAACGAAACGATGGTCGCCGCGGTCGCCGACGCGGAGAAAACCAGTCAGGACGCGTTGAAAGTGCTGAACGAGGCCAAAGCCGCGCTGGCTGCCCAACCCGCCGCGATCGACGCTTTACGGGCCGACGTCAAGAAGGCCGACGACGCGGTGGAACTCGCCCACACCGCATTGCGGGAAGCGGGAAAAACCGCCGCCGCGAATCCGGAAGCCGAATCAACCATAACCCTCTTGGTCGAAAAACAGAACGCCCTGAAGCAGGCGACCAATCAGGTCCAAGCCGCGCAAAAACTGGTCACCACCGCCGAAAATCGCCTGGCTGGACTAACCACGCAAATCAAACCGCTAACCGCCACGGTGGAAAGCACCGCCGCCAAGCTGGAAACTGCCAAAACCGCCGCCGCCGAATCCACGCGCCAACTTGCCACAGAACAAGCGCGCGTCGATAAACTCGCCGCCGACTACGCGAGCCTCAAAGGTTCGGCCGGAGCCAGTCATGTGGAAGCGAAACTCTAACCCGTGAGACCAACGGCGGCTTTAACGAAGGCAACTCTCCTCAATGTGGACGTCGCGTCGGGTGAGAACTTCGTCGCGTAACTTGGTTCCCAAGCCCGGCTTGGCCGGTAAAGAGAGGTGGCCATCCTCAATATGAAGCGGTTCCGTGACCACGTCCTGATACCAACCGGCATAGTACGCCCGCACCGTTTCCATGATCATCGCGTTCCGGGCGTGCAGCGCCAGATGCGCCGCTGACGCCACGGCCACCGGGCCCACAGTGTCGTGAGTTGTCACCGGCAGGTGATAGGTATCCGCCATTGTCATAATTTTGCGCGCCTCGGTGATCCCGCCGGTCCACACCACATCCGGCATGATGATCTGGGCCGCGTTTCTCTCGATGACGTCCCGAAATCCAAAACGTGTGATGAGCCGCTCGCTCACGCAAAGCGGAATGCTCGTGGCCTGGCCCAGCCGGACGTAGCATTCCACATTATCCGCGGGCAGAATTTCCTCCAGCCACATGATGTTGTAAGGCTCCAGCGCCCGGGCGATTTGCATAGAAATTGGCAGGTTCCACTTGGCGTGGCCTTCCACGGCAATCTGCATTTGATCACCCGCGGCGCGGCGAATCTGCTCGATCGGCCGCAGCCCCCGCTTCAAATCCTCCGGGGACAAGTAATGGCCGATGGGGCCGACCGCCTCGACTCCGGCATTGCAGCCAACGGGTCCGCCCAGGGAAACACCAAACTGATCCCACGGCCAGATTTTCATGGCCCGAATACCCTGGCTCAAAAGATCCCGCGCCAGTTCGCCGGCATCGCCCTCCGCCCACGATTGGAAATCCCGACAAGTTCCGTAACTGACACAGGTGTTGTAAACGGGAATCCGGTCGCGGCTGCGTCCACCCAGGAGATTATAGATCGGCTGGCCGGTGTACTGCCCGAGCAAGTCCCACAGCGCCACATCGACGGCGGAAATGGCCCGCATCTCCGCGCCGGCGAAGCCGAAAAAACTGACCGTCGAGTACAAATTTGTCCAATGGCTTTCGATATCGAAAACCTCGCGGCCCAGCAGCAGCTTGGAAAAAACATCGTGAATAATCGCCGCGATGGCCCGGGGCACGTAAAAACTTTCGCCGAGACCGACCAATCCCTCATCAGTATGGATTTGCAGCCAGACATTGTTCGGATGCTCGTCGAGCCAGATCGTTTGCAGGCGGGTGATTATCATGCTGGGGCGGAGCTAGGTGGACAGATCGCGTTTGATTACCGAGCAGCCCCCGTCCACCGTGAGGATTTGCCCCGTCATATAGTTGGATTCGTTGGAACAGAGAAAGGCGTAAGCTTGGGCGACATCCTCCGGCGTGCCCAGGGCGTTCAGCGGAACCATCGCCAAAAGTTTCGCTCGCAACGACGGGCCCTGGTCGCACAGCTTCCGGGTTAAACCCGCGTAGAGAATCCCCGGAGCGAGGGCATTGACGCGGATTTGCGATGCGGCCAGTTCCTGGGCCATCGCGCGCGTCAACGCGTCCACGCCGGCCTTGGTCACGACGTACGCGAGCGACGAGGGCACGGGATGTTGCGCCACCCAACTGCTGGTGAACAGCACCTTGCCCCGCACGCCGTCCGCGTCAGGCGGTTGCCGCAACATGATGCGGACGGCCGCTTGGGCGACATGGAAACAGCCGCTTAGGTTGACCCGGATATGTTCGTTCCAGTCCGTTTCGGTAATTTCCTTAAAAATGCCCCGCTCGGCCACCGCCGCGTTGGCGATGACAATATCCAGACGCGGCATTTCACCGGCCAGTTCGCTTAACACCGTATCGATGGCCCGTCGGTCCCCTTGATCGCACTGCCGGTAACCGGTCGCGCCCAATTCCCGGGCCACGCGACCACCCTCCGTGGGATCCAGCAAATCCAGTATTGTAACCTTGGCTCCCGCCGCGGCCAGCAGGCGCGCGGTCGCCGATCCGATGTCGCCGCACCCACCCGTAATGATGACCGTTTTGTTATCGAGTCCGCGCATGATTAAACCTCGGGATAAATGTATGCGGTTCCGTGGGTAAGCAGGCGGTAACGCTCGCCGATCCCCGCAATTTTAAGGTTGGTGTGCAGCATTTGCGGCGGCACGCAATTGTCGTGGAATAAATCATGGTGGCAGGGGATGACCACCCGGACATCCAATTCCTTCGCCAGCCTTGCCGCCTCGGCGGTACCGAGATTCCGGAAAGCGCCGTTGATGACTGCGACGAGCATATCTGGTTTATGCGGAGCGACCGCAAGCGCCAGGATTTCGTGGTAGGAAGTATCGCCGGTGAAATAAACTGTCGGGCCGCCGTCAACCTTCACGAGGTAACCCACATGGGTAAGATCATCCGCGCCAAACGGAATCGCGAACGTGGCGCGGATCGTCAAGTCCCCGACCGCATATGATTTGTTCGGCCACGTCATTTCAATCTCCCCGGCGGGAACACCCAGGCTCTGGAGTTTCCCAACCGTCTCGGGCGGCGCCAGATATTTTCCGCGGAATCCCGCGTTGCGGTGGAGTTGGACCGTTTCCGGATCAAGATGGTCCTGATGCGTGTGGGTTAACAAATAAAGATCGGCATCGGCCAGTTCAGCGGGCGTGAAAGGCGCGGGAATCCGGCGCTCAAAGTCGAGCCCGAACTGCCGGCCCAAGGGCGCGCAACTGTTGGATAAATAGGGATCGAGGAGAATTACTTTTCCCCCCGGGCTTTTGATTACGAAGCCCGACTGGCCCAGCCACCAGAGCGAGATAGCTCCGGGCGGAACGCTGTGATTGGCGATATTGGTGTGCATGACGGGCAGTTTAATCGAGCAAACTCAAGGCCGCCTCCAAAATGTCACCAGCCCGCATTTTATAATGTTCCGCGAGAAAGGGCAGGCTGCCGCTGACGCAGAAAGCGTCCGGCAGGGCCACCTGCCGCCAGCGAATCGCGAAGCAGCCGCGAACTGCCGTCTCCGCCACCAGACTGCCCAGACCGCCGCTGGCGACGTGGTTCTCAATCGCGACCACCAGTTTGACCCGGTTGAGCAACGACGCGACGGATTCGGCGTCGAAAGGTTTCAGCGTGCTCACATGCAATACCGCCGCCTCGATTCCCCGCCCCGCGAGTTCCGTCGCCGCCTCCAACGCCCGGGCCGTCATGAGGCCGGTGCTAATGAGCGCAACATCGTTCCCGGGTCGGAGTAACTTCGCCCGCCCCAGTTCGAATTGATAGGTCGCCGGATCAAGAACGACCGGCACGTTGCCGCGCAGCAACCGCATATAAACCGGCCCGGGATGCGCCGCGATGACGGGAACGGCTTGGGCGATTTCCGTCGCGTCACACGGGTCAATCACCGTCATATTCGGCAACGCGCGCATAAGCGCCAAATCCTCGATGCCCTGGTGCGTGCCCCCGTAACTGGTCGTCAAGCCGGGAAGCCCGGCGATGATCTTGACGTTGGCTTTTCCCAGCGCGGCGCCAATGGCGATGAAATCATACGCCCGCCGGGTGGCGAACACGCAATAGGTCGTCGCAAACGGGATGAAACCCGTCCTGGCCAACCCCGCCGCCATGCCCACCAAGCTTTGCTCCGCCATGCCCACTTGAAAGAAGCGATTCGGAAACGCCCGGGCAAATAGGTGCATGTCCGTGTACTTGGCCAGATCCGCCGACATCCCCAGGATGCGCGGATTGGCGTGGCCGGCTTTGACCAACGCCTCGCCGAACGGGGCCACCGCGATGGAGGCCGCGCCCGTGGTATCAGAAACGAGAATCGAACCGGAGACGCCGGCCGGGCGCGGGATGAGAGTGGTTTGGCTCATGGGGAAACCTCCAGTTGTTGCCGGGCCAGTTCCCATTCGTCCGCCTCGACGCGGATAAAATGATTTTTCTCCCGTTGCGCAAACAATGGGACGCCGCAGCCCATAACCGTATCCAGAATAATGGCGTGAGGCCGGCCGGTCGTTGCGCGGGCCGCATTAATCGCGGCGGCTATTGCCGCGATATCGTTGCCCGGCACACGTTGCGTATCCCAACCGAACGCGCGCCACTTCTCGTGCAACGGTTCGATGCCCATGACCTGCGCTGGCGGGCCGTCGGCCTGCTGATTGTTGCAATCAATGAAGGCGAAAAGATTTTCGAGCCGGTAATGCGCGCCCGCCATCGCGGCCTCCCAAGTCGCGCCCTCCTGCATCTCGCCATCCGAGGAAAGGCAGAAAACCCGGCCCGGCCGGCCATCAAGCCGCAGTCCCGCCGCCATGCCGGCCGCCTGCGGCAAGCCGTGGCCCAGGGAACCGCCGGTCATCTCAAATCCGGGAGTGAACTCGCTGCCGGCCATTTCCAAGCGCGAACCGTCCGCTCCGTAGGTGTCCAATTCCGCCAGTGGAATCACGCCCGCTTCGGCGAGGGCGGCGTAAAGCCCGATCGAATAATGACCGATGGAAAGCACGAACCGATCCCGGTCCGGCCAGTCAAGCTCGTCGTGGCGATGGCGCAGCTCATGGAAATAGAGCACCGCCAGCAAGTCGGCGATGCCCAGTCCCTGGCCCACATAACCCTGTCCCACCCGCTCCGCCATTCGCAAAACATGCCGCCGGATGTTTTTGGCCCGCGATTGTAATTGAGTCGCCAGCGCGTCGCCATTTGGCGGAGCGACCGAGTTTTCTTCAACGGCTGGTGGGGAAGTATTCATGAGTCAGGCCAGTTCCATTCCGCCGGTGAAATTGAAACGTTCTGCCGACACGTAGGCGGCCGCATCCGACGCGAGCCAGATCGCCGCCTCAGCCACCTCCTCCGGCTCGACGCGACGGCCCATGGGCAGTCCCTCGGTCCGGGTTGATTTAAATTCCGCCTCATTGCGCCCCAGCATACGCGACAATTCGCCCTCCATTTTGTCAATCATTCCGCCGGTCATCATGCCGGGGGAGAGACTGTTGACGGTGACGCCGTTTCGCGCCCATGCCAGCGTGGCGGAGCGGGTCAGACTATCCACGGCGGCCTTGCTCGCGCCATAGGTGGCAAAGTACGGCACACCCAGGCGCGTGGCCGGCGTCGTGATGTTGATGATGCGTCCGAAACGCCGCGGAATCATGACGCGCGCGGCGGCCTGCATGCAAAAGAAAGCGCCGCGGGCATTGACATCGAAAACACGGTCCCAGCGTTCCGGGGTCAATTCCAGAAGCGGGTCCACCAGGCAGAGCGCGGCGCAATTGACCATGATCTCCAGGCGCTCAAACCGTTCGGTTACCCGCGCCACGGCGTCCGTGATGTCCGGCGGGTCGGCGAGATCGACGCGGAGGGCCAGTTCTTTTCGTCCGCACAATTCGAGGGTTTCCCGGGCGGCCTCGAGATTTATGTCGGCAACCGCCACGTCCGCGCCCTCGCGGGCAAAGGCCCGGGCAATCGCGCGTCCCAGTCCATTGCCGCCGCCGACGATTAATGCCACCCGGTTTTTCAAGGTCATAATTTTTCCTCCGATCGCGCTGGCGGCCGCAAATGCGCGGAAATTTCCTCCAAGGTCCGGCCTTTGGTCTCCGGAGCCATCCGCAGACAAAAGACAAACGCCAGCACACAAACGCCGGCATAGAGGTAAAAGACCCCCGCCATATTATGAAAGTGGTCCGTGAAATAGGCGCGCAGCATGGGAAATAACTGAAGGCCCAGATAGCACGAACCCCACAGCACAAAACCCGCCAGGGCCATCGCCTTGCCGCGCAACCGCGTGGGAAAAATTTCCGACATGATCAGCCACGCCAGCGGCGCGAGGCTGACGAGATACATGCCGATCGCCGCCAGAAACAACAGGAGCAGGTGAAGCGGGGACAAGTTAAATTGAAAGCCCGCTCCCAGGCACGCCAATCCCGCGCCCATGCCCGCCACGCCGGTCAGCAACAAGGGACGACGCCCGACGCGGTCCACCAGCCAAACCGCCACGAGAGTCGCCACGATATTCCACAATTGCAGAAACACGGTGGCGCCGATGGCGTCGGCCTGCCGGACAAACCCGGCGTTACGCAGGACTTCCGGCGCGTAGGCGAAGAGGATGCTCGCGCCGGTTAATTGCTGGAAACACGCCAGCCCCGCGGCGATGAGCACCGCCCGCCTCGTTCCCACTCGAAACAAGTCGCGCCACGCGCCGTGATCGGATTCCAGGGATTCGCGGATTTCCTTGAGTTCGACGGCGGCCTGCCTCGCGCCGTTTACGCGGGTCAGGATGGTCGCGGCCTCGGTGAATCGTCCGGCCTCCGCGAGCCAGCGGGGACTGTTGGGAACGAAACAGAGCCCCACTATCAAACCCAGCACCGGCACGAGTTGCGAGGCGAACATCCACCGCCAACCGGCGGGTATATTGCGCCCGGCTAATCCGTAGGCCACCAGAATGGCCGCGAAAGAACCAACCACGATGGCCAGGTTGTTGATGGTCACCAGCCGTCCGCGCAGCCGGGCCGGGGCGATTTCCGCGATATACATTGGCGAGACAACCGAGGAAAGCCCGACCCCGACGCCGCCCAAAAAGCGGCAGGCGTCGAAAGCGGCGATGCCACCGGCCAGGGCCGCGCCAACCGCCGAGATCCCGTAGAGAACCGCGGCCAGAAAAAGGGTTTTTTGCCGGCCCCAGGTATCGCTCAAGGCCACTGCCAGCAACGGGCCGAAAAGGCAGCCAATGGCCGCGCTGCCCATGGCCATGCCCTCGGCGGCGGCGCTGAGGTGGAAGGTGTCTTTGAGATAGAGGAGCGCCGGACCGATGATCGACAGATCGTAGCCAAAGAGCAGGCCGCCCACTGAGGCCACGCCGCAGACCAGGAACACATACGCCGCGCTGACGGGCGGCGCGTCCAGCGCGTCCGCCGCCGGCGCGCTGGTTGAAACCCTGGCGGGCGCGGGCGAATCAAACTTGAAATCGGGTGCCATTAGATGGTTCAAGCAAGGCGGAGGGCATTCATGCGATTGGAAATTCTCCGCCCGGTTCCATGCTTTCCCGAACCGTGGCATACCCATCGGCGGACGACAATCGGTGATTTCAAGTTGAGGTTGGCTGCCGTTCGCGGCATCCGGGTCTGGATCGCGCATCTATTTTTCGCCAATGTGTTGTTCCATCCAATAGATGTCCCGGGGATCGGTCGCAATGGCGGCATTCGCGGCGCCAACGGGCACGCTGTAGTCCACGTATTTGACCGGCTGGACGGTGCCGGAAGTTAGCCATTTGTGAATCTCGGTGTGCCCGTCGGCATAGGCAAAGCAGCACGCGCCGTTGTGATACGACGCCGGGAGGTCTTCCCAGTAGCCGTCCAGGGGAAGCAGTGAAACATAGATTACCGCATCATTGATCACATCCGCCTGCTCGTCGGCTAAGACGAAGGCGACGGAGGGCGGGCACTGCCGCATATCGGACATCTTCAAGTAAAGCATGGCGTCGCCGCCGGACTTGTCGGGCCGCTCCGGGGTTCCCGGCCCCATATTGTAATTCATGGCCACGCTGCGGACGCGCCGGGACCATCCCGCCGCGGCTTGCGCGGGGGATCGGTAATTGTCTGCCGGGCACAGAAAAATGTTCCGCTGGCTGCCAAAGTACGGCGCCAGCACCGCGTTGGTTGGACCCAGCAGCAGATCGGTATTGGTGTTGTCCGGGTTCGTCGCCGTCCAATCCATAAAGCCGCAAATCCAGCTTCCGCTTGCCTGCCCGTTGTGCGGCCCGTACTCATTCTGGTTGGGAACGAGTTGGTCGGCGTTGTCGTGCGCGTACATTAGCCATGCCAGGTCCAGTTCCCGGTTGTTATTCATGCAATAAACCGCCTGGGCCCGCGCTTTCGCGCGGGTCAGGGCGGGAAGCAGCAGCGCCGCCAGAATGGCGATGATGGCGATTACCACCAAAAGTTCGATCAAGGTAAATGCCTTTCCACCGGCGGTTTTCCGCCTGCGGTCGCCCGGGCTATCGGATGTTTCTCTCATGGCTGCACGCTCTCTCATTTGGAATTAACGCCGGTCTGTCGTTCACAACTTCAACCGGTAATACATCTGCTGGCTGGCGGAAACCGGGGCGGTGTAGGGACTGGTCGTGGCGCCGGTTGGCGTCCACGGCCCGCTCAACGCGGGTGCCTGCATTAATGTCCCCGTACCCGTCCAGGATACCTTAACGGTGCCGCCGGAGAGGGAGACGCTTAAGATGGGCGAAGTATATAGCACCTGGGCAAATAGGCGGACCTGATCATAGTCCGCGTCGTCCGTGGTCTCGCCATTTGGATCCATCACGAAGTTAATTCGATCTCCCGCCATCACACTTGCATTCGTAATCACTTGAACGCCGGTTGTATTGGTCTGGGTGTCGGGGCCAAGGTCGCCGTTGACGAGGTTGCCGGTTGAATCGCCCTGATCGATAAAATAAAGGATGCCATTATCTGTCGAATTCGGATTGGACGGCGACCAGCCGATGTTCTCTTTCGTAAATTCGTAGGTGATCTGGATGGGGCCGGTAAACGGTGCCAGCCAGCTAACTACCGCGATGGTATCGGCATCGAGGCTGATGCACGACTGGCCATTGGTGACCACGAAGTTAGTTCCATCCACGAAGTTGGTTGCCAGGTAGTTCAGGGCGATATTCGGATATTGATAGGGGTCTCCCTCGTCAACATTGCCAAGGCTGTTGGCGTCCCATGGGGAAAAGGCGCGGACAAAACCATAGTAAGGATAACCAAAATTGACGGTGGCCGAATCCGGGATCAGATCGTATATCCCGTTTCGCGTGGTAAAGTCCACTGAACCATCGGCGCGTGAGTAATTTGTGGCTTGATAACGATAGGACCAGGTCGAGGTGTCGCTATTTACGTTATTGGTGAGCAAATCGACCTCGTCGTCATATACCACATTGGTTGCGGTGGTGTAATAGACCTGCCCGTGGACGCGCCCGTAATCGTAATTCCATTCCAGCAGCGGATTCCAAATAAAGTTAATCCGGTCGCCGGCCGTCACGCGCACATTGTTAATGGTTTGGACGCCGGTATCGCCAAACTGACCGAGAGTTCCCATGGCCAGATTGCCGCTGGCATCACCTTTATCTACATAGTAAGCACATCGATTCAAGCCGTCTGGTGTTATCTGGAGCGCCGCGAATTCATAGTTGATGTTTACGGTGCCGTCGCTCGGCGCCAGCCAGCTCGCGACCTCGATCGTTCGCCAGCAGGGATAGGATAGTTCCCAGCCCGCGAGGATGGGTTGATTCGTCGGATTGCCGACCGCGCTGGTGAAATCATCGGCGGACACGAGCATTTGGCAGGTGAACGCCTGGCCGTAAAAGGGTCTTTCAACCGTGGGTCCCCAACCGTTCAGGCCGTTAAGACCGGCGGCGCTTACCAGATTGCTGTTGAGCAGTCCGTAAACTCCGTTGCGCGCCCGCGCCTCGGGAATGTTGTAGACATTGGTTTGCGGGCCCTTTTGCTGGTAACGATAGGACCAGGTGCTGGTGTCAGTATTTTGATTCGTCGAGAAATCACGCTCGAAGTCATACAGGAATTGGGCGCGGGCGGCTTTCACCGGACCAAGCAGGACGGCGAGTGCGAGGATCAGGACAAGCGGGAGGGGGCGGGTGTTTATTCTCATAACATTTCAATGGGTGCGCTGGGAATGGGGTTTTTTCGCGATTGAACTGGATGTTTGGCTGGCGAGATAATGGCCGACGTTACTCCGCCCGCTGGTTTGGCGCTTGCGTTTTTAGGCCGGAGTTTTGGCTTTTTACCTTCGGAAGAAGACGGCTAATCATGCCGTCTTGAGGTGGGGCGAGTCGCGCTGCGACTCGCCCGCCCGCGTTTCAGCGGGCCGAATGGACTTCCCATCGTGGAACTTTTCGCATTCCCCGCGTATGCACGCGCCTTCCCGGCCAGATTGGGACACCGCCCGCAGCCCCGGTTGGTAGGGCTGTCGTGCCACGACGGCCGCGCCGGGTTGCGGCGCAATCGGAGAGTTGCCAACGCGTTACCTGCGAACGGTTGCGCGCTGTCCCTGCAACGCCAGGACACTGCCTGCGACCCCGTCCGAACGGGAAAACATAGCGGCTTACGAGCCCGCCGGATGCGGCCCCCGCGCGTAGGCGCTGGGTTGCGTGCCCATGAACTTGCGAAAAACCTTGATGAAATGCCCCAAATCCTCGAAACCGCACGCCAGCGCGACATTCGTCACGTTGCGCCCCGGCAGGCAGAGCATCGCCGCCGCCTGATGGACGCGGTAGCCTTGCAAAAATTTCGTCCACGGAATTCCGAGCGTCTGCTCAAAGAGGACCTTTAATCGCGTCTCGCTCACGCCGGTGGCGCGGGCCAGGTCGGCGGCGTAAATCGGCTCGGAAAAATGGCTCCGGACATGGGCCAGCGCCCGTTCCAGCTTTTGCCAATCCTCGGGCAGCCGGTCGCCCAGCGCGGACTTTCCCCGTTTATGTTCCCAGCGGACCACGGATACCAGCAGATCGGTCAGCAGGGAGCGCAACCGCAGTTCCCAGCCCAGCGGCCGGGTTTTGAATTCCCCCCACATTTGCCGGAAGCAGGTTTCAACTTTTCGTCGCAGCGCCGGTGGCAGGCGCAGCACGCGGTCATGGATGGTTTGCCGCATCGTCAGCCGCCGCAGCAACACGGCGCCATCACCCAGCGGCCCGAGTTCCAGCAATATTCCGGGTAGAAAAAATACCGTGAACGCGTGAACCGGGTACTGTTCCACCCGCACCCAATGCGGCACTCCCGGACCGATCAAGAATAAATACCCCGGAGAATGTTGCGCCTCCTCGCCCTCGATATATTCGGTCCCGCTGCCCTCCACGACGAGGCTCATCTCGCAATATGGATGTTTCTCGCCGCAGGGGATCACCGGCCCGGATTTCACGTCCACCTCGCGCATCCAAATCGGCGCGTCGAGGCGCAATGGCGGGGCGAACTCGCGCACCTCCGCCAGCCAGTTCAGATCGGGCGCGGGACGGTTGGGCGCGGTTGGGGGTGGATTTGAACTGGTGTTCACGAGCGTTGCACTTGCGATTATACTATGCACGCCCACCGGAATTGCTCAAGTTTTTAGTCCGAACCTTTGTCTTTTGTTCCCGGCGGAGTAATTGGAAATCAGAAAAAAACGTAAAGCGTCAATGACCGCGGGCGCCAAAAAAGGTAGGGATGGCGCGCCGCGCCGTCCGCGCCGGGTTGCGGCGCAATCGGAGACGCCGCTAACGTGTGAAACGCGAATGGTTGCGCGATAGAACCATCCGTTCCACCCCCACCCACCGCTGACGGATTACGAAAAAACCCCAAGAGCCGGGCTAAAAACGCAAGCGCGCCGCGTCGCGCCGGGTTTAATCTTGGCGGACAACTTTTTCAATGTGAACATCATCTCAGACCACAATGCTCCAATTTAATCTATTCTCCGTCGTCGTCGCTTGCGCCCTCATCCTCCCGTCCCAGGCGGTCCCGGCCGACATCATTGAGCGGCCCGGCGAGCTGGCGGACATCGCCCCGAGCGCATATCTTTTCCGCGCCGATCGCGATCCCGCCCAAAACCCGCCGGAAGCGTGGATTCTGCTGATGCAACGCGCCAATCTTTCCTTCACCGAGCCGATGGACGTCCGCGCGCCCGTGGTCCAATCGGCCCTGTGCGGCCTGCTGTGGGAGGAGGTGCGCCACGTGGATCATCTGGAATTGCGCTGGCCGGCGAACGCCGCGCATCAGCCGGCGCCCGATGATTTGGAGATAGCGTATTTCAACGGCGTCGATGACGCCGCGCATACGTGGTGGAATGCCCGCACCACGAAGGACGCGGCCGCGCCGGACGTCAGCGCCGACGGCAAGTCGTATTCCTATAAAATTCCATTGGACACCTGGGGCGTGGTGGTTTCCCTGCGCGGCGACAAAAAAGCGGCGGACTTCGCCGTGCCGGAGATGCGCGCCTACGCGCCCGACAAATGGAAGCAATTGGACGTGGAAGTCGAATGGGGCTACGAGGACGCCCGCACCAAGTTGGATTATAGTGGTCGCTTGGAAACCTATGACGCCCGGATTTCCGGCGTCGAACCTTTGGTCGACGATTCAGGCACGCGATTGAACGGCACAAACAGTTGGAATTCGTCGAAGGGCAGGGGAGCCCGTCGCGGCATTCACTTTCACCTGCTTTACTTTGGCGACGCGCCCTGGCCCAAGATCTGGCCCTACCATTCACCGTCGAACGAGGTGGCCCGGTCGATCATCACGGTCTGGACGAAATCCGGCAGTTTCTCCTTCCGCGCGGCCGATTTGGAGAACGGACCGATTCTCGCCCCTGAATTCGGTTTTTTTGTCCGGGCCACGAATGAGCGGCCCGCTCCGGCGCGGCCCGCAACGATGGATTACCAACCGCCGTTCGACCAAGCCTCCAAGGCAACCTCCGCCCGGGAATTCCAAAAAGAACTGGCCGCCAAACATCTCCTCACCATCCGTGAGCGCACCCGGCTGCACACCGAGCAAACGTGGGCGGGAGCGGTCACGGCGATGCGCGGAACGAATCTCCCGCCCATCCCCAAACCGCCTTTTCTTTCGCCGATGACGATAGATGTTCCCTCAGAGCAATTGACCGCCCAATGGAATCTCGGCGCATGGCACTTAATGCGTCACACGGTCAAGGACGCCGACGGCAAATATCATTTCAACGATTTCCCGTTCGGCATCCTGTCCTCGGAGACATTCATGATCCTGCGCGTGGTCGATCTGCTGGGATTGCACCGGGAGGCGGCGGACGGTCTTGATCAATGGTTAAGCCTGCCCATGCAGCCCCATTCCTCCGCGGGCACCCACGGCTCCTCCAAACCGGACCGTCCGCTCGGGCATTTTTCCGACGGCCTCGGCGCGCTGACCCACGCGGTCGGCCCCGAGGGCGTCGGCGGCCAAATGGACGCCGTTCACGCCATGGGCCCGGGCGCGATCATGTTCTCCATCGCCGAACACTTTCGCCTGACCGGTGACACCAACTGGCTGGCAACCAATGCCGTGCGGGTCAAAGCCAACGCCGATTGGATTTTGCGCCAGCGGCGGTTGACCGCGCACGTAATTCCCAATGGCGAACGTTTGTGGAACCACGGGCTTCTCCCGGCGCATGTGGTGACCCCGGACAGCTTCGCCATGCACATGGATTTCTACGAATCTGAGGCCTATTACTGGATGGGCGTCAACTCCATGGCGGAAATGCTGAGGCAGATTGATCCCTCGGCCGGCGCAAAAATGGCGGCGGACGCGCGGGCCTATCGTGACGATCTTGAATCGTCGCTGGACCGTTCAATCACGCTCACGCCCGTGGTCGCCGTACGCGACGGCACCTACCATTCCTTCATCCCGTTCGCGCCCTACGTGCGGGGGTTCGCGTCCGGCGCGTGGGGCTGGCGGCGTTGCCAGGGCCACATCGGCGCGATCTATTGGGACACCGTCCAATCCGCCGCGCCGCTGATCAGCCCGGCCGGCCTGCTCGCCGTCGGCGATCCGCGCGTGCAGGGATTTCTGGACGTGCTGGAGGACCGGTTGCTGCTGGAAAACGACAAAGTGGCGGAGCGCACCCCCGGTTTCGACGCGGACAGAGATTGGTTCGCGCGCGCCGGCTGGCAATACCAATGCGGCTTGGAACGCCAGGCCAACATCTTCGCGCTGGCCGGCGATGCGCCGGACTTCCTTCGCACCATGCTGAACCAATACGCCGCGGACATTCTCCCCGGCGAGGGCTACGCCTTCCGCGAGCACACCACCGCCGGCCCGATTGACAAAGTTTTCGAGGAATCGTGTTTTCTGGAACGCTTCCGCATGATGCTCGTCGCCGAGGATGGCGACACCCTCTGGCTCGCCCGCACCGTCCCCACCGCCTGGCTCGAAAACGGCAAAAAAATCACCGTCCGCAACGCCCCGACCCACTTCGGCGACCTCGACTACGAAATCACCTCCGCCCTCAACGACCGCCGAATCACCGCCACCGTCAAGCTGCCCTCGCGCAACCCGCCCCGCGAAATCCTGCTCCGACTACGCCACCCAACCTCCGCCCCCATCGCCAGCGTAACCATCAACGGCAAGAAATGGAAAAACTTCGACCCCGCCGCCGGAGTCATCCACCTCCCCGTCAGCGGTGGCACGGTGCAAGTCGAGGCGACATATCGCCGGTAGCGATGTGTCGCTTGCCCAAATCTAACGCCAACCTCGGGACTCCTGATCCCGCGCCGTGAGTTGGGGTGTGGAAAATGGTGGCGACGTCAAGGTCAACCACTGGTGGGATGAAATAAAGGCCGGCGGGGACGCCTGGCCCATACCCTCGCGTGCGCGCATCACGCTTGTGAAGAGTGGCATCACGTGGCAAGCTGTGCTGGCAGGAGACAGTGACGACATTCGCGACCAGGTTCAGACAGAATTGTCAGCTACTTTAGAGTTGTGCCATGAATCTTAAAAGCATCCTTTTTGATCGGCGGCGGATTTGGATTCGGCTTGCTGTGCTCGCGGTGGCGGTGCCCGTCATTTTGTTTGTCACCATGAGAATGCGGGCGCGGAGCGCTCCGGTTCGTGTGGTTGTTTCGATGGACTCGAAGGGCAACGCGCGTCTGTATGGCATTTCCTTGTCGAACACAAACATTCGTAACGCTGTTTTCAGAGTAATGGGATCCGCCGGTCTGAAGGTCAGCGCGAGGATGCCCGCCAGCGTTAAGCCAATGAGCCAACAAGGCAGCAATATCTTCGAGACGCTGATTGCGATAGAGCGGGCGGGTTTGTTTGCCACGAATACCGCGCCCGCGCCCAATCCGTACGAGTGAGAACCGGTCTGAAAATTCGGGGAACCGGGTTGCGAGAAAGAAATAATTTCTCCCCGCCCTCAAGCAAAATCCGCGCGAAAAGTCGGGACCAGCACCGGGTATTTGGGGTTACGGGCGATGACTCTACAAGGAAGGGGATCGCAAGGAATCCGATCCTTCATTGGCTGGGGAAGCGCACAGCCAGTTAGCTGGGCTCGAAAGGTAGGACTCGGACTGTATTTTGCCAATTCAGACACCCATAAAATCGTATATTTGCTTGGGATTTCAAGGAATTCTGTCCCAACTCGCGATCATTTTTCACCCCACTGTCAGTATTTTCACTGACAATGGCGGCAATGCAATTAGGGGATAATCGTGGCCATTCCAACTTTGTTCGCAAGGTCGGCTTGGCGTATGTCAAACGTGCGGAATTCCGCCGTCCCGGTGATTTTGGCGACGGCGACATGCAGCACATCAAGCGTGCGGCAGCCGATGAGCGACGTGTGATTGAGTGCGAAAGTTTCCGCGTCCGAGAAAATATGGTTCCACACTGCGTCCCGTGCTACGAGAATTCCGGCGGTGGGATCGTTCTCAACCTCCTGCCACGCTGACTGGATTTCGGCAGGCGTCAGCCTCCGTTGAAACACGGCAAGGCTCAACGCATTGCGAAGCTCCAGTCGATGGAACGGTGTTAACGGCAACGGATCGGGATTGGCCCTGCGCCACGCATCGGCTTTGGCCGAATGGGCGTCGGTGCCGTAAAGGGAAAACAACAGGCTGGTGTCGGCGTAGGTTTTCACCAGGATTCTTCCGCGCGGGCCGCCAGAACCATATTGGGCAAAACCTTGTCGCCGAAAATGCGGCGACGGCGGGCGGAATAATCGGGAAGCGGCGGACGATTTCCACCGTTCTCGCCGGACGCTTCATCGCTGGTTGATGCGCCTTCCTGCAAGTCTTCCAACAGCCAACGAGCGACTTCCCACCGCTCCTGCGGGGGCAATTGCTTCAACGCCGTTTCGATTTCCTGAACCTTTGACATGAAAAAATCATAGCAGAATTGGCCCCCCATTGCGAGCGGTTTTAGATGTGCCAGAAACCGTCTTAATTCAAATACTCTCCTTTCCGCCGAAGCGGAAAGTGCGCGGGAGTGTCAAGGCCCGCGCGAGTGGGGCGGCGCAAGTTCAGAGGGGCGCAACCCTCCGGGCGCAGCTCGTGGTCTGGCGTGAACCGCAGCGACTATTTGGGCAACGCAAACGCCACATACGCATCCCCATATTCGCTCTGTTTCCCTATTTTGTTTCCGGTTGAGGCGGTGACGATATATTGGCGGCCGTTCACTTCATAAGTCGCGGGCGGCGCAATGCCCACCCAGGGCAGTTTGCCGGACCACAGTTCCGCGCCGGTGTTCGCGTCGAAGGCCCGGATTTTTGAGTCACGCGTTCCCGAGCAGAAGACCAGGCCGCCGGCGGTGACGATTGGGCCGCCGTAGTTTTCGGTGCCGGTTTTGGGCACGCCTTGGGCGGTAAGCTCGGGAAACTCGCCCAGCGGGACTTTCCAGAGTAGCTTGCCGGTGTTCAGGTCCAGGCAATTCAAGGTTCCCCACGGCGGTTTATTCGCGGGATAACCGTCGTTATCGACGAAGTGCGGATAGCCGGTGAAACCGTAGCGCGGGCGTTCGCTCTTTCCCGGATTCGGCGGGGTGGGGCGGTCTCTCAAAAAGAGATAATCGGCGAGGGCTTTGAGCTCGGCGTCGCTTATGGCGGTATTGGCGGGCATGCCGTTTTTTCCGAAACGAACTTGTTTGACGAGCGCCTCGTCCGTGAGCCGGAAACGCAATCCGCGCAGCGGCGGGGCCACGCCAATGCCCATCCGGTTCGCGCCGTGGCATTGGACGCAATTGGCTTGAAATATCTTCTGGCCGGGCGTCGGCGGCGCGGAGGGATCGTCCGGCGGATCATCATCGCGAAAAACGGAAATCAACCACGCTGCGTGATTCGCGCTCACGTAAAGCCGACCGGTGTCCGGGTCCACGCACGCGCCGGACCATTCCGCGCCGCCGTCCATGCCCAGATACAAATTCGCCTTTCCGAGGCTGGCGGGATGAAAAAATCCCGTCGTCGCGCTCTTGAAACGGTCGGTTACAAAATCCTTCGCCTCGGGCGTGCGATCGGTAACATCATCCGCCGTGAACTCCATCTTGGAAAAACGCTCCGGCAAAACCGGGTCCGGCTGGTACGGCGCGGTCACTTCGCCCGGCAAATCACTCGTCGGCGCGCGGCGGAAACGATACGGAAAAATCGGCTTTCCCGTCACGCGATCCAGCAGCAAGGTATCGCCAATTTTCGACGTCACCGCGACCACATCCACCAATTTTCCGTCGCGTTTGATCGTCGCCAGATTCGGCGGCGCGGAAATATCCTGGTCCCAAATGTCATGCGCGATTTGCTGAAAATGCCAGAGGCGCCGGCCCGTGCGCACGTCGATCGCGATCAAGCAATTCGCAAATAGATTGTCGCCGAGATGATTGATACCGATGAAATTTTCCTTGGCCGACCCCGTGGGGACATACGCGATGCCGCGCACCTCATCCAAAGCCATGCCGCTCCAGGCGTTCGCGCCGTAAGGCTCCGGATGGTCCCAGGTCTCCGCGCCGAACTCGCCCGTGTGCGGGACAGTGTGAAACGTCCACCGTAGTTGCCCGGTCCCGACGTCAAATCCCCAAACATCCTTTTCAAAACCGGGAACCACAATCGTTTGCTGAAATATCGCCGGCCCGGCCGTCGCCGCGCCGAAATAGTCCTGTCCCCTGGCCGGCAGCGGGGCGCGCCCGCCCTCACCGAAATCCGCGATGGGCTTGCCTGTCTTGGGATCCAGCGCGTAAAGCCAGCGTCCGGCGCAGAACATCACCCGCTCGCTGAGTTCCGCATCGCCCGGCCGGTAAATCAAACCGCGAAACGCCGGCCGTCCCTCCGGTTTAAAGCGCCATAATTCCGTGCCGTTCTCCGCGTTGATGCCCACGACGTATTTCCCCGGCGTCGGCGCGATCATGATGTCCCCCACAATGATGGGATTGCACTGGATGCTGTTACTGCCGTCCTTGGAATGATAAGTCCACGCCACCGTCAGGTTCGTAATATTGTCCCGGTTGATCTGATTGAGAGCCGAGTAGCGTGTGCCGCCATTGTCGCCGTGCGACCGGTGCCAAGTCAAAAACGTTTCCCGCTTGGGAAAACCATTGGCCGGCGTCAATTCAGCGGTTGTCGCCGCCGGAATGATCTTGTACAGCGGCAATTTCTCCCGCGCTTTGGCATCTTCAACCGCCCAGTAATCATGGTTGGTGGAGGTCCCTTCCCGTGCAAAGACGGGTGGGGAACATAATGTCATACCAATGACAAACACCAAGATCGGGACAGATAATCCCGCACCAAGCATTCTATTTCTGGCAACCGGCTGGGAAACGGTGAGCTGGCCTTTTTTAGATTTCATACGCATTTGGCGGATGCGCCATCTTCACCAGAAGAAAGGCCGCTTGTCAAAATTTACCCGACCCACGACGCGAATCTTAATGTTGCGCGGCGGCCCGGTTTTCGCTTCAGTTCGGACGTGAACACATTCCTAACTTTAATTGCCCCCCCCGCGCTATGAGGCCATGTAATCCTCAACAGTCCGTCGGAAAGATTTTAACCGGACTGGTTCTGTTGGCGGTCCTTTGGGCCTCATCATCACCAGGCCAAACCAACTCCACCGGGATCGAACCCATCACCGCCGGGCAACGGGTTTTCACCTGCGGCAACAGTTTTCATGCGTGGTTCATCGCGCCGATATTGAAGGATATGGCCGAAAGCGCGGGCATCAAAGGGCATGTGATCGTGGGCGAGTCGAAGATTGGCGGCAGCGCGGCCATTCAGCATTGGAACGTCCCGGACGATAAAAACGAGGCCAAGGCGGCGTTGCGTGCCGGGCGCGTGGACGTCCTCACGCTGGCGTGCATGCACCATCCGGACGACGGCATCGACAAGTTCGCGGCCCTGGCCCTGGCCAATAATCCAAATGTCCGCGTCACCTTGCAGGAATTCTGGATTCCGTGGGACAAATTCGAGTGGCCGTTTAAGGGCAATGAAAATGACGTGAACTTCGATGCCGCCACGGTCGCCGCATTGAAGGCGCTGCACGAGCCCTATTTCGAGGAAATGGATGCTTATGTCGCGGCGTTGAACGCGCGTCTGGGAAAACAAGTGGTTTTTATCGCGCCAGTGGGACGGGCGGTGCTCGCCCTGCGGGAAAAAGTCATCGCGGGAAAAGTCCCGGGCATCGAAAAGCAAAGCGAACTCTTCACGGACAAACTTGGTCATCCGCAACCGCCGTTGCAGGCCTTGGTGGCTTACGTGCATTTTGCGATTATCTATCGCCGCACACCAGTGGGGCTGCCGCTGCCCGCCATCCTGAAATCCGGTAATCCGAAATGGCGGAATGACGGACTCAACCGGCTGTTGCAGAAAATCGCCTGGGACGTCGTGACGCACCATCCGCTGAGCGGCATGGCGGCAGCCCGGAATTGAAAGTGATCAACACGTGAGATTCATGAAATTTCTCCGAATATTTGCGGCCACCGCGCTTTCGTTCACGCTGCCGCTAGCGACCTCGACCGCAGCCGCTCCGCCCTTGGTTGACAGCATCAATCCAATGATCGGTGCCAGTACGAGTACCGAATACGGCGAGGGAAAAACGTTTCCCGGCGCGGCCACGCCGTTTGGCCTCGTTCAACTCAGTCCCGATACCATCACTGGTGGCGACAATGGGCCGGGCTATTCCTGGGAGCACAAAAGCATCGAGGGCTTCAGTTTTACCCACCTGAGCGGGGTGGGTTGGTATGGCGATTTCGGAAATTTTCAAGTAATGCCCACAGCCGGACCGCTTAAAACCGAGCGCGGTCGCTCGGGCGCGGAGGATGGCTTTCGCTCACGGTTTCACCACGAAACCGAGGTCGCCAAGGCGGGCTATTATGCCGTCACGCTGGATGATTACAAAATTCGCGCGGAAATGACCGCCGCCCCGCGCGCGGGAATCCTGCGGTTCACGTTTCCGCAAGCGGAACAATCGCGGATTCAAATCGATCTCGCGCGCCGCGTGGGCGGCACCTCGACGCGTCAATCTGTGCGCGTGGTGGATGACCATACGATCGAGGGCTGGATGAAATGCCCGCCCGAGGGCGGGGGCTGGGGCAATGGCGACGGGCACGCGAATTACACCGTTTATTTTTCCGCCCAATTCAGCAAACCGCTCAAAAAATTCGGTGTGTGGTCCGCCGAAATTCCCGCCGGTTGGCACCGCAAGCGCGAGGACATCGAAAGCGATCGTTATCGCAAAGTCGTTGCGGCGGCGAAAGTCATCAATGATTGCCGCGAGATGGAGGGCGATCATTTGGGCTTTTTCAGCGAGTTTGCGACCACCGAGGGCGAGCAGGTTTTGGTGAAAAGCGGCGTTTCCTTCGTCAGCGTCGCGGGGGCGCGGGACAATTTAAGGCACGACATTAGCGGTTGGGATTTTGACGCGGTTCGCCAGCAGGCGCGGACATTATGGGAAAAGGCCCAGGCCGGCGTTGCCATCGAGGGCGGGACGGACGCGCAGCGCGAGGCCTTTGCCACGGCCTTTTACCATACGATGATTGATCCCCGCGCGTTTTCGGACGTGAACGGCCTTTACACCGGCGCGGACGGCAAGCCGCACCAAACCAGCGGCTTCACTTACCGGACAGTTTTCAGCGGTTGGGATGTATATCGCAGCCAGTATCCGCTGCTAACGATCATCCGGCCCGACGTGGTTAACGACACGGTCAATTCGTTGATGCAACAGGCGGAATTGAGCGGCAACGGCTACCTCGCGCGTTGGGAAATCGTCGGTGTCGAATCTGGCTGCATGGTCGGTGACCCCGCGGTTTCGCTATTTGCCGATGCATACCTGAAAGGCATTCGTGGCTACGACACCCAGAAGTCCTTTGACCTTTGTCTTCGCACGGTCGAGAACGACGGACGCAGCAGCCGCGGCGATTACAAAAAATTTGGCTTCGTGCCCGGCGGCATTTCCGAAACGTTGGAGAACGCCTATTTCGACTATTGCGCCGGGAGATTTGCCGAGGCCCTGGGCCGCACGAGCGACGCGCAACGGCTGCTGAAGCGGTCGTTGAATTATCGGAATATTTACGATCCCGCCGTCGGCAACATGCACGCCAAAAACCGCGACGGCTCGTGGACACCATGGAAAGGCGCGACCACGGAGGGGCAGGGGTGTGTCGAGAGTAATCCGTACCAGCAGGGCTGGTTTGTCCCGCAGGATCCGCGTGGTCTGATCGACCTGATGGGCGCGGATTATTTTCTGAAATACCTGACCGAGTTTTTCGAGAAAACCCCGGCGAGTTTCAAATGGAACGAATACTGTAATCACGCCAACGAGCCGGTGCATCATGTGCCGTATTTGTTTGCGTACGCGGGCAAACCGTGGCTGGGCCAGAAGTGGGCGCGCTTCATCATGGATCACGCCTACGGCCCCGGCGTTAAAGGACTTTGCGGCAATGAGGATGTCGGGCAAATGTCCGCTTGGTATGTTCTCAGTGCCATTGGCATCCACCCCGTTTCCCCGGTGGACGGCATTTACATCATCGGCAGCCCGCTATTTGAAAAAGCCACCGTTCGCCTCGATCCGAACTACCATCGCGGAAAGAGTTTCACCGTCATCGCCCGTCACAACTCCGCCGAAAAGATCTATATCCAATCCGCAAAACTAAACGGCAAACCGCTGGCACGCGCCTGGCTGCGCTACGATGAAATCACCGCCGGCGGCGCGTTGGAACTCGAAATGGGCGCCGAGCCGAACAAAGATTGGGGTGCTGGCCCGGCACAACTTCCGCCATCGTTTTGCACCGCGCTGGAGATTCCACGTTAAACCGGGAAACGAACGGAAGGTTTCAGAATTCAGGTTGTTTTGTCCGCGTACGCGGCAAATGTCTCCTTGATAAAGGTCAACGAGTTGTGGAGATTACCGGCAACGTCAAAGGCCTTCGGCCCAAATCAAATGAACGAAATTATTTTTCTCGTCGAGGAAGCGGCGGAGGGCGGCTATATCGCCCGGGCTTTGGGGCATTCCATATTCACGGAGGCGGAATCCATGGAGGAGTTGCGTGATCAAATTCGGGATGCCGTGAAATGTCATTTTGACGATGGCCTCGCCCCCAAGATCATCCGGCTGCATTTCGTGCGCGAGGAAGTCATAGCGGCCTGAGCCAGTTGACTTCCCCGCATTGGCAAGATGAAATTGCCACGAGATATTTCCGGGCCGGAATTGCCCCGACAGCTAAAAAAGGTTGGTTACGAGGTCATCCGCCAGACCGGCAGCCATATACGGCTCGCCACGAACGACGGGGGCCGGCATCACGTCACGGTTCCCAACCATGATGCGATAAAAGTGGGAACCTTGTCCGGCATCCTGGGCGACGTCGCCCGCCATTTTGGGATCAGTCGCGAGGAACTGGTCCAAAGACTTTTTCGGCCGTGACCGGGAACTGAAATTTCCGACAGCACGAGGGTCACCGCCGAATGTAAACTGGAGCGAGCCTACTGCGAAGGCGAACCATCATAAGACCAATTAACATCCCCGAGTCCGGGATCGCCGATCTTGGTGCCCTTCTGATAGGCCAGATAGGTGTATTTGAAAAAGCTGGAATGACCGTCGAGGAAGGTGAGATTCGCGCCTTGATCGTGACGCGCCGAAAGATGATTGAGCGAGCCGCGCGCGGCACCCAAATCATTGAGCGGATTCGAGCCGAAGAACGGAGTCTCGCCGGAATTCGCCCGCACGTCGGACAGAAACACAAAGGCCGAGGAATGCAGAATGTCCGTCGCCCGGAAAGGAACGCTGGCCGGTGTCAAGCCATTGGTGCCCTTGAAATTAAGGCCGTAACTGAAGGCCACGCGATTAAGCGGGTCCACTTCCCCGGGGAGAAAACGGGCGGTGGGACAATTGAAAACACTGCGACCATTCACGAACGACGCCGGATCAGCCGCATATTGCCAAAGCGCCTTCTGCGAGACATACGGCGGCAGCACATTAAACCAGGCGCTGTTTCCGTAACCCCCGGCCGCGAACGTGGCGAGGTCGGTCCAATGAATGTTGTCCTGATCGTAACCGCTGGGCGCGCCGGGCGTGTTATTGGCGATGCTGAAATCGGGGAAGTACTGATTATTGTCGTCCAGATACATGTCCAGGGAGAGCCCCCACTGCCGCAGGTTGTTGAGGCACGAGGCGCGGTTGCCCCGGGCCTTGGCTTTGGACAGCGCGGGCAGGAGAAGTGCGGCGAGAATCGCGATAATCGCGATGACGACGAGCAACTCGATCAACGTAAAACCGGACTTTGTTCGATGTTTATTCATAAATTTTCCACGGCTTTTTAGACGGGTCGCCGGCAACACGCGTGTGTTCAACCGACGCCTTCCGATCCGTAACCGTGCCCCAGCCTCGCAGAAATAAATCGGGCCCGCTCCCGGTGGCTTGCCATTAATTTGCGGTTCCTTGCGGTGGGTGAATGCGGGATTGATCGACGTCCGGCTTGCCCGGATCATGGCCGTCGCCTCGGATTGTCGTTGTAAATGGGTTTTTGCGTAGGGCAGGATTCACCCACGGATGAGCGCGTCCATAAAAAGAAAATTATTGATAACCGGTTCCAGCGGATCAATTGGCAGCGAGGTGGTCGCCTATTTTTCAAGGACCGGTTGGTCGGTTCACGGCGTGGATAATAATATGCGGGCCGATTTCTTCGGCCCCCAGGGCGACACCCGCTGGAATCTGGCGCGGCTCCGGGAAGCGCATCCGGATTTCCAACCGTACGAGGTGGATATTCGCAACCGGGCGGGGGTGCTGGAATTACTGGCCCAAATCAAGCCCGACGCGATCGTGCATGCCGCGGCCCAACCCAGCCACGATCTCGCCGCCCAACGGCCGTTTGACGATTTTGACGTCAACGCCGTCGGCACGTTAAATATGCTGGAGGCCGCCCGGCAGGCTTGTCCGGAGTCCCCGTTTGTCCACCTGAGCACGAACAAAGTGTATGGCGACGCGCCGAACGAGATTGCATTGCGGGAGCTGGAGACGCGCTGGGATTACGCGGACCCGGCCTACGCTGACGGAATCAAAGAGACTTTTCGCATCGACCAGTCCAAGCACTCCTTGTACGGCGCCTCCAAGGTCGCGGCCGACATCATGGTCCAGGAATACGGGCGCTACTTTGGCCTGCCGACCTGCGCGCTGCGGGGCGGATGTTTAACCGGGCCAAACCATTCCGGCGTGGAACTGCACGGATTCCTCAGCTATCTGATCAAGTGCAACGTGGAGGAGCGCACTTATCGCATCTTCGGCTACCAGGGCAAGCAGGTGCGGGACAACATTCACAGTCACGATGTGGTCCGGTTCATCGCGCGGTTCATTGACGCGCCGCGCCGGGGCGAGGTCTATAACCTTGGCGGCGCGCGGGAGAATTCGATTTCAATTATCGAGGCGTTCGCGCTGATCTCGGAAATCTCGGGGAAGCCGATGAAGTCCGAGTATGTCGATCAAAACCGGGACGGGGATCACATTTGTTACATTTCAAATCTGGAGAAAATAAAAGCGCACTATCCCGGGTGGGAAATCACCAAGAATTTGCGCACCACGTTTTCGGAGATTTATCAATCGTGGGTGAACCGAATGGAAGAACCTCATTAGCAAACCCCGCCGCATGAAAGTGCTTATTACGGGTGCCTGCGGATTTGTGGGCGGCGCGCTGATCCGGGCAATCAGTGAGGCCCAATGCGGGTGGCCACTCCTTGGCTTTGACAATTTGGGCCGTCCAGGGAGCGAGTTAAACCGCAGTGAACTCCGCCATTTGGGCGTCAAGCTGGTCCATGGTGATCTCCGCTGCGCGAGCGACGTGGACAGCCTGCCGGCGTTCGATTGGGTAGTTGATTGCGCGGCCAACCCGAGCGTATTGGCCGGATGCGATGGCCAGTCTAGCAGCCGCCAACTAATGGAGCACAATCTTCTCGGGACCATTAATCTGTTGGAGCGCTGCAAGACGCTGAAAGCCGGGCTGGTTCTGCTAAGCACCAGCCGGGTTTATTCGATTGAGCCGCTGGCAAACCTGGCGGTGACGGTTCTCGACCGCGCTTTTCATCCGGTGCTGACCGAATCTCCACCGGAGGGGCTTTCCGCGGAAGGAATCGCCGAGAAATTCAGCACCGCCGCGCCGGTATCCTTGTACGGCGCGACCAAACTGGCCGGTGAGGCGCTGGCGTTGGAATACGCGTCGGCATTTGATTTTCCCGTTTGGATCAACCGGTGCGGCGTTATGGCGGGCGCCGGGCAATTCGGCCGGCCGGACCAGGGAATCTTCGCCTATTGGATTAACTCGCATCTGCGCCGTAGGCCGCTGCGTTACCTTGGCTTCGATGGCCAGGGGCATCAGGTTCGTGATTGCCTGCACCCCCGCGATCTTGTTCCGCTGTTGCAAAAGCAAATGGATTCCGCCGATTCGGCCAAACCACGACTGCTTAATGTTTCAGGCGGCCGGGAATCCGCAATGTCCCTGCGGCAATTAACCGATTGGTGTGACGCGCGGTTCGGCGCGACGCCGGTGACCGGCGATCCGCGCCCGCGCCCCTTCGATTTACCGTGGGTGGTCCTGGATTCGCGGCAGGCGCGGAGTGTGTGGGGCTGGGCTCCCCAGACTCCAATGGCGGAGATTCTCGATGAAATAGCCGTGCATGCGGAAAAACACCCGGAATGGCTGGGGCTATCCGCGCCGGACTGATGTTCATTGGCCGATGAAAACCAACGTCAAGCCATCAAATCCGGGACCGCCGCTCACATTGTTGAGCATTGTCATCCCGGCCCGCGACGAGGAGGGGGCGTTGCCGGCCACCGTGGAGCATTTGCATTTGGAACTGCGCCTGAATCAAATCCCGCACGAGATTGTGGTGGTTGACGACGGCAGCAAGGACGGGACGTGGCGCGTTTTGCGGGAACTTCACCAGCGAATTCCTGAACTCCGCCCCGTCCAGAATCCGGGGGAGCATGGATTTGGCCGGGCGATTATTCTTGGTTTGCAAAACATCCGGGGCGACGCCGTGGTCATAATGATGGCCGACGAGTCGGACGACGTGCGGGACGTGGTGCGTTACTGGAGTGTTTTGAACGAGGGCTGGGATTGCGTGTTTGGCAGCCGGTTTGTCCGGGGCGGCGGGGTGATTGATTATCCCCCGATCAAGTGGCTGGTGAACCGCCTCGCCAATTTTTTTATCCGGATTGTGTTTCGAATTCCGCTGAACGACACCACCAACGCGTTCAAATCGTACCGCCGGACAGTAATCGAGGGCTGCCAGCCGCTGATCGCGCCGCACTTCAATCTGACGGTCGAGATTCCGCTCAAGGCCATTGTCCGGGGTTATTCCTGGACGGTGATTCCGATTACCTGGCGAAACCGGCGTTACGGCGTCGCCAAACTCAAAATCAAGGAGCTTGGCAGCCGTTATTTCTTTATCTGCGCCTACATCTGGCTGGAGAAATATTTCAGCCGCGGTGATTTTCGGAAATCGGCCTCCCGGGCGGGCGCGGGAGTGGAGGCGCCCAGTTCAGCCCCCGCGCCGTCCGGTCCGCCCGCCGAATCAAAACCGGGAACCAATTGATTTACGATGGGTGATTTGATTCAAAAGGAAGAAGTGGAAGCTCGCGGGACGGCCGAAACCGGGTCCGGCGTATTATCCAACTTGCTGGAGCGCCTGTTCGCCCGTTCGGAGAATTTCGTCGCGGGCCGGTATTGGACGCTCGAAACGCTCTTCCTGGCGGTGATGTTTTCGGTGCTTTTTTCCGGTGGCGTGGATGACCGTCTTTCCGTGGCCAGCGGGAACCGGTGGTTTCCCGCCTACTACCAAAAGATTGAGCATCCATTGCTGGATGTTGCCAAGATTTATCCGCCCCAGAACCACGAGGCCAAGCTGAACTTTCGCCTGACGGTGCCGGTCATCCTGCATCTGTTGCACCTGCCGGCGGACCAGCTTTGGATCTTGCCAACGTTGGCGGCCGGCGGTGCGTGCGGGCTCATTTTGCTCTCCTGCGTCTTTGCCTTCAAGGTAACCGGCGACCGGGTGTGCGGCCTTTACACGGCCCTGGCAGTGGCTTCCACGTATATCGGATCCTTCGCCTTTACCATGTATTACGACACCATCGCCCTCTGCCAGTTGGCGTTGGCAATGTTGCCGGGAATTCATTGGTCCCTCAAGGGGTTCCTCGTGTTTAGCGCCGCTTTCACCGATGAACGCGCCTGGCTGGCCTCACCGATCCTGCTCGCGCAGGCTTTGTGTTCGCCCGGCCCGATACGGACCTTGCGCCAACGCCTGCTCGCTCCGGATTTCCTGTCCGTAGCGGCGGGAATGGTAGCGTACGTTTTCGGGCGGCTGGCCTTGGAAGCCTTTGCCGGCCTGACTTCACCGCACGCCGGCACGGGGCTGGATTATATTCCGCAGAACGTCCGGTTTTGGCACGCGGGACTCTGGCTGGCGCTGAAGGGTGGCTGGCTCTTGTTTTGGGTCGCCACGCTCTGCCTCTGGGAACGGCGGCAATTCCTGGCGCTGGCCGCCTTGGTCTTGTCGGCTTCGTTCAGCGTGGGTGGCGGCTTTTTGGTCGAAGACGTTCTCCGCAGCACCTCCTATGTTTTCCCAGCCTTCCTCGTGGCATTGATGGCGGCCGGGGCGCATGAAAACACCCGTTGGATGCGAATCTACTGCCTCGCGGCCTTCGTCATTTCCGCGGTGGCCGGAAACTACAACGTCTGGCGCAGCGAGATCACTTGGTTCCAACCGGCGGCCGCACGGGTTCTTCATGCCCTCCTGCAAGCCGTTTTGCCGGTTTCCCGATGAACCCGGAACTCGCATCCCAACCGGCCGGACACCGTGCCAAATCGCCCGCTGTGGCGGCGCTGTTGAGCCTGATGCTGCCCGGCCTGGGCCAAATTCATTGCCGGCAGGACAACAAAGGCGTTTTTCTTCTGGGCATGGCACTTCTCGGCCATTGGTCAACCGGCGGCCTTTCCAGTTTGTTCCTTTGTCCCGCAATGGCCGCCGACGCCTTCATGATTGCGCGAAAACTCAATTCAGGAACCCCCGCTGCCCGGTGGGAGTTCTTTCCAGCTATCAAGCGCCTGAATGCCATCCCCCCGCGCATCATCTTAATCACGATTGTTCTGGCAATCGCCGCCTTAACGGTGCTCCACATTGTGCGTTTCGCGTCCGACTAAAGCTCGACTTAGCGGCTGTGCCCCGTTGGAGCGGACCTAGGGTTATTGCTGGATAAGACGGAAGAATTTGGCCGGGGCGGGCGGTGCCAATGATTCCAAGTACTGGAAGTTAAATCCCACGACCGGAAAGGGTCCGGGAATCGCCTGCCAGACAACCGGCGGGGTAAGGTTTAAGGTATATTCCAAGGTATACGAGGGGTAGTTGGTGCTCCAATTAACCGCCACGTTATTCGTGCTGGTCTGCACGACCAATCGGGGAGTGCCCGCTGAGGGCTTGGCAACCACAATGGAACCCGCAAAGTCAATGGCATCGCCCGGGGTGGTTGGCAGCAAAAGCGCCTGCCCCATGCAATCGGTGCGGTCGGGATTTAGGGGGATCACCCACAGTCCGTTGGTGCCAAAAACTGTTCCCGCGCCCACCAACGCGGCGCTGTCGGGTGTCCAGATAGCCCCGTGCGGGAACTGATTCGAGGTGCCGGTAAAATCGCAGATTCGGTTGAGGCTGAGGCCGTCGGGGGTGACCACCCAGAGGTTGGTTCCATTATTCAGCGAGTTGTACGTATTTCCATCCGTGAACGAAATCAATTGCCCGTCAACCGACCACGCGGGCCACGACGCTCCGCCGACGGTCGTAACGATGCGCTGCGCGTTGGTGAGATTGGGGGGGGCCACAAACAGGGCTTGAAAATCCGCGACCGGGCTGGGATTCAAGTCTTGGAAGGCGACGCGGCCATCCACCGGGTTCAAGACGGGCGCTTGCTCGTAGCAATCGGTGGCAACCACGCGGGTAAAGACTCCATTCGTGCCCAAAAGACCAATTCCACAGTCGTAATCCATGATCAGCGCCGAGCCGTCCGGCTCCCAATCGTATCCAACAACGGTGTTGGTATTGACGAACAAGCGCCGTTCCGAACCGGTTTGCAGATTCCGCAGCCAGACGTTGCCCTGGCTGCCGAACGGGTTGCCCTCCTGCAAATATGCCAGCCAGTGGCCATCCCGTGATGCCCGGGGCCGGACGCCGGCGGTTATAAACGTGTCGCCGCTGCCATCCAAATTGATCGCCCAGAGCGTCCCGGTGTTGGTGATGGAACGCCGGCCATAGAAGATCGTGCCAAGGGGGGATAGAATCACGTTGGTCGCGGGGACAAACGCCGGCGGGGGATTGGTGGAACTGACGCCGTTCGTCAAATTAACCGTCGGCGTTGGCTGGCCGCTGATGCCGAGGGAGTACGCCGCGACTTGCAATTGCGAACGGGCCGCCAGGGACGAATTGGTTCCGTAGAACGTTATGCTATTATCGTTGGTCAGCGGAAACGCGGCTGCGTAAAGACGCCACGCGCCAGCCGCGCCGACCCGATAGTAAACCTTGTCCGACGAATTGAGGGTGCTAAAGGAGATGTTAATCGGACCATCATAGGTCCCGGCGGGTGGCGCGATGGTGACAATCACCGGTTCCGCCGCCTGTGGCGCCGTGTAGCTGAAGATTGAAATCGCCGGGTTGTATTGGTTGGGCAGGCCGAAGGCGGCTCCGCCGGGCGTCGTGCCCAGCGTGTTGGTCCCGGGGGTCCCTAGGCCGGATGACGCGCCGCCATCATTCTCCACCGTAACGGACACGGCGGGCGAGACGGTTACGGCGTCGCTCCAGTCCGGCGTATTAAACGAGGTGACGAAGCCGGCCTGACGGTTGACAAACGGTTCGATTTCAAAAAGCCAGACATTGGCGCGCGTATTACGCGCGGTTACCGTCGGCAGGTTTCCCGAACTTAATTGCTTGAAGGTTGTTCCGTTGAAACGCACCGTTTGCGCGTGAACGGACGAGGTCCCACCCGGCGGACCATCCAGCAAGGCGAACACGCCGCCGCCCAGGGGAACAACACCCGTGAATACATTTCCCGCCGCGCCAGTCCCGGTTTGATAAACCGCGGAGAGCGTCGGCACGCCACCCGGCAGGGTTAGGCCCTGGACGCCGTCGCTGAACAGAATCATCGCGCTGCCGCCGGAGGCCGCGCCAACATAGAAGACGCCTTGAATCGCTTCGGCGACGGGCACCACGATCGCGCCGCCAAGGACAAACTGGGCGTTGGATTGCGTCAGGGAAACGACCGTCAGGTTCGAGCCGCCGGGTTGGTAGAACAAAAAGCGCGGAAGCGTTTCGCTGTTGAAAATGCCAAACGTGTAATCACTACCGGAGGCCAGGTTGCTGTATAAGAGCATCGCGCCCGGCGCGTTCGTGAATTGCCACGCGACAAACAAGTCGTTGGTGCCCCGCACGATCCCGGCGGCGAATGTGGGCGGCGTCACGCTGAGTTGCAGCGCGTTGCCGCGGTCGAACGGTCCGGTTTCACCGAACTGGCCGGTTTCCGTCGCCACGCCCGCGCTAATCCCCAGCAGATCGAGCAGTTCCGCCGAATTGTTGTTGTCCGAGCTGGCGACCAGCAGATCGTTGTATGCGGGCGCAACGCCACCCAGGGGGTCAGCCAGCGGCACCAGTGTGTGCGGGCCGAGACCGTCGGGGGTGGCGACTACCGGTGTGCCGGCGGTGTTCGTATTGGACAAGTCAACCAGATTGACGCGATTTAACGTTGGGGCGGTGACGGCCACCGCGTCCCGGCTGGTTAGCAGGAAGCGACCCACGGCGCAACCCGTCGCGCCACTCACGCCGGTAACCAGCGGCGCGGACCAGGTTAATACCGCGTTGGTATCCGCGAAACCGACGCGGCTGTTACCGGTCGTTTTGTCCAGCACCAAAACATCCAGAATGCCGTCGCCGTTAAAGTCCCCGGCGGCGAGGAACTCGTTAGTGGTCTCGTACACGAACGAAGGCGGGGCGGCGTGGAGCTGGCTGGCGCAACCAAGACCTACCGCCGCCACGAAGGCGCCGCGCCGGAACATCTCCCGCCCAAGGAATTTTGCAATGGCTTTCATGGTGATGCCGGGATGGTAACGAGTCCGGCCGGAATGATTTCCGAGACTTCATGCTGGTCGTTGAGGCGGACGACAAAGTATTGGTAGCTGGCTCCGAGCGCAACCGGCTGCTGGTCGCGCAAATAAAGGAAGGGCCGCGAGTAATCGCCCTCGTCCTCGGACCCGCCCGCAATCAAGCGGTCGTAAATGGTGATCGTGATCTCCGAATTAGTCGCCGGCGATTTTCCGTAGGCCAGGTGCTCCAGCAACGGCGTGACTTGCATCAGGCTGCCGGACACCCGCGGGAAGGCGGCGTTGGTAACCTGCTGACGGTAAACCACAATCGGCAGGAGCGGCTCGCCATTACGCTGGGGATTGGCGGAAACGCGTTGAAAGAGCATCGTCTCCGGATTGATCGGCGGCGGCGGCGGCGCCGGCACCGAGCCGACCGGCGCTAAAACCTGGTACGTCAGAAAATTGGTGGTGCCGATGTTCGAGGGCGGCGGAAAAACGACATCCGTCTCCGCGATGCGAATGCCGACTGGATAGGTTTGGTCAAGTTGCAGGTTCTCATCGCGCAGCAGGACGGCCGCCACGCGCGGCTGGAAAACGTCGGGGAGCGTCGTAATTGGGGAGTCATCAAAGGGGTTGGCGGGTGGCAGCGATCGCGCGGGCCAGGGAACCGTCGGCAGCGCGTTGGTCGGCTTCCAGGTGAAGGTCCACACCTGCGAGGGTTCGCCGGCGTTCCCCTGATCGTCCATCGCCGCCACCGAGATATGATAAGGAACATTAAGCAATACGTTTGCCGTAAGCGTGAACTGGGGGCCGGGACCGAACGCCGGCCCGGCTGGCGGGGTGAGCAGGGCGGCATCGAACTGCGCGACGTCGAGAATGTTTTCCAGCAGTCCGGGATAACTTGCGGCGGTATTATAGCTCGGCAGCAAGGATAGCGCCGCACTCGTGAAGCCCAGCGGGACTCCGCCACCCGGATGGTCCGCGCGTTGAATCATAACTTGAAATCGATAAACCCCGCTGGTCGGGCAGAACCAGTTGAGCGCGACCTGCGGATTGCTGTTATTTCCCACCGCCTGGGGCTGCGCCAGAACCGGGCGCGGGAGCGCCGCTGGTTTCACCTCCCGGCAGCCGAGAAGCGCCATCGGGCTCCCGTTTCCGTGCTCGTCCAGCAATTGGACGTAATAACACAGGCGCGACACACTGGGCGGCATCGCATCGTCGGTCCGAACAATTTGCCGAAACGGATCGCTTGAATCATAGATGGCTCCGGCCTGGGCGATCAGCGTCAGGGGACCGTCGTTGACGCTCCGGTAGAGGCGGTACTCGTGCGTGCGGGGGGTCAGAGCGAAGCTGACCAGGATCGGGCTGGATGGGCCATTGGGAGCGCCGCGCGGCACATGCTGGGAACAATTACCCTCATCCGGAAGATTGATCAGGCACCCCTCGAAATTCGGCAGCGGACCCAGCAGACAGGCGGGATAATAGACGGAGAAAAAGCCGTTCGCGTCCCGCATCGCCACGCCGACATCAAGCCAGGGAATTCGAGCGGTACCCGCCACCCGGATCAGATACGGCCCGGGAAAGTCGGTGTCCAGGCGCATCCGCACGGTACCGTCCGGGTAGGCGGTGGCGCCAATGCCTGGCAGGCAACGGGGACTTTCGCCAACCGCGGCCAATAGCGGATCGCTGGATTTCAACGACGTGAGCAGGATTTGTCCGGCGAGGAAGACCGTCTCCAACCGCTCGTTCGACGTCGGTTCCGGCGGGAGGGCCGTCGCGGGCGAGGACACCAAACCATAGGCCGTTCCCGCGACGCAGGTGATGGAGGCCGCGTAATTGGTGCGCACGATGCCGGGCGAATAGTCCACCTGAACGACGTCCCCGGAAGGCGGAAAATAAATGGGCCCGAACGATTGGACCTCGTCAAACTCATTGGTCACCCAGAACTCAACCCAGGCGGTGCCGGGATCGCGTCGCTGGCACGTCAGCCGGTAATTCCAATGGATCGTGTCGTTCGGTCCGGTGTTCGTAATGTTATTAAAGTTCTCGAACAATACGCCGGGCGTCCCGCAGCTTCCCAAGATTTGGCCGGTGGTTGCCGGCGGCCCGAACCGCTCGCGCAACACCCCCCACGCCGGCATGCTGTCCGGCGAAAGGAGCGGTCCGCAGGCGGTGTCGCTTACGGCGCGCACGGTGTACCAGAAGTTTGACAGGCCGGGCGTCAGCGGCGCGTTGAGGCCGTTGTCGAGAAACGAATTAATGTTCGTTCCGGCAACCTGTGGGACCACGGCGATCCGGTTGCTCAACGGCGTCGCGTCGTTGGTCAGCACCATGGAGGGGTTGGGCCAGCGGTAAACCCAGTATTCCGCCACGTTGTCGGTGATACTGGTGTTTTGCTGCCAGGTAATCATCAAACATTGCTGGTTGACCGGCGGGCTGGCGGACAGGACATGAAATGTATTTTGCACGGCGACTTTTGAAGGCGTCTGGGGCGGAATTCGCCGGCAGGCCTCGCCCACGCCCCCGACGGAGGCCAGGCCGTCCCGCCCCAACACGTCCCGCGCGGTCACGAAGTAGTAAAATTGATCGCCGTCGTTAAATGGCGGCGCGCCGGACGCGATTCCATGCGTGTCCGAAATAAAGTAGGTTGACCCGTCAGCCGGGTCATCGGCCGCACCCGCGCCGTGGCCGGTGGAAAAATCCTTGTTGATCATCACCGGCGATTGGTTGGCGAGGGTGAAATTCGGGTCGGTATGAAGTTGTAACGTCGTGGGCGGGGTAGTGTTATAGCCCGAGGCCACCGCGTTGGTCAGCGGAATCCGCCAGACGTTGAATCCAAAGCTTAACAGGGAGAGCCGGCGAAGCTCCGGCGGCGTTCCCCACCGCAGGCGGATGCGCAGGTTATCGCTCCAGTTGTTGGTGACCACCTGGAACGGAAACCCGGGCGCGGGCAGAACGACCGGGCTGCCCGGAATAATTGTGACGCGTCCCAGCACGTCCCCGGCGGCGCCGGTGGCGGGGTTGATCTCGCGAATCTCATAGTCGGTTACGCCGGTGATCTTTTCCGAGAACGCCTGCCCCGCGCACATCGTGAGGCCGGGATTCACATGCGCCAGCAGACCAAGCATCTGCGCGGTGTCAGAATTGGTGCCGGCGGACGCAAAGGCCGCGATGACCTTTTGCGGCAGCGGAAGATTGGTAATGCCGGGAACGCTATGCAAAAGGACATCCAACGCCGTGCCGAGCGAGGTGAGGTCCTCGCCCAGGGCGACCGACTGGTTTAAAAGCGCGTTGGCGGCATTCGGGTCCGTTTGCTGGAACATCGTTCCGCGCCGGGTGAGACCGCCCGCATTGGTCGGATAGCCGGTCTTGCCATAGACGGCGAATTGTTTTCCCGCCAAAAGTTGCGGCTCCATCGCGCCCACCAAAACATAAGACCAATTGTTGCCACTGGTGTCCTCGATGGTGGTGCCCACCGTGACGACGAGATTGCTGAGGGGCGTCTGGCCGGTGGCCGGGAAGCCGGCCGCCCCCAACAGGACCAATCCCAGAACACCCGCCCCGAGCCTCCGAAATGTATTAGGCTTTATCATGCCTTGGCTATTGGTTTCCTAGTAATCGAGATGGTATGAGATTCCCCCGGTATGGACATCGCCGGTCACGGTGATGTCCTTGCAGCCGGAGATGCAAAACGGACACGGGCCAATCGAGCCGCATACCTGCGCGGTGCCGCCGAGCTCTAGGTCATAGCCCGACGGCGAATGGGTGGCCGTGCTGAACATGGTCAGGCTCGCGCTGGCGCTAATCAAACAAAGCAATGAAACATCCGCCCCGATGGTCTGGCGCATTCCGAGTTGCTCCGTGTTCGGCCCGCCGTCGTAATAAACGGCGGTCGATTCCGTCACCTCCACGTCGAGGAAACAACTGGACGACCCGAAGAGAATCTGCGAAAGCGACAGTCCCGCGCCAAACTCGACGTAAATCCCGGCGAATTCGCCCGGCGGAAGCGAGAGCACGTTGGTCGCCTCCGGGTCGATGAATAGAATCGGAGCCAGTGAGCAGGCTTTCCCCACAAATACTCCGGCCTGCACATCCACCGGAACGCCGAGGATGTTGATCGTTCCGGCGGCCTTGCACGCGAAGTAGTTCTCCTCCTCACCGAACGCCAGCGCGGCCCCGATCTCGTTGACACTGCACCCTTGGAATCCGACCTCGCCCTTGATATCAAAGCTGCCGCCCAACCCGATTACGTTGCCGCTTTGCAATGTCCATTTGGCCGAAACGCTCAGGGTCAGCGGAGTTCCCGTGGGATTTAGGCCGGGCCAGTCCAGTTTAACATTGTTCGCGCCGAGGGTAACTTCCGCCGCCGGCGCGCCCGCCGGGATGCAATCCACCGGTACGGACTGGGAATCCAGTTCGAGGATTTCCATGTAGGCGTCGAAATTCATCGAGTCCGGAACGTTCATCTGCACGGTGGCGTCCAAATGAATCTTGCGCAGTGAATCTCCGTTGAACGTGGGTGTGCCCCGAATCTTGGCGGAGAGCAGGGATCCGCTCGCCATGCCCTTGATTGCCTGGAGCGTGCTGTCGCCGGTATCGGTTATCAGGTCCGAAAGACCGTCGCGGATCGCGTCGTTGATCTGGTCGAAAAGGGTGTCCATCAGTGAATCCAGCACGGCATTATTGTCGAAGAGGAATTGTTTGAGGGTTTGCTGGTAGTCCGTCGGCAGCGGGGAATTGAAGAACGCGTTTTGCAATTCCTGCTGGATGGCCTGTTTGGCGGCGGCGGGATCGACCGTGAAATAATCGCCCGCGGGCGTCAGCGCGGAGGCGAGCCGGTTACTCACGTTAATCGCCGCCATTTGCACGAATTGCGCCGCCCCGGCCGAGTCGTTCAACGCCTGGCCCAGCGCCTGGTTGAAGTCGCCGGAAGCCGACTTGAGACTGGTATGGACCTGCGCCACCTGGTTGCTCAGATCTTGAATCTGGCTTTGGATGTCATCCAGTGTCGGATTGAGATTGGTTACCAGCGAGTCGACCTCGCCGCCCGCAAGGGATGCTACAAAACCCAGCGCGGGACCCTCGTCGGAGGTCAGTTGCTCAATGATCGCGCTGACCACATGGCGGTCGCCATTACTATCCTTGGCCAGAATTTTCAACACCACGCCTAAATCGTTCTCCGTGTCCGTCAGCGTTTTATCAACCTTTCCGATGACCGAATTGGCTTGCCCTACCGCGCCGTTGATATTGTTGAGCGTCGTCGTCAGACCGCTGTTATTAACCTGGTAAACCACGTTACTGAAAAACGCCGGCGCATCGGATTGCGGGAAGGCGGACACCTGATTGTAAATCTGGTCCACAACCGGGCTGAACGCGCTGTTCAGCACCGGCTGGAACAGGCTGGTCGAATCCTCGCGCAAGACCTGTTGCAGTTCATTAAAACCAGTCGTGTCGAACACGACCCCAATGGCGCCGCGGACGGCGTTGGAAACACTGTTGAGTGGTCCGTCAACTTCGTTGATCGCGTCGTTAAGGAAGTCGAGTGATTTGATGCACGGCAGTTGCAGCGAGACATCCTGGTCGAAATCGAAATCCACCTTGCCGGGGGAAATCTCTTTCAAGCGGCTGTTGACATCGATTATCGGCAGCACTACCGGCGCGTCCTGGAATCCGGCGAATTCCCGCAACGCCGCGTTCCACTGAAGCGGATAATCAAAAACGGCGACCTCGATCCAATCCCGCTGCGCCCGCGGCCGGTATTGCGTGGTGGTGGAATTTTCGTACGCGCTGATGCTGGTCCCGAGTTTCTCCGGGAAGCCATCCGCCGACTGGTCGAATTGCGCGGTATTGAAATAATTGGAGGTATTGACACTCCAGCCGAGGTCTTGCGCCTGGCTGTCCGCCGCCGGCCAGCCGCCCATGATGGAAATCTGCGCCGTGTTGGTTCCCGTGGGCATGATGTGCAGATGCGTCTTGATGTCCTCGAAGAACGGCACGCGCAGTTTGCCGGCCAGATTGTAAAAGCCGTTCGGCGGCGCGCCGGGCGTTGACCAATTGTTAAAGTAACCCTCGCTCGAGGTCGAGAGCGGGTAAATGTCCCCGCCCGGACCTTGCAACGACAATTGACCGGGCACTTGGAACCGCGAATCCGCGCCGGCGACTCCATCGGCCGCGGTGACGAGATTGCCGTTGGGCCAGAATCCCAGCGCGGCGTGCAGCTTCTGGGGAATAAATGGCAGCGTGGTTTCCGAGCCCAACACCAGCCACCGCTCACCCGTACCGCACGGGTCATTGGTGGACGGCTGGAACTCGATGCTCTGCGGCGTGAAATCAACGTTCCAATAATTCAAGTGTTTAACCCCGCTTGAGGCTGGCAGGTCGGCCGATTCCAACGCGCCCCGGCTGGAGAACATCATGTCGGCGAATCCCTGGGTGAAACCCGCCGGTTGCAGCGGAAACGCGATGGACCCGTCCGTGCGCGATTCAACAACGTCACTGTCGAGGAAAGATAGCCGGTAAGTTGTAAACGTGAGGTTATAACCATAGAGCACCAACGAGGACGGGAAGGACGCGGATTCGTGGATGCCACTGACGCCGCCAGCCCGGGCGTAATACTTGGAACGCGTCGTTAACGGATAGGTGCCGGTAGGCTCGCCCGCCAGCACACTGGCACCCGAGGCGGGCGCGCGGAAATTCACACCGGGATAGTTGGCGAAACCCGACGCGTAATTATCATCGCCGGGGCGCTCAAGATAGGTCGCGTTCGTGCTGTCGCCAAAACCGCTGTAGAGCAGTACCGCGGAAAGTTCGGTGCTGTCGAGACCGCTTTGACCGCCATATAGAAAGGTTCCCGCCATCTCGTAGGCACCGCTCGCCACCGTGAAGGCCTGTTGCGCGTAATTGCCGCCGCCAATATATCCCCACGTCAGATTTGTCGGCGGCACGGCGCCGTAGGCCAGCAATCCTCCATCCCCGGTGAATCCAAGCTCGTTGGCGATGGGTGTGAAGGGAAGCGTCGCGGGTCCCGCAAGTGACGTGCTGCAATTGGTATCGTCGCAATCGCGCGCATAGGAAACCGGCACGGGCTTGCCGACGGCCAGGAAACTCGCGCCGGAAATGATATTACTCTGAATCGTCAGGTTTCCGCCGGCCACCGTGTCGATCTGCTGCCCGGGTTGATCGCCCGAGTACGGAAAATGCGGCCGCAATTCCGGGGGATTCAGGTCCAATTGCGCCGAGACTTGCGCCACCCCGTTTGAGTCCGCCGTGATGATTAACTGGCTTCCGGGTACGACCGTGGCGTTTCGGTAATAGGCGTCGTTGGACACGCGGTTGGCGGTGTTGGTGCTGACGAGGGCTTCCCGGTTCGCCGTAAGCAAATCATCCTCAAGCTGGCGCACGAAAATGCTCCCCGTGGGATTCATTAACAACTGACCGCTATTGACCACCCACTGTACCGCGGGCACGGCAAAATAAATCGGCAGGGTCTCTTCGATCGCATATACGGGAACGCCAATTATCGTGACGGCATTGGTTTCCGGTCCGAGATTCTGGGCCAACGGCAGGCTTCCAAGCTGAAGACTGGCAACCGTCCAGCGATAAGACTGCGAAGCGGGACCCAGGGTGAATCCCGCGGGAAAATCCAGTAATACCGAGCCAGCCGCGCCGCTGGCGCTCAATTGTATCGACGAGCGTTGAAACGATATGTTTTGGATGGTGCCGGTGTCGGGCGACGGTCCCGCGATGTCAACGGTAACCCCGCTCTTGATCTCCGCCGTGCCATTGGTTAGCAACGAAACCGCGATGGTGGTCCCGTCGCCGTAAGTATGCTCCGGCGATCCCGCAACCCAGCCCGCGCCGGAACTAATGGCCAGCAGACAATCCAAATGATCCCCCGCCACGGTGTTGGTAATGACGGGCGAACTATCCAGATTTGTAAAGTACGTCAGCAGCGTACCAAAGTAGAGTTGACTATCAAAGTACAGCAACTGCGTCGGGCCAAGTATATTGGTATGGTCCGCGACCACGCTGGTGCCTTCCGTATGGGTCAACGTGGTAATGATCTCGTAAGCGCCATCCACGGAATCCAACGCCTCCAGCGGGACGAGGGAAAAATTCGTCGCTAACACCAGCGAAACGGGACTTGGCGGCGAGCCGCCGTCGGTGCTGTCAATGCTGACGTTAAAAACCGCGTTTGAGGATTTCAGTGGTATGGAGGTACCGTTGTTGGTGTTCAGCAGTTGAAAATTGAGGGTTATGCTGGTGTTCGTCGGACGGGGCGGAAGTGTAAAATCGTCGTAACGTCGCAAAGTAACTGCCGCGCTGACCGGGAAGCCGCCTTGAGCCGGTGAATTGCTGATGGCCCACGCGCGGCCGAGAAAGGTGTAATCCATTGTTGCCAGCAGATTGGGGGACGGATCCGGGCTGACGGTGTTGGTGAAGTCGTAAAAGGTGAGGGGACCATAAGTCGCCGCCGCTCCGGTGGCGACGTAGGCGCCGTTGGTATGCGGGCGCGAATAAACGGTTAGTTGCGGGGTGTAACCCTGGTAAGGATCAAGGCGCGTCAGCGGCTGCAACGGCGCGCCATTCGTCAGATGAAATGACCGGAGATCCAACGGCGGGTCAAAGAGTATTAGCGGCAGGGTATTTGTCTGATAAACGGAATAAACGGTGTTGGATTGGCCGTTCTCATCCAATATTGGCACTGGAGCGCCGCCGCCGCCAAGTAACTGGTAGGCGAGCTTGAAATCGTACGTTTGCGGCGATGAGCTGCTATTTGTATAGAACATCGCCGTTGATGTTTGAATAGCCTGGCGGCCGCCACTGTTGGTGTCCCCGGCGATAATGTAACCGGAGTAGTTGGTGACACTAAACGAGGTTATACTTCCGATTACCTGGGCCTTAACCGTACCGGTCGCGATCGCAAAGAGGAGCGCCGGCCAACCCCGCCATAACCACCCCAATCGTCCGCGGCAAAACCGCCGGATACAGGCAACGGTTTCTGATAGCCGCTTTCTATCCACAGTGCGCCGAGTGTAGCGGCGCTTCGCGGCTTGAAAATGGGGTGATCAACCCAGTTCTTG
>Ga0206847_10007_pt1 | contig 68704 bp, 72 predicted proteins | sample Alteio_BWOrgCont_17_FD_152880 | JGI IMG/M metagenome (GOLD analysis project Ga0206847, IMG submission 152880) | Enriched cells from forest soil in Barre Woods Harvard Forest LTER site, Petersham, Massachusetts, United States -... | ecosystem: Environmental > Terrestrial > Soil > Temperate forest >... | reverse complement strand
ACGCAATTGGTCGATCGTCCGTGGCGGTACAAGTTCCAATCAAAAGGCTTTGTTCTTCAATCTGCGGCGTTTGCGCGCCAAATTGGCGCAGGCGAATGGCGAGGAAAGCAGCAGCGAATCCTTTGCATCGATTGCGGAGGCCTTGGGCGTCTCGCAGAGCGATGTGGAATTGATGGATATGCGGCTTTCGGGGGGCGATATGTCCCTGAACGCGCCCGCGATCGACAGCGACGCCAATTCGGCGGAACGCGGCGACTTCCTTGTCGACGACCACGCTTTGCCGGACCAGATGGTGGAGGAGCAGATCGACGGCGAGCGGCGGACCGATTGGTTGCGCCAAGCTTTGTCGGTGCTGACGGATCGCGAGCTTAAGATCATGAAGGCGCGGCGCCTTTCGGATGAAGCGGCGACGCTTGAATCCTTAGGGGCGCGGCTCGGCATCTCGAAAGAGCGTGTGCGCCAGCTGGAGAATCGGGCGCTCGAGAAATTGCGCCGCGTGTTGACCGAGCGTTTCCCCAACGCCGCCGGCATGGCTTGATAGCGAACTTTCAGAAATAATAACTTCACAAAGCACCGGGCGCGATTCCCCAATCGCGCCCGGTGTTGTTTTACAATCGCATCGCTCTGGATGAAGCTCGGTAGCCTTCGCGGCCCGACGCCCGATCCGGCAACAACCAACAAAAAACCCAGCCTGGAAATCCAGACTGGGTTTTTTGTTCGATTAAGTCAGCTTATTACCAGAACTTGTACTCGAGAGCCGCACGCACCGTGTGGTCCTGGAGGTTCGACTTGATGCGGTCAGAACCACCACGCGGGCGAGCGAAGTTGTAGTTCTCCTTGCCGTAATCGTCGAAGATGTATTCGACGCGGGCAATGATGTTCTGGGTCAGAGCGTATTCAGCACCAACGCCGGCGTTCCAACCCACGCGATCCTTGCTGTTGCTGCCCGTGAACGCAGGGGTCCGCAGCGTCAGCTTGTCGTCAGCGAATGACACACCGCCTGCGGTGTAGAGCAGCAAGCTCGGCATGACTGCGTAGCCGAGACGTGCGCGCACACGGCCAACGTAGGTCTGCTCCTGCTTGAGGCTACGGCCGTTTGCGAAGCGGCTGGTCTTGTCGTTGCCATCGTAGCCGAATTCGCCTTCAGCGCCGGCCACGATGTTGCCGAACTGGTAGTTGTAGCCCAACAGGCCGCCGCCGGTGAAGCCGCTTGCATTGACCTTACGGCTGCCGACGATGTTACCAGTCAGCTTGTCCTGGCCGAACGCGCCGCCAGCATAAACGCCGACGTAAGGACCAGCCCAGGTGAAGACCGGAGCCGGAGCAACGTAAACAACCGGGGGCTTCCTGCTGGGAAGATCGGCTGCCTGAGCCGACACAGCGCACAAGGCCGAAGCGGCAACGCCGAGGGTGAGAATTCTTTTCATAATTTACTCCTGTACAAACAAAAGACCTTGGCGACGTGTGCGCCGCGATGACCCTCATATAGAACGAGCGTTGATAAAAGTCTGTTGCAGCGTAATCACACTGCACTCTCAGAATGTGGCAACAAATTGTCATATGCCAGATTTGTATTAGATAGCAAATATAACGCGTCACAATTTTGTTTTAAGCAAATTTAGCGGCGTTATAGTTGCAACCAAATGTGATAATCGCGTTATAAACCAAATTAAAGTTGGTTTATTTTTGATTAAACCCTGAGTTTACCAAATTTGAATCTGCGCGATGCCGTAAAGATGCCATAATACAACACGCCAAAACTCAGACCCAAAAGCTCAACCCAAGTGAAATACCGCGATCCAAAGCGGTTTCAAGCCCTCAGCGGGTTTCCAATTTGACGCGTACGGTCGAATATGATTAAATTTTCGTAATGAAAAAATTAGGGGAATCAGGAATTCGATGGGCAACAAATATCTCTACCTCTATTCGGGCGGGGAAAAACTCCATAACGACGAGTCCAGCAAGGCCGCACTGAAAGAATGGTGCGCCTATTTTGGCAAAATACACGGTGCGATCGTCGATCACGGTGCACCTTTCGCCGCTGAAGAGCAGCGAGTCGGCCGGGTCGAGGGGAGCCGGGCCAATGGCTATTCGGTCATTCACGCCAATAGTCTCGACGAAGCGATCGCGCTGACCGACGGGCATCCGCATATCGCGCGCGGCGGCGGCATCGAAGTCTTCGAGCTGTTGGATCTGTCGGAGATTTAGGTTTCCACGATACCTGTCGTATCGCCGGAACCGCGAGAATCGGCGCGGCCATGCGGCAGGGCCAAATAATCCTCCGAACGCATCTCTATGAGGCGTGAGGCGGTGCGTTCGAATTCGAACGTTTCATAGCCCTGATCGGCTTGATAAAGCGCGATCGGTTCGGCTGCGGCCGAAGCGATGAGTTTGACGTGCCGATCATAGAGCGCGTCGATGAACGTGATGAAACGTTTGGCCGCATTGCGGTTTTCGAATTGCATCAGCGGGATGTCGTCGACGATGATCGTATGATAGCGCTGCGCCAAAGCGAGATAGTCCTGCGGTCCAAGCGGCTTTTCACATAAATCGTGGAACGGCCAGCGCGCGACGCCATCCTGCGCCTGCGGCACCTGCAGAATACGCCCAAGCAATTCAATTTGCTCCGGCTTGCCCTGCGCAAGACCCGTGAGGAGCAGAAAGCTTTTGTCGAGTGCCGCCTTGGCCGCAGCATCGGCCGGCACCAGCCACACTTTTGCGCCTTTCAGCTTTTCGAGACGGAAATCGGTGCGCGCCTCGAGTTTGATCACGTCCATTCGCTCCTGCAGCAACTGCAGAAACGGCAGGAACAATGCCCGGTTGAGCCCATCCTTGTAGAGATCGTCGGGTTCCACATTGGAGGTCGCGACCACCACCACGCCGCGCTCGAACAGGGCAGTGAACAGCCGGCCCAGGATCATGGCATCCGCAATGTCGCGCACCGCAAATTCGTCGAAACAGAGGAGCCAGGCCTGCTCTGACAGCGCATCGGCCACATGCGGGACCGGATCGCCGCCCTTGACCTCGCCGCGCTTCTCCTTTTGCCGCCATTCGTGCACCCGCGCGTGCACCTCAGCCATGAAGGCATGGAAATGCACCCGCCGTTTGCGCACCACCGAGGCGTGCCGGAAAAACAGATCCATCAGCATGGTCTTGCCGCGGCCGACCGATCCCCAGATATAAAGTCCGCGCGGCGCCCCAGCGCCATTTGGCTTTTTTGCGCCGAACAGCCAGCCGAGCGCGCCCGATTTTTTTGCCAGACGATAGCCATCGAGCGCGGTGCTCAGAGCATCGAGCCTTTTAAGCGCGGCCTGTTGGGCGGGATCCGCTTCCAAACGGCCCTGGCGGATAAGATCTTGATAATGATCGAGAAGTGAGAGGGGCAAAGCGGACAAAACGTAAAAATGGGCAGGGTTGCCCGGACCATAGGGGAGCCCGCCACAAAAGCCAAGATCCTGTCTCGGCCCGCGCGGACCTTGACATTTTGCTGCACTGCACAATATTTACAGGCTCGACCATGGGAGGGAGACCAAGGGATTAACCTTGAGAGGCCCATAACATGCAAATGAATACGACCCCCATCATTTTGTTCCGCCGCCTTTGGCACAGCGATTTGCCCGCCTTTCGCGCGCATTTGCTCCGTCTTGATCCGCGTTCGCGCCATGACCGCTTCGCGATGGGCGTCGGCAAGGACTTCCTCGACCACTATGCGCGCGACTGTTTTGCCGGCGACAACATCATTTATGGCTGTTTTGTCGACGGTGTTCTGCGCGGCGCCGGCGAATTGCATCGAATCAAGGATGTTTCAGGCGAGGCCGAGGCGGCATTCAGCGTGGAAAGCGAATGGCGCCACAACGAGATCGGCACCAAATTGTTCGGTCATATCGTCCGCACGGCGCGCAACCGGGGCATCCACAAGATCCAGTTCTCGTGCCTCGCCCACAACATGGCTATGCGGAAACTGGCGCACAAATTCTCCGCCGAAATCGAATTCGGTACCGGCGATTGCGTCGGCCATCTGATCCCACGCCCGGCAACCGCACTTTCGCTGTGGAAAGAGGCAATGATCGATACGGTCGGCATGGGTGTTTCGTTGCTCAATACCGATCAACGGGCGCTCGAAACATCGGATGCCGCCAACTAGAGCGATGGGTGAATGAGATCTGCGCGCGGCGTTAGACCTGCCGCGCCAGCATCATATTCTTGATCTCGGCGATCGCCTTCGCCGGGTTCAGTCCCTTCGGGCAAGCCTTGGCGCAATTCATGATCGTGTGGCAGCGATAAAGGCGGAATGGATCTTCGAGATCGTCGAGGCGCTCGCCGGTTGCTTCGTCGCGCGAATCGATCAACCAGCGATAGGCCTGCAGCAGCGCCGACGGGCCGAGATAACGATCGCCATTCCACCAATAGCTCGGGCAGGAGGTGGAGCAGCAGGCGCACAGGATGCACTCGTACAATCCGTCGAGCTTCTCGCGATCCTGCGGCGATTGGCGCCACTCTTTTTCCGGCGCCGGCGTTTCGGTGTGTAACCACGGCTCGATCGATGCGTGCTGGGCATAGAAGCGGGTGAGATCGGGCACCAGGTCCTTCACCACCGGCAGATGCGGCAACGGATAGATCTTGATCGCGCCTTTCACATCATCCATGCCGGTCGTGCAGGCGAGCGTATTGGTTCCGTCGATATTCATCGCACACGACCCGCAAATGCCTTCGCGGCAGGAGCGGCGGAAGGTGAGCGTCGGATCGATCTTCGATTTGATCCAGATGATGCCGTCGAGAATCATCGGCCCGCAATCGTGCCAGTCGACGAAATAGGTATCGACGCGCGGGTTCTGCCCGTCATCCGGGTTCCAGCGGTAGATGCGGAATTCCTTCAATTCCGTCGCGCCTTCCGGCTTCGGCCAGACCTTGCCCGGCATCACGCGGGAATTTTTCGGGAGTGCGATTTCAACCATTGTTCCAGCCCTTATGCCATCTTCGCGTACATATCGACCAAAGCGTTAAACGGGAGTTTTCGAGAGCGCGAACTCGACTGCGGACGCACCGTCAATTGCAATGCCGGATCGCTCTGCTGGAGGACCATTGAGCTCTTCCAGCGGCGTGGGGTCTCAATATTTCCGTTCCTTCGGCTCGATATAGCTCACCTCATTGGTCATCGTATAAGTGTGCACCGGCCGGTAATCGATGCTGACCGTTTGGGCATCATTGTCGATGCTCGCAAGCGTGTGCTTCATCCATTCCTTGTCGTCGCGCTTCGAGAAATCCTCACGTGCATGAGCGCCGCGCGATTCCGTACGGTTGAGCGCGCCTTCCATCGTCACCACCGCCTGAACGATGAGATTGTCGAATTCCAAAGTCTCCACCAGATCGGAATTCCAGATCAGCGAACGATCGGTCACTTTGATATCGGACTTCGCGCGCCAGACGTCGTGGATGAGTTTCTTGCCCTCTTCCAATGTCTCGCCGGTGCGATAGACGGCGCAATTGCTCTGCATCACTTTCTGCATGCGCAGGCGCAGTTCAGCCGTCGGCGTTCCGCCCTTGGCGTTGCGGAAATGATCGAGACGCGCGAGTGCAAGATCGGCCGAATCGGCCGGCAAATCCATCTGCTTCTCGCCCGCTGTCACCACTTCGGCGGCGCGATGGCCTGCGGCGCGGCCAAACACGACAAGATCGATGAGCGAGTTGGAGCCGAGCCGGTTCGCGCCATGCACCGACACGCATGCTGCTTCGCCGATCGCCATCAGGCCAGGCACGACCACATCCGGATTGCCGTCCTGCTTCTTGACGACTTCGCCATAGAAATTCGTCTGGATGCCGCCCATGTTGTAATGCACCGTCGGCAGCACCGGGATCGGCTCCTTGGTCACATCGACACCCGCGAAAATCTTGGCGCTTTCCGAAATGCCGGGCAGGCGCTGATGCAGGATCTTCGGATCGAGATGATCGAGATGCAGGTAGATATGATCCTTAGCCTTGCCGACGCCCCGGCCTTCGCGGATTTCCATCGTCATCGCGCGTGACACCATGTCGCGCGGCGCCAGATCCTTAACGGAGGGCGCGTAGCGCTCCATGAAGCGCTCGCCTTCCGAATTGGTGAGATAGCCGCCTTCTCCACGCGCGCCTTCGGTGATCAGGCAGCCCGCGCCGTAAATGCCGGTCGGATGGAATTGCACGAATTCCATGTCCTGCAGCGGCAAACCGGCGCGCAGCACCATGGCATTGCCGTCACCCGTGCACGTATGCGCCGAGGTTGCCGAGAAATAAGCGCGGCCATAGCCACCGGTCGCGAGAATCGTCAGATTGGCGCGGAAGCGGTGAATCGTGCCGTCATCCAGTTTGAGGCAGACAACGCCGCAACAACGGCCTTCCGCGCTCATGATCAGGTCGATGGCAAAATATTCGACGAAGAATTCCGTCGAATGTTTCAACGCCTGGCCATAAAGCGTGTGCAGAATCGCGTGGCCGGTGCGGTCAGCGGCGGCGCAAGTCCGCTGCGCTGGCGGGCCGTGACCGAAATCGGTCGTCATGCCGCCGAACGGGCGCTGATAGATCTTTCCGTCTTCGGTGCGGGAGAACGGCACGCCCCAATGTTCGAGTTCGTAAACAGCTTCCGGCGCGTTGCGGCACAGATATTCGATGGAATCCTGGTCTCCGAGCCAGTCCGACCCTTTCACAGTGTCGTACATGTGCCATTTCCAATTGTCCGGCCCCATATTGGCGAGCGAGGCCGCAACACCGCCTTGCGCAGCCACCGTATGTGAGCGGGTTGGAAACACTTTGGAAATGCAAGCGGTGCGCAAGCCTGCCTGCGAACAACCGACTGTGGCGCGCAAACCCGCGCCGCCGGCACCGACCACAACCACGTCAAACGTATGATCGGTGATCGGATAGGCCTTACCGTTTTGCGCAGGGGCAGCGGATGATTGAGCCATTGTCACGCCCTAATTGCTAAAAGTTGATTTTCAAAACGGCGTAAACGCAGGACAGGCCCACGAGTGCCGAAAAACAGATATTGGCGATCTGCGCCCATTCGCGCAGATGGCTGCTGTGCACGTAATCCTCGATGATCGCCTGCATGCCGAGCATCATGTGGTAGATGCCTGTCAGTATGAACAGCAGCATCAGGATCGCCGGCAACGGGCTGGAGAGCTCCATCCGCACCGCGTTGTAATCCTTACCCACCAACGACAGCATGATGATGACAAAGGCGATCGTGAGCACCAGGAGCGCCGCCGACGTCACGCGCATCATCCAAAGGTTGCGCGTGCCGGACCTTGCCGAGCCGAGATAGCTGATGCGGGAGCGTTCGGTACGCATGGAAGATTTGAGTGCCATGATTACCCCCTCGCCCAAGCGATGATCCAGACGAGCACGGTCAGAACCACGCCGCCAACCAAAGTCGCCATCGCCAGAAATTCCCGCTCCTTCGGCTCGAAGCCACGGCCTGAATCCCAGATGATATGACGCACGCCGCCCAGGAGATGGTGGAACAAAGCCCAGGTGAAGCCGAACAGGATCAGCTTGCCGATGATGGAGGAGAAAACCAACGATGCCGTGGCAAAGGCGCTGGAATCGATCGACAGTGCAATAAGCCACCACGCGAGCAGCAAAGTGCCGACATAGAGCGCAGCGCCGGTGATGCGATGCACGATCGACATCATCATCGTCAGCATCGGTCGGTAAATTTGGAGATGCGGGGAAAGGGGGCGCCGGTCCGCCAATTTGGCCGGATTGAGGTCTACCTCAGCCATGGATTACCTCGTGAGGAATCTAGAAACTGTCTAAGGTTCCCTAAAGTAAACTTTGCGCCTGCGCAACGCCAGCAAAGCGGGTAGGCCTACTTCGAGGGATTTTACCGGCATGTAGGGCGTAAACGGGCCAAATCCATGTGATTTCGCCTGTGAATTCTGGCCGGCTAACCAGCCCGACGGGCCAAAAGGCGCGCGCGGAACGCGGCGGCGAGCAGTGCTGCCTCGGCCGCCATTTTCGTCCCGACAATCCGCGCGGACGTATCCCTGAGATGGGCGAGGGACAAGGCGTGGACATCCTCTGCCGGCCACATCCATCCGTTCTGGTCCCAGACATCGCAAGCCCAAGAGGCATCTGCCACGAGAAAGACCTGGAACCCGAGATCGCTGGCATGGCGCGCGGTCGCCTCGACCGCATGTGGCGTCAAAGCGCCGGCCAGCACAAGATGAGTAACACCATTCTCCTCGAGCAGAGCTTCGAGCAGGGTGCCGGCGAAGGCACTGCTGCCCTCCTTGCCGATCACAGGCTCGCCCGGATCGGGCAGTGCTTCGAGCTTGAATCCGTGGCCCGCCTGGCTGGAGTGGTAGGGAGAGCTTTCCTCCGCCGAATCATGCCGAACGTGAATCACCGGCAGCGCTGCCTGCCGCCACATATCGAGGAGCAGCGCCACATTATCCTCGGCACCGGGATTGTTGCGCTGGCCGTTTTCGGGATCGTCCAGCGCATTTTGCATGCCGATGACAATGAGAGGTGTGGTGGTCGGTAACCGCATCAGTCGCTATCTCGGCATCAGGACCCAATAATCAAGATCGAGCACGACCGCGGGGTGATATTCGTCGGTCGCCGCCTTTAGCGGGAATTGGCCGCAAGGCTTGTCCTTGGCGGCTATGGTGCGTAGGCGCAACGCGCCGACATCGGTGCGATCGGGCAATTCGGCGGTATCCAACACCTCGCTCCAGGCAAAGATTGTCGCGTCGGCAAAGACCGGCGCAACATGGCGGCCAGCGTTGATCGCCGCCACATGAAAGGCATTGGCGAGGCCGTTGAAGGACAGCGCACGCGCTAGCGAAATGATATGGCCGCCATAGACCAGGCGGCGGCCGAACCGGGCTTGACCTTCGGTCAGCTGGTTGAAATGCACCCGCGCCGTATTCTGATAGAGACGCGTTGCGATCATGTGCTCGGCCTCTTCCACCGTCATACCGTCGACATGGTCGATTTTCTCGCCCTTCTCATAATCGCCCCAGCGATGCCGCGAGCCTGCCAGCGCAAAATCATAGGCTTTTGTATCGATCACCGGGCATGCCGTACCAAGCTGCTCGACCGGCACGGCTTTAGGCAGATTGGGGATCTGCTCGGCCTTTGCCTCCGCATCGATGTCGCGTTTGAGCACCATCACATAGCGAAAATAATCGAGCACCTGCTCGCTATTCTGGTTGAAGCCCTTGCTGTGCACATAGACGACACCGGTTTGGCGATTGGAATTTTCCTTGAGGCCGACCACTTCAGAGATCGCGTGCAACGTATCGCCGGGATAGACCGGTTTCAGGAAACGGCAGCCGGCATAGCCGAGATTGGCGACGGCGTTGAGTGAAATGTCCGGGACGGTCTTGCCGAAAACCATGTGGAAGACGAGAAAATCGTCGATGGGACTGCGCGGATAGCCGATTTTCTGCGCAAACGTGTCGGCCGATTGCACGGCAAACCGCGTGCCGTAAAGGGAGGAATAGAGCGCGGCATCGCCTACCGTTACGGTGCGCGGGGTCGCATGATAAATCTGCACGCCGATACGGAAATCTTCAAAATAATTCCCAGGATTGGCCTTGGGTGTCATGAATCGCCCTCCCTTGACGGGGGCATTCTGACCAGCAGAGCCGGAAAATCCACTCAAAGTTTCGCTGTGAGCGCGGTGAGGCGCGTGGCAAGGTCTTGCGGATCGCCCGTCAGTTCAAGGATTTTGGTGCGCCCTGTGGCGCCGGAGCGCAAATCGATTCGCGATTCGGATAGGCCAAGCGCCTTAGCCAGCAGCTTCGTGAGCGCAGCATTGGCCTTGCCGGCTTCGGGAATTGCCCGGACACGCGCCTTCAAAACGGCCGTTCCGTCTGCCAGTTCGGCGATTCCCTCGATTTCATCGCGCGACGCCTTAGGCGTCAACCGCACCGTCAGCACAACACCCCTGTCGCGCAACGACCAGGGTTTGGCCGACAAGACGATTAATAGGCGAGATGGATGATGATTCGCTCGACCAGCCAGACAAGGAACATCAGGACGATGGGCGAGAAGTCCACATTGCCGGTTTCCGGCATACGTTTGCGAATGTGCCGCAGCAGTGGCTCTGTCAAAGCGCCGAGCGCGGCAAGCACGCTGCGCACAATGTCGTTTGTCCCGTCCACGATGCGGAAGCTGACGAGCCACAGCAAGATGACATAGATGAGCACGATGAGCGAATAGACATGGAGAAGATCCAAAATAAGTCCGATCACGGCGCACACCTCGTTGCTTGGCCAAAGGACGCCCCCGCACCAGCAGCGACGTCTTCTCCGATGTAATGGTGGCCGCGCCGCGCCGCAAGCCTTGGATCGGTGGAAATCAGCCGAGCGGTCCGGTCAGGCCTTTGCGCGCCGCCGCCAGAATCTCGTCGGATAGCGCGGGGTCCGACACGGTTCGCGCAAGAATAACGGCGCCGACAAGGCCGGCAAGACGCGTCAGTGCTTGCTGATACCTCTCTTCTGCCGTTGCCTCGGGCCCGACCCTAGCAAGGGCGTCGGCAAAGCCTTTCAGTGCCCGGGTGAACGCCTCCGTCAAAGCTGCATTGTTTTGCCGGGGGACTTCCCCCGCCAGGCTGGTGAGCGCGCAGGAATCGCTTGGAACGTCGCGAGCGTGCTCAGACAGATACCGGTTGATGATTTTCACCAGTGCGGTCTCCGGCTCGCGGGCGACGGTCTCGTGCCAGCGGTCGACCGATGTCTGCAGGGTGCGGTCGCAGGCCTGTACGACAAGATCGTTCTTCGATTCGAACTGGCGGTAGAAGCCTCCATGCGTCAGGCCGGCCGAAGCCATCAAATCGGCGACGCCAATCCCTTCGAATCCCCTCTCGCGGAACAATTGACCGGCAAGCTCGATCACCCGCTCCTTGTTCGCTGCCGCTTGTTCCCGACTCACCCGCATGTTCGGTCTCCAAAAAATTTTCTTCCCCCGTTATATGATACTTGACATCTATAATCAATGATGATGTTTATCATCTAAATTGTAACGCTTCGCGCATGACCAAAATTGCTGTTCGGCGCGACAAGCTTCTTTAAGGTGATCTGCACATGTTCGCACAGAGAAACGTCGGCGCCTATCAGGTGACCGTGCTTTCAGACGGCATTTTCGAAGCCTCGACGAAGGTTCTGCGCCATGGCGCCGGGGAGCGCGCAACCGAGCAACTCGTAACAAGCTGGCCAGAGCCCTCGTTCAGGGTCGACGTGAATTGCTTCCTCATCCGTGGCCGCGAAACAGTCACCCTGATCGACGCGGGAACCGGCAGCGCTTGGGGCGATAAGCTTGGCAAGGCGCAAGCGGCGCTGGAAGCCGCAGGAGTAACGCCGGATTCGGTGGATCAGGTGCTTCTGACCCACCTGCACGGAGATCACGCGCTAGGTCTTATGCACAATGGCGCTGCATGGTTGCAGCGGGCCAAGATATTCGTCCCCGAGCACGATTATGCCCGTTACTGGAATACCAGCGGCACCATCAGTCTTTCGCCCCACGCGCAACCGAAAACCCTCGCCCTTGCGGCCCAGTTGCAAGAGCTTTACGGCGATCGCGTCAGCCCGCTTTCCATGGGGGCAATCGCGGATCTACCGGGCATCCATGCCAAAGCGCTGCCGGGACATACGGCCGGTCACACCGGCTACATTCTCGACAGCGCGGCGGAGCCCCTGATAATTTTTGGCGATGCGATGCACATGCCAGAGCGGCAGGCGATCGATCCAGAGGCAGCGACGATTTTCGACGAGGATTTCGATCTTGCTGTCGCGACGCGGCGAGCCCTTATGGACGAGGCCGACCATGGCAATTACCTGGCGATCGGCAGTCACACGTCGGGCTTTGGCAGATTCAAATCGGACGGCGCGACCTGGCGATGGGAACAATACGATTGATCTCCGACGATCTGCGCCAATTTTAAAAAGAAAGACGTAAATTCATGTTCTCCACATCGCTCGCCGCCGCGCTGCAACGCCGCAACATTCATTATGCCTGGGTGATCGCCGCGGTCACCTTTCTCACCATGCTGGCAACAGCCGGCGCGGTCGGCGCGCCCGGCGTGCTCATCGGCCCCCTGGAGAAAGAATTCGGCTGGGAGAATTCGCAGATTTCCACGGCCCTGGCCGTTCGTCTGGTGCTCTTCGGCCTGATGGGGCCCTTTGCCGCTGCCTTCATGAACCGTTTCGGCCTGCAGCGTGTGGCACTCACGGCACTCACCATCATCTGCACGGGCATGCTCACATCGCTCTTCATGACGCAGATCTGGCAGCTCATCATGCTGTGGGGCGTCGTGATCGGCTTCGGCACGGGCCTGACCGCCATGGTGCTCGGCGCGACGGTCGCGACACGCTGGTTCTCGGCGCGGCGCGGTCTTGTGATGGGGATGCTGTCGGCGAGCACGGCAACGGGCCAGCTCGTCTTCCTGCCGATGCTCGCGAGCGTCACCGAACATTATGGCTGGCGCACGGCCTTGAGCATCGTTGCCGCCATGATGATCGCGGTAATCGTTGCGCTCATCCTGTTCATGCGCGATCGCCCGTCCGACATGGGCCTGCCGGCCTATGGCGACAAGGAGATCACGCCGCCGCCGCAATCGACCGGCGGCCTCGGCACCATGATGCTGACCCCGCTCACGACGTTGCGCGACCTCTCGAAGAGCTGGACCTTCTGGGTCCTGTTTGGGACCTTCTTCGTCTGCGGCGCCAGCACCAACGGCCTCGTGCAGATGCATTTCGTCTCGCTCTGCGGTGATTTTGGCCTCGCGGCGACGGCAGCGGCCGGCATGCTGGCGATGATGGGCATTTTCGATTTCATCGGCACGATCGGCTCTGGCTGGCTCTCCGACCGGTACGACAGCCGCTGGCTTCTGTTCATGTATTACGGCCTGCGCGGATTGTCGCTGATCTTCCTGCCCTACACGAATTTCTCGTTCTACGGCCTGTCGATCTTCGCGGTGTTCTACGGCCTCGACTGGGTTGCGACCGTGCCGCCGACCGTGAAGCTCACGACGCAGCATTTCGGCCGCGAGCGCACCAACCTCGTGTTCGGCTGGGTCTTCACCGGCCATCAATTGGGCGCTGCCTGCGCGGCCTATGGCGCCGGCTTCACGCGGACGACCTACGACACGTATCTGCCGGCCTTCTTTGCCTCAGGCCTGCTGTGCATCTTCGCGGCCGCAATCGTGCTGACCATCGGCCGCATGCGCCGCGTGCCGGCGCAGCAACCGCGGACAGAAACGGCGGCGGCGGCAGCATAGTCGCTTCTCCTGAATGGACCGCGGTCCATTCAAATGCGATAGCCCTGGCCATCCAATCTTGACCCTTCCGCACTTCGCCCGTAGCCTGCCCTCCAGTTGAAATCCCGCTTGGGATCAAACTGGAGGGAGAATTTCATGCTACGTCTTTGCGCAATACTCGTGATTTCCTGCTTTGCCACAGCCGCTTTGGCGGACGACAGCTGCAACCTGCAAGCTGCCAACAAGAAACTCGCTGGCGCAGCGAAAAACAGCTTCGTCACCAAATGCACCAAAGACGCAACCGCTTCCTGCGATTCGCAAGCCGCCGCCAAGAAGCTCGCTGGCGCCGCCAAGACCAGCTTCACCAAGAAATGCGTCAACGACGCGGTTGGTCAGTAAGACCGATCCTCGCGCGCATCAGGCCCTCGCCGTCCCAGGCTTGACTGGGACGGTTTCATAATTGCGCACGCCACGCGATTTTATAGGCCGCGAGCGCCGGCACATCGACGGGTGCGATGCGGCGCATGGCCGGCGCTGCATGGGTTGCAGGCCAATCGCTGAGCAGTGCAGCGCCGTGACTCGTGCCGGTTGAATCATTCGACACCCATACCGCCTGCCCCGGCCGCAAGGCCGCGAGCACTGCCGCATAGGCCTCATTAGCCGCAAAAGCCCCTTCGATGATGAGGTCACCTTTAGCGCCGATCATCTGCAAGCAGGCATCGCTCATCAACGCAAGATAAAGTGCCGCAAGCGCAGCCGGCCCACCATCGATCGAGGGCAATGATCCGGCGATGCGCCCTTTACCGGCAGGAAACGGCCCGCAGGGACCTGAGAAACTCGGCAGCGCGAAGACCTGGGCGGCGATGACCGTTTCGATGTCGTTGTGTGTTGCGGGCGGCGCGCCGTCCGGCACCAGCGCCTCGTGATCGCGCCCGCCCATGAAACGCGCGCAAATCGTCGCCTTGCCGTTTACGTCGACGTTGGCAAGCACGTCGCGTGTCTCATCGAGCACCTCGGGCTCCGCCCCGACACCGAAGATGATGACCCAGGTACCGGTCGAAATCACGGTGAACGGTGCGGCACGGCTGACGAGATGCGGCAGCAGCGATGCGTTGGAATCGTGAATGCCGGAAATCACGCGGCATTGGGGAGAAAGACCGGTCGCTTGGGCGATCGCCGGTTTGATCGGGCCGAGCACGGCATGGGCTGGCTGCAAAGGCGGAAAGAGTGCGCGCCATCCTTCGCGATCAACGAGACTCGAAAAGTCACGCGCAAGCGGTTGCCATAGATCGGTGTGGGTGCCGAGCGACGTTACCTCCGAAGCCGCCTTGCCGCTCAAACGCCAGGACCAATATTGCGGATAGGTGAAAATCCACTTCGTGCGGGCGAAATCGACGCGAAATTTGCGGCCTTGCCAATAGATCTGCCGGCCAAGATTCAGACCGCCGGGGGAGACCGGCGAGAGCGTCTCGGCAAAGGGCGGCCGCACGTCCGCATAACCGAAATTTTCCTCGAACGGCGCCGCATATTCGTAGTCGAGAACGGGGAGAACCAGTCCCGCCTCATCCACCAGCGCACCTGAGGCGCCGTGCGTCGTGGTGACGATCGTCTCGATCGATACCTGCGCCGCTGTATCGCGCAGCGCCGCGAGCAGAAAATTCCAGATCGCCTCGATATCGAAATGCGGATAAGGCGGCCCCGGCAACACAACATTGGGCTGCCGCCGCTCAAACAGCGTTGCACCGTCGTGATCGAGCGCTACGAGCTTGACGTTGGTTTTGCCGATGTCGAGAACTGCCGTCGCCATTTTCACACTCACGGCAGATAGAACATATCTTGCAGCGGCTCGGCCACGGGCGAACCGTCCGGATTGGCGCGCATGATATCCTTCATGTGATCCCACCACCGCCGCATCACCGGATGCTGCGCCATCGCCTCCATCTTATGATCGGAGGGCCGCTCCAGATAGCCAAACAGATGCAGCGTCCTGGGGTCGAGAAAGATCGAATAATTGGAGACACCCGACTCATGCAGCAAGCTCGCGAGTTCCGGCCAGATCGCGTCATGCCGCCGCCGATACTCTGCCTCGCAACCCGGGTTGAGATACATGACGAAGGCGAAGCGTTCCATCCCAGCGTTCCCTAGTGCGTGCTGCTGCGGCCCAAAAGCCGCCGGACAATGATCGGCAGCGCGATGGCGCCAATCAACAGAGCGCCGATCATCACGCTGATCTCGATGCCAGTCACATTGTTGAGGCTGAGGCCGAATTGCACGAGGCCGAGCACGATGGCCGCGAGCACGACACCGCCGATCGTACCAGAACCACCCAAGATTGATACGCCGCCAAGCACAACGATCGTCACAGCTTCCAGTTCGAAGCCCGAAGCGATATCCGGCCGCGTCGAGCCGAGCCTCGCCGTCAGCAGGACCGAAGCAAGGCCAGCGGCGAGACCCGAGGCGACGAACAGCAGGAAACGGATGCGATCGACGGGCACACCGGAAAAACGTGCGGCGACGGGATTGTTGCCCGAAGCCATGATCTTGCGGCCCACCGGCATGGCATGCAGCACGAGCGCCGCGACACCGGCGAGGACCAGAAACAGCAGGAACGACATATAGATCGGCACGGAGGAGGTCACATAATCCTGCCCGAAGGATTGAAAATCAGGCGGATATTGCGTGTAGGTCTGATCTTTCAGCACGCCGCGCGCAATGCCGCGATAGAGCGACATCGTGCCGATGGTCAGCGCAATCGAGGGGGCATTGAGCCGCGTGACGAGAAAACCGTTCAACATGCCGCACAGCATGCCGACACCCAAACCGACGCAGATCAGAACCGGCGCGTGAAACCCTTGCGTCGCGCAATAACCCATGGCGAGGGAGGCAAGCGCAATGATTGCGGCAACAGATAGGTCGATTTCGCGCGCGATGATCAGCAGGGCCATGGCGAGGGCGAGAATCGCCTTTTCGGAAAAGACCTGCGTCGCATCGGTCATATTGTAGAAATCGAGGAAATTCGGCGTCGCCCAGCCATTGATCGCAACGACGAGCACGAGCAGTGCGATCAGCAACACTTCCCAACGCAGCAGAAGATCGGTGAGATTGAACGGCGGCCGGTCCGCAACCTGGTAGCGTTGGGCGGGCGCGCTCATCGGGCCGATCCTTTTAACGCCGCACGGCGTGCTTCGGGCAGGATCAGCTTGCCGACGGTGCGCTCGGAACGCGCATTGATGATGACTGCGGTCACGATCGCGAGGCCGGCAATCGCCATTTGCCAATGCGAAGAGCCATTGATCAGCGACAGTGCGTTTTCGATGACGCCGAGGAACAAAGTGCCGAGCACGGCGCCCGCCACAGTACCAACGCCGCCCGCGACCGACACGCCGCCGATGACACAAGCTGCCACAACCTGCAGCTCGAAGCTGACGGCGCCATCCGGCGTCGCCGTGCCGAAGTGCGACACCCACAGAACGCCGCACAGGCCCGCGACCGCGCCGGAAATTGCGTAGACGATAAATTGTTGCCGCGCGACGCTGATGCCGACATAGCGCGCGGCGAGCGGATTGCCGCCGACGGCATAGAGCATGCGCCCGGTGCGCGTGTAGGACAGGAAAACGTAGAACAGTGCGATCACGATAAGCGCGATCCAAACGAGCATCGGCACGCCGAGAATCGGAACATTCGGGAGCGCGAGAAAGCTCGAGCTCATTTCGTAATCATGGACCCATTTGCCTTGCGCGATCATGAAAGTGAGGCCGCGAAAGACCAGCATCGTGCCGAGCGTTACGACGATCGGCGGAATACCTAAGGCAGCTACGAGCAGGCCGTTCAGCATGCCAAGCACGCCGCCAACCGCGATGCCGATGAAGACGAGAAGAAGCGCCGGTAGAGCAAGATCGGCCTTGCCGATCAACGCCGCCGCCATACCGGAACAGGCCAGGGTCGAGGCAACCGACAAATCGATGCCGCGCGTCAGAATGACGGTCATCTGCGCCAGCGCCATCATCGTCAGGAACGACGTGTCGGTGGCGATGTCGACGAAATTCTTGACCGCAAGAAAATTCGGCGCCCAGAAACTGACCGCGACGCCCATTGCGACGATAATCAACGCCAGAACCGTTTCCCGCTGCTGCAACAGGCTCTTCATGCGTGCGCCCCTTCGAGCCCGGCGGCCGCGGCGACGATTGCCTCCGGCGTGGCGCGATCGCGATGAACCTCCGCCACGATCCGCCCCTCCTGCATCACGATGATACGGTCCGACATGCCCATCACTTCCGGCAATTCGGACGAAACCAGGATGACAGCAAGGCCTTCTGCCGCAAGCTCACTGATGAAACCGTGCACGGCAGCTTTCGAGCCGACATCGATGCCTTTGGTCGGCTCATCGACGATCAGGATGCGTGGCTGTGTCGCGAGCCATTTCGCGATCACAACCTTCTGCTGATTGCCGCCGGAGAGATCGCCCAAACGCTGCTCCCAATTCGCGGCTTTGACGAAGAGCTTCTGCCCGAGGCGCCGCGTCACGTCGCGCTCTTTCGTTGGTGCCGAAAACAGGCCGCGGGTCAGTTTATCGACCATCGCCAAGGTCGTATTCTGCCGGATGCCGAGTGGCAGGACCGCGCCTTGCATCTGCCGATCCTCCGGCACATAAGCGATGCCCTCGCGGATCGCATCTTGCGGCGAGCGGATCAGCACCGATTTGCCGCTGATGCGGATGCGGCCGCGGCTTGGCGTTGTGAGGCCAAACAACGCCTGCATGACTTCGGAGCGCCCTGCGCCAACGAGGCCGTAAAAGCCAAGGATCTCGCCGCTGCGCAGAGTAAACGAAATATCGTCGAATTCGGTCGGATGGCTCAAGCCTTCGACCTGCATGATCTCGTCGCCGATTTTCACAGGCACTTTCGGGAACACTTGATCGACCGGGCGGCCCACCATCAAGCGGACCAATGTCGCCTGATCGACCTCCGCAATCCACCCCGCCCCCACATGGGTGCCATCGCGAAACACCGTCCAGCGGTCGGCGACCGCGAAAATCTCGTCAAATTTATGCGAAATGAACAGGATCGCGCGGCCTTCCGCTTTGAGCTGATTGATAATGCGATAAAGATCGTCGATCTCATGCCGTGAGAGTGCGGCGGTCGGCTCGTCCATAATGACGATGCGCGAATCGTGCGACAGCGCGCGAGCGATTTCTACCTGGTGCTTTTGCGCGACACCCAGCGAGCGCAACGGCGCGGTGGGCGCGACATCGGCATCGATGCGCTTCAACAAGTCCTTGCTTCGCGCCTGAATGGTCGCCCAATCCACGGCGCCGCTTGCGGCGACCGGCATGTGGCCCATGAAAATATTTTCCGCGACGCTCAGATCGTCGAACATCACGGTTTCCTGATGAATGGCGGTAATGCCTGCGGCCCAGGCCTCGCGTGGGCTGGCGAAGGTGACTTCCTTGCCATCCACTTCAATCTGGCCTTCATCGGGCACGTAAAGGCCGGTGAGGATTTTCACTAAAGTGGACTTACCCGCACCGTTCTCCCCGACCAGCGCGGTCACTTGCCCTGGATAAAGCGACAATTCAACACCATCGAGCGCCACGACGCCCGGAAAGCGCTTCGCGATGCCGCGCAGGGTGAGGAGCGGTTGCGGGTCGGGGGGAGAGGTAGACCTTATGGCAGCCACGTGCGGTGCATCTCTAGCAAGAAAGATTCGGCGCGCTTCCTTCTGCCGTGGCAAAGCCGCGGGAGAAGGTGGCATATATCAAACTGGACAAGTTCAATTTGATTGCGGAGCAACCTTCTCCCGCTTAGCGGGAGAAGGAAGGCGCGTCAGAATATCTTCGCGAACTTCTCGATATTCGACTTGTCGAACGTATAGGGATCCGACATGGCCGCATCGTTGTGCTCGCCGATCTTGATCTTGCCCATGCGGCCGGCATCGATCTCGGTGCCTTCCTTGCCGGTTGCCTTGCCTTCGGCAAGCTGTGCCGCGATCATCACGCTCGTATAACCGAGGTCGATCGGGTTCCAGATCGCGAACGTGTCCGTCGCGCCATTGTCGACATAGCCTTTCATTTCGGACGGCAGGCCGAGGCCGGTGACGTAGACCTTGCCGATCAGCCCGGCATCGGTCACAGCTTTTGCGGCCGCGACGATACCAACCGATGTCGGCGCGATAATGCCCTTCAGATCGGGATGCGCCTTCAACAGGCCTTGCGTTTCGCGATAGGACTTGTCGGCCTGATCGTCACCATAGACCGTCGCCACGAGTTTCAGCTTGGCATATTCAGGCTTGGCGAGTTCCTTCTTCATTTCCTCGATCCAGATGTTCTGGTTCGTTGCCTGCGCGGTCGCCGAAACAATCGCGATCTCGCCTTCGCCATGCAGCGTCTTTGACATCATCTGCACTTGCTTGGCGCCGATCAAAGCATTGTTCGATGGATTGAGGTGCATGATGCGCCCTTCCGGCGCGACGCCGGAGTCAAACGAGATCACCTTGATGCCGCGCTCCATCGCCTTCTTGGTCGCCGGCACCAGCGCGTTCGGATCGTTGGCGGAAATGACGATCGCATTCACCTTCTGCGCGGTGAGGCTGTTGATGATTTCGATCTGGCCTTCGGCCGTCGGTGCGGTGGGGCCGGTATAGATCAGCTCGACATTGCCGAGTTGGTTGGCCGCCTCCTGGCCGCCGTCGTGCACGGCATCGAAGAAGCCGTTGCCAAGGCTTTTCACCACCAGCGCGATGCGCAATTTGTCGGCCGCATAGACCGGCTGCGTCAACATGGCAACGCTTGCCAGAAGCGCCGCCGTTACAGTTCTCCTGCTAAATCTCATGTCACTCCCTCCCAAGGTGATTTTTAAATTTTCGCCATTTCCGACGAATGAAGCCCCGCGCAGCTCTAGGCGGCAGAAGAAGCTCGCGCCGAAACCGGAACGATCATGACCTCCACGCCGGACTCGCGCAGCATCTCCACTGTGCGCGGATCGACAGCATCATCGGTGATCAATGTGTGGACGCGCGACAGCGGGCAGAGAATGAGCCCGCCGCGGCTGTTGAATTTCGAACTGTCCGCCAGCACCACGAGCCGCTCGGCGCGCTCCAGCAACCGCTGCTCGGCCCGGATCAGGAGTGGGTCGCTCTCCATCAGGCCGATCGGCGCGACGCCGTGCGCGCCCATGAACATGATCGACGCATAATGATGGCGCAAAAGGTCATCTTCGTAGGGGCTCAGGATGATGTTCTGTTCGCGGTAGATCTGCCCGCCCGGAATGAGAATGCGATTGCGGCTGGTCCGCATGAGCGCGTCGGCGAGCGAAAAGGAATTCGTGATGATCTGCATCCGCTTTTCGGTCAGAAACTCCACCATTTCGTAAGTGGTCGTGCCGCCGTTGATGATGATCGAATCGCCGTCGCCGCACATGTCGGCGGCGGCCGCCGCGATGGCGCGCTTCTTGTCGAGATTCATCGTCAGGCTGACATCGAAAGACCGTGCGGCCAGCGCCGGCGGCTCATTGTTCGGCATGGCTTCGGCGCCGCCGTGCACGCGGCGCAACATGCCCTGTTCGGCAAGTTTGGCGACATCGCGGCGGGCGGTTGCGGGTGAACTCTGCGTCACCTCGGCGATTTCGGCGACCGTTGCCACGGTCTTTTGCGCCAAAGTCTTCAGGATGATTTGCCAACGCTGCCGTTCGTGCATGTGCTCCCTCCTGATATTCCGGCGCCGCCCCATTCGACAACGCCGACCCAGCTATGCACGAAATTGAGCGATATTGATTGACAGGTCAACGCAAATTCACATGGTGCGCCGCAAAAAAGATGCTGCAATGCAATATTTTGATTACTTTTGATTGACGTTGAGCGAATGCACCTTTAGCCTGCGCCGCCAATCCGCCCCTCGACGCACATACGGATTTGCCATGACCGCTTCCCCTTCCGCCACCCAATTGCCCAATCTGTGGGACGATAAACACGCCGAAAAGCTCGATGAGCCGGGCCTGTTGCTGTACCGCTCCAATCTGCTCGGCGCTGACAAAAGAATCACCAATTTCGGCGGCGGCAATACGTCGGCAAAAGTGATCATGCAGGACCCGCTGACGGGCGAAGACGCGCAAGTGTTGTGGGTCAAAGGGTCGGGTGGCGATATCGGCTCGATGAAGCTCGACGGCTTTGCGACGCTCTATCTGCAAAAGCTCGAACACCTCAAAACCCTCTACCGCGGCATCGCGCATGAGGATGCGATGGTGGATCTCCTGCCCCATTGCACCTTCAACCTCAATGGCCGTGCGGCATCGATCGACACGCCTTTGCACGGCTTCGTCCCCTACAAGCATGTCGATCATGTCCATGCCGACGCCGTCATCGCCATTGCCGCCTCGGCCAATGCCGAAAAACTCGTCAAGGAAATCTACGGCGACGAGATGGGCTTCCTGCCATGGCAGCGCCCGGGCTTCGATCTTGGCCTGAAGCTTGGCGAAATGGCGTCGAAGAATCCCCATTACGTCGGCGTCGTGCTGGGCGGCCACGGCCTCTTCACGTGGGGCGATACGGCGAAGGCCTGTTATGAGCAGACTTTGCGCATCATTCAAAAGGCCGCCGACTGGCTCGCCAAAAACAACACCGCGCCGGCTTTTGGCGGCGCTGCCCTTACGCCACTCGGCCAGACAGAGCGACAACATGTCGCGCGCCAATTGATGCCGCTGATCCGCGGCCGCATCTCGAAACACGAGCGCAAGATCGGCCATTTTACCGACACGCCGGAAGTGCTCGAATTCGTGAATTCCAAGCGCTTATCCGAACTCGCGCAGCTTGGCACCTCGTGCCCCGACCATTTCCTGCGTACCAAAATCCGCCCGCTGGTGCTGGATTTCGACCCGGCCAAGGGCGTCGAGCCGACCATCGCAGGGCTGGACGCAGCGATCGAAGCCTATGCCGCCGACTACGCCGCCTATTATGAGCGGTGCAAACATCCGAACAGCCCGGCCATGCGCGATCCCAACGCGGTCATCTATCTCATCCCCGGCGTCGGCATGCTGTCCTTTGCCAAAGACAAAGCGACGGCGCGCATTGCCGGCGAATTCTACGTTAACGCGATCAACGTGATGCGCGGCGCGGCCGGCGTCGACACCTATGTCGGCCTGTCCGAACAGGAAGCGTTCAACATCGAATATTGGCTGTTGGAAGAAGCCAAACTGCAGCGCATGCCAAAGCCCAAGAACCTTGCTGGCCGCGTGGCCTTCGTCACCGGTGGTGCGGGCGGCATCGGCTCCGCCATCATCGAGCGCTATTTGCGTGAGGGCGCTTGCGCCGTTCTTGCCGACATCGATGTGAAAGCGCTGGATGACACGGTTGCGGTATTCGCCAAAAAGTACGGCAGCGATGTCGTGCGGGGCGTTGCTGTCGACGTGACCAATGAGGCTGCCGTCGCGGCAAGCATGGATGCGGCCGTCGTTGCTTTCGGCGGGGTCGACATACTCGTCTCCAATGCCGGCATCGCCTCGGCCTCGCCGATCGAGGATACGAGCCTGGCTTTGTGGCAGAAGAACATCGATATTCTCGCGACCGGCTATTTCCTGGTCGCACGCGAGGGCTTCCGCCTGATGAAGGCGCAGAAGATCGGTGGCACGATCGTCTTCATCGCCTCCAAGAATGGCCTTGCGGCATCGGCCGGCGCCTCCGCTTATTGCGCGGCGAAAGCCGCCGAGATTCATCTTGCTCGCTGCCTTGCGCTGGAAGGTGCGCCACTCGGCATTCGCGCCAATGTGGTCAATCCGGATGCGGTGCTGCGCGGCTCGAAGATCTGGCAGGGCGAATGGAAGCAGCAGCGTGCCGCTTCGAACAAGGTGAGCGAGGAAGAGCTCGACGAAGTCTATCGCCAGCGCAGCCTGTTGAAGCTGAGCGTCTATCCGGAAGACATTGCCGAAGCCACGTATTTTCTCTCGAGCGACATGTCATCCAAATCGACCGGAAATATCATCAATGTCGACGCGGGCAACGTCCAATCGTTCACGCGGTAGAATTTTGGGGGAAATGCCATGGCGACATCGTTCAAGATTGGCGATGGTTTTGTCGCAGAGCAAAACCAGAAACACATTGCGGCGCTGGCAGAAGACTATGCCGCGCTCCAACGGCAATTGGCGCGGCGCGGCATCGATATCGAAGAGCTGACTCGTGAGGTTGGCGCTTTTGCCGTCGCAATACCGACGTGGGGCGTGGGTACCGGCGGCACGCGCTTCGCGCGCTTCCCCGGCACCGGCGAGCCGCGCGGCATCGCCGACAAACTTGAGGATTGCGCGACCATCCAGCAATTGACCCGCGCGACGCCAAGCATCTCGCCGCACTTTCCGTGGGACAAGGTGGAGGATCCGAATGCCTTGCGCGAGCAGGCGGGGCAACTGGGCCTCGCTTTCGACGCGGTGAATTCCAATACGTTTCAGGACCAGGCGGATCAGAAACTTTCCTACAAATTCGGCTCGCTTAGCCACACCGACAAAGCAGTGCGCGACCAAGCGGTCGCGCATAATATCGAATGCATCCGGATCGGCGAAAAGCTTGGTTCGAAAGCCTTGACGGTGTGGATTGCGGACGGCGCCAATTTCGCCGGCCAATCGAATTTGACCCGCGCTTTCGACAATTACTTAAGCGCGATGCAGGAGATTTACGCTGCTCTGCCGGCGGACTGGAACGTGTTCATAGAACATAAATTCTACGAACCGGCCTTTTACGCCACGGTCATCGCCGATTGGGGCTCGAGCCTGATGGCCGCACAAACACTGGGCGACAAGGCGAAAAGCCTCGTGGACCTTGGCCATCACGCGCCCAACGTCAACATCGAGATGGTCGTCGCGCGGCTGGTGCGAGCCGGTAAGCTCGCGGGCTTTCATTTCAACGATTCGAAATATGGCGACGACGATCTCGATTCGGGTTCGATCGATCCATTCCGGCTGTTTCTCGTATTCAATGAACTCGTCGACGCGCAAAAACGCGGCGCATCTGGCTTCGCACCGGCCTATATGATCGATCAGTCGCACAATGTGACCGACCCGATCGAGAGCCTGATGGGCAGCGCGATCGAATTGCAGCGTGCCTATGCGCAAGCCCTGATCGTCGACCGAGCGATGTTAGGCGAGTTGCAAGAGGCGAATGATGCACTTGGCGCGCATCGGGTATTGAAACAGGCGTACAATACGGATGTGTCGCCGATCCTTGCGACGGCACGCCAGCGCTCCGGCGGCGCGATCGACCCGATCGAGGTCTATCGCGCATCGGGTTATCGCGCGCATAAGGCGAAGGAGCGTCCGGTAAGCGGTATTGCAACTGCGGGAATCGTTTGAGATTAAGTCGCAGCGATTCCGCGCAACCCTTCTCCCGCCATGCGGGAGAAGGGTTTGCGCCTCATCATTCTAGCTTATCTCATCCCTTCTTCGGCTCCACGTGCCCGCCGAACCCCTTGCGCATCGCCGACAGCATCTTCTCGGTGAAAGTGTGCTCCTGGCGTGAGCGGAAACGGGCGTAAAGCGAGGCGGTCAGCACTTCTGCCGCAACCGATTCGTCGATCGCCGCCTGCACCGTCCAACGCCCTTCGCCAGAATCTTCCACGTAACCGGAATAGCTCGACAGATCGTTGTCATCCGCAAGACCCTGCGCCGCAAGATCGAGCAGCCAGGATGAAATCACGCTGCCGCGCCGCCACACTTCGGCGATGTCGCCCATGTTCAAATCGAACCGGTGCCCCTCGGGAATAGCTGCGCTGTTGGCGTTCTTCATGATGTCGAAGCCCTCGGCGAGGGACTGCATCATGCCGTATTCGATGCCGTTGTGAACCATCTTGACGAAATGGCCCGAGCCGCTCGGCCCGCAATGCAGGTAACCCTGCTCGGGGCGCGGATCGCGGCCCTCGCGATGGGCCGTCGGCAGGGCATTGCCCTTACCGGGAGCCAGCGAAACGAAAATCGGATCGAGACGGTCGACCACATCCTTGTCACCGCCGATCATCAGGCAATAGCCGCGCTCCAAGCCCCAGACGCCGCCGCTGGTGCCGATATCGACATATTGCAAATTCTTCGTGCGCAATTCCTTGGCGCGGCGGACATCGTCCTTCCACATCGTATTGCCGCCGTCGAGGATCGCGTCGCCCGGCGACAGAATCGTGCTGAGCTGGCCAATGGTCTTTTCGGTGATCTCTCCCGCCGGCAGCATCACCCAGACGTGGCGTGGCGCCGCAAGCTTTGCGGCAAGATCCGCGAGATCGCTGGCTGGCGTCGCGCCTTCGGCCGCCAAAGCTTTGACCGCATCGGGATTGGCGTCGTAGACGACGCATGTATGGCCATATTTCATCAGGCGACGGACCAAATTGCCGCCCATCCGGCCCAAACCAATCATACCAATCTGCATGGAAAATCTCCGGTCGCAGGGAAACTGGGGACGGAGCGTCGAGGAGGCGCGCGGCAATGTCAATGCCGGAAAAGGGTGGTTAGCGCCCGATCAGGCGGACTCTGCGCTCTCAGCAGTGGCCGCCTGCAGCAGCAGCGCGCGCAAAACACTCGGATCGCCGGGAAAATCCGCCTCGATCCACAGGGCTTCCACCCTTTGCAGGGTCGCGCCGATCGCGCGGCCGGTCGGGCCGAGCGCCATGACATCGGCCCCGCCAAAGGGCAAGGCACGGTACGGTAAATGCGCGAGATAATCGCGCGCCTGCGGCCAATCGTCCGCCGGGCCCGCGCTTTCGGCAAAGGCAAGATCGAAGCCGTCGAGCGCCGCTTGGCGCCCATGGATGAAATGCAATTTGCGCAATGCGCGCTGCGATGGCGGCTGCTCTGCGCCATGCAGCTCACTCAGAACATTCGCGGCGCGAACCAAGCGCTGGGTTTCGGCGTTGGATAGACGTAAGGCGTCGCGCAGACGCTCGGCATCCTCACCTAGCTGCACCGCAAGGGCGCCAAGCCGCAGCAGCGGATCCGCCTCCACACGCCCGATCAGCCGCGCGACACGTGATGGCTGCGCTATGCCAGCAAAAATCTGATTTAGGAATCCGGCATCGTTGCATGCCTCCAGCACCGGCACACATCTGTCGGTGGCGAGGGTCTTGAGAATTTCGACGCGGATACGCTCTTTCGACAATTGCGCGAGCCCGTTGCGCCCGGCAATCGCCGCATCAAAACCCTCGCGGTCGAGCGGCCCCTCGCCATAGGTCGCGTGGAAGCGGAAAAATCGCAGGATACGCAAATAATCTTCACGGATGCGGGTGAGCGCATCGCCGATGAAGCGGACACGCCGCGCCTGCAAATCGGCGATGCCGCCCGTATAGTCGAAGACGTCGCCATCCGCGTTGCAGGACAAAGCGTTGATGGTGAAATCGCGCCGCAGCGCATCCTGCACGAAATCGCGGCCGAAGCGCACGGTCGCATGCCGGCCATCGGTCGCGACATCCTCGCGCAAGGTCGTAACCTCGAAGGACTGGTCATCGACCCTCACGGTTACGGTGCCGTGATCGATGCCGGTCGGAATCGGCCGCATGCCAGCCTGTTCGACGCGGCGCATGATGCTTTCGGGAATTTCCGTCGACGCCAGATCGATGTCGCCCGGCGGCAGGCTTAGGAGCGCGTTGCGCACAGCACCGCCGACGATGCGCGCCTCTTCGCCGTCCGCGTTCAGCACGGCGAGCAGCCGCTGCAGCGGTCCAGCGTTCAGGAACGGCGCTGCGATACGCATCATTGATCGTCCATATGGCCCGGCACGAGGCGGCCATTTTCGACGCGGGCCGGCGTGTAATGCCCTTGATGATGGCTCGCCAGAAAGCCGGCGGCGACCATGCCGGCAATCACCAGCGCAAGCCCGCTGCAGGTGAGCCAGGCGAGCCGTCCCACCGTCCAATGCTCGATCGCCAAAGGATAGAGCTCGCGCAAATTCAGCCACACGAAATAAGCGGCAAATGGCGCGAGAAAGAGCACCGAAACTTCAAGAAGCGCGCGGCCCATCAGAGATAGAGTCTTTCGTAGAGATTGCGGATGATGCCGGCGGTGACACCCCAGATGTAATGATCCTGATAGGGAATGGCGTAGAAATGCCGCAGCATTCCTTTCCACTCGCGCGACAGACGCTGATGGCGCTGCGGATCCATCAGAAAATCGAGCGGCGCCTCGAACACCGAATCAACCTCTTGCGCATTCACGCGCAAGTCCGCCTGCGGCGACACCAGAGCGACGAGCGGCACGATACGGTACCCGGTCGTCGTCAGATAGGTTTCGAGATAGCCGAGCGGCGTGATCCCTTGGGCGGCCAGGCCGATCTCCTCGAAGGCCTCGCGCAAAGCCGCTTTTTCCGGCGTCTCGCCAGGCTCGACCTTGCCGCCCGGAAAGGCGACCTGACCGGAATGGTCGCGCAATTGGCTCGAGCGGTGCGTGAGAAGCACCCCCGGGTTTGCGTCGCGGGCCAGGATCGGGATCAGCACCGCGGCCGGTTTCGCCTCGGCGGCATGCGCCTCAAGTGGCGAGATGATGCCGGGGCTCCAAGTGTGGTCGCCGCGCTCGGGCGTGAAGCCGGGATCGAGCGCCCGCTCCTGCGGTTGCGGCAGCAACCGCGTTTTGACCCGCGCGAGGAAATCCGGCCAAAAGCCGAGCTGGAGATCGGTTGCCACATTCATGCGATCGCCCCGATCTCATCGGCCGGTGCCATAGGGAAGAATTCGCCGGCCGAGGCAACACCGAACATCTTTGTGGCGTTGACCTCGCGCACCTCGCCCAGCGCCACGATATCGTAAAACAGTGCCCGCTTCACCAAAGCCCAAAGATCGGCACGCACCCGGAAATAGGGCTTCAAGCCCGCCGAGGCGCCCGGTTCGAATCGCAACGGATGCGCCGCGTCGACCGCGGTCCAATCGTCGACATTGGAGCGAAAATGTAAGGTTTGCCCGCCCGGCCCCTGCTCCACACGCATTTCCACACCCAGGAACGGCGCGTCGTCCACAACAATTCCGACCCGCTCGACAGGCGTTACCAGCACGTAACGATCTGGATCTTTGCGCAAAATCGTCGAAAACAACCTTACCAGCGCCGGCCGACCGATCGGCGTCTTCTGATAGAACCACGTCCCGTCGGCGGCGATTCGCATGTCAATATTGCCGCAATCCGGCGGATTCCATAGATGTACAGGCGGTAGCCCGCGCTTGCCGGTCGCGGTTGCAACTTGCAGCAACGTGTCGAACCGTGGCGCCGATGGGTGCGGGTTTAATCCATTTGCCGGCGTTTCCGCCATAATCTCGCACCTTTCGTCCCTGAGTGTGCCGCTCGACATTCAAGCCAGTGACTCTAATCTAGTCGCATGAATTTGAAACAAAAGCCTTAGGCGGTAATAGGAGAAGGTATGAACGCCGTGGACCCCAAGCCCGCCATGAATCTGGAAGCCGCTGCCGCCAAACAGGCCGAAATCACGCTTGAGAGGGTGGGCCAGGCCAAAAAAGCCATCGCCAGCGTGATTTTCGGCCAGGACCAGGTGGTCGAGGAAGCCCTTGTCACCCTGCTCGCCGGCGGCCATGGCATTCTGGTCGGCCTGCCAGGCCTTGCCAAAACCAAGCTGGTGGAGACGCTCGGACTGGTGCTCGGCCTCGACGCGCGGCGCGTCCAATTCACCCCCGACCTAATGCCGGCTGATATTCTTGGCTCGGAAATCCTCGACGAGGCGCCGGGCGGCCGCCGCTCCTTCCGCTTCCAGAGGGGGCCGATCTTCGCGCAATTGCTGATGGCGGACGAAATCAACCGCGCCAGCCCCCGGACCCAATCGGCCCTGCTGCAGGCGATGCAGGAATATCATATCACGGTCGCGGGCGAGAGCCACGACCTGCCCAAACCCTTCCATGTGCTCGCGACACAGAACCCGCTCGAGCAGGAAGGTACTTATCCCCTGCCCGAAGCGCAGCTCGACCGCTTCCTGATGCAGATCGACGTCCTCTACCCCGACCGGGCGGCGGAGCGCCGCATTCTGATCGAGACCACCGGCGAAGCCAATGTGAAGCCGGAAACGGTGATGAGTGCCGAGGAGCTGATGAGCGCCCAACGCCTGGTGCGCCGCCTGCCTGTGGGCGAAAAGGTCGTGGATGCCATTCTCGATCTCGTGCGCAACGCCCGTCCGGGCGAAGGCGATCCCAATATCACGAAACATATCGCCTGGGGCCCTGGCCCGCGCGCCGCGCAGGCCTTGATGCTGGCCTCGCGCGCCCGCGCGCTGATCGGCGGGCGTCTGTCGCCCTCGCTCGACGACATTGCCGCGCTCGCCGGGCCGGTCCTGAAACATCGTATGGCGCTGACCTTCACGGCCCGCGCTGCAGACGGACAGACGATTACCGGGTTGCTGGGCAAACTCGTTGAGAGACTAGGCTAACGCATGACCGGTGCCCGCCTTCTGGCACGCTCCGACGCTGCTCTGCAGCAGCGGCATCAACACGACGCGCTCGATCTCGCGCGGCGCCTGCCTGGCCTGCTGCTTGAGGCCAAGCAGATCGCCGCCAGCGTCGTGCATGGTGTGCACGGACGCCGCCGCGCCGGCATCGGCGAGAATTTCTGGCAGTTCCGGCCCTTCGTGTCCGGCGAGCCGGCGCAGAATATCGACTGGCGGCGCTCAGCGAAGGACGATCGCGTCTATATCCGCGAACGCGAATGGGAAGCGGCGCAGAGCATCTGGGTTTGGATGGATATGTCGCCTTCCATGGCCTTTGTCTCCAAAACCGCATTGGCCCCCAAGATCGACCGCGCTCTGGTTTTGGGGCTCGCGCTCGCCGACCTTCTGGTGCGCGGCGGCGAGCGGGTCGGCATTCCCGGCCTGGTGCGGCCGATGGCGCACCAGCATATTGTGGAGCGACTGGCGCAGGCCTTGATCGCTGACGCGAAGACCAAGCCAACCCCCGATGAACTCCCGCCCGGCGAGGCATTGGCGCCGCTCTCGCAAGCAGTGCTGTTCAGCGATTTTCTCTCGCCCCCACAAGATATCGCTCAGCGTATCGCGGCCATGGCCATCCGCGGCGGACAGGGCCATCTCGTTGCCGTTACCGATCCGGTCGAGGAAACGTTTCCTTTCAGCGGCCATACCGAATTCAGCGATGTCGATTCCGCGGCCCGTCTGCGCGCGGGTCGCGCTGAGGATTTTCGCGAGGAATATCGATTGCGTCTTGCCGCTCACCGCGATGCCTTGCGCGAGGCTGCCTTGAAACACGGCTGGAGCTTTACCGTGCACCACACCGACCGGCCAGCTTCGGAGGCCCTGCTGCGCATCGCCATGCAGCTTGGCGCCGCTCCGGTTGTGGGGACATAAGACGATGTTCGGCCTGCCGCTCGCCTTTACCGTTCCCGCAGTCCTCGTCTGCCTGCTTGGCCTGCCGATCCTCTATTATTTGTTGCGCGTCACGCCGCCGCGGCCGACACAAGTGCCCTTTCCGCCGCTCAAGCTCATTCTCGATCTGAAGCCGAAGGACGAGACGCCGATCCGCACCACGTGGTGGCTGCTGGTCCTGCGCCTCGCGCTCGCTGCGCTCCTCATCCTGGCCATGGCCGGACCAATCTGGAACCCGCGCCACATCCTCACCGCCGGCAAAGGCCCGCTGCTGGTGCTGCTCGACGACGGCTGGCCGGCGGCGCCCGATTGGGCGACGCGCATTGCGACGGCAAGCGATCAGATTGGTGCTGCCGGTGCGGAAAACCGCCTCACCGCCGTGGCGCTGATGTCCGACGGCGCCCGTGAGATCACCCCTGAGGACAGCACCAAGCTTGTCGAGCAGTTGCGGGCGCACAAACCGCAGCCGTTCATTCCCGACCGCATGGTGATGCTCAGTGCCGTGCAGAAATTCTTGGGCGCGCATTCCGACGCCAATATCGTCTGGATCAGCGACGATCTTGATACTGGCAATGGCCGCGCTTTTGCAACGGCGCTTGCCAATGCCTCATCCCACGTCACGGTTCTCTCCGGCCATCATACCGATCTCGCCGTCGCATCGACTGAAAATGCGGCTGCCGGCCTCACCGCGCATCTCCTGCGGCGCGATATGAGCGGCAAACAGACCGGCAAATTGGTCGCGCTCGATTTGAAAGGCCTGTCGCTCGGCGAGGCGCCGTTCGACTTTGGCGCTGCTACAGAGACGCAAGCGCGCTTCGATCTGCCGATCGAATTGCGCAATGAGGTGAGCCGCGTCGCGATTGTCGACGAACATTCCGCCGGCGCCGTCTCCTTGCTCGATTCGCGCGCGAAGCGCCGCCGTATCGGCATCGTGACCGGCACATCCGCAGACGAATCGCAGCCGCTGCTCAGTCCAGCTTATTATCTCACCAAGGCGCTCTCGCCTTTCGCCGAAGTGCGCCAAGCGCATGGCGATGAAGATCCTGTCGTCTCACTGCTCGACGAAAACGTGTCGGTGCTGATCCTCGCAGATGTCGGCGTCACCTCGGAAGCGGCGCATGATCGATTGACGAAATTCGTCGAGGACGGCGGCATTCTTTTGCGCTTTGCCGGCGTGCGCTTAGCTGCTGCCGATGACGATCTCATTCCCGTGACCTTGCGTCGCGGCGGACGCATCCTCGGCGGTTCGCTCTCCTGGGACAAGCCCAAGCAATTGCAGGCCTTCGACAAGAACAGCCCCTTCTTCGGCCTCGCCGTGCCGCCCGATGTCACGGTCGCCCGGCAGGTTCTGGCCGAGCCCGAACCCGGCCTCGTCGGCAAGACCTGGGCCGCACTCAGCGATGGCACGCCGCTCGTCACCGCGGTCAATCGCGGCAAGGGCGTCATCGCGCTCGTGCATGTGACCGCCGACACGAGCTGGTCCAACCTGCCGCTGTCGGGCCTTTTCGTAGATATGCTGCGCCGGATCGTCGATCTCTCCGGTACGACCGCGGCGGCGTCGGACGCCGCGGGAACGGCGAATGCGCCAGGCAGCCAGAAGGAAACCAGCGCACTCACACCGCATCTCATCCTCGACGGCTTCGGCGTCTTGGGACCGCCGCCGGTGACCGCGCAGTCGATCCATGCCAATGACGCGAATGTTGCCTCGCTCGATCATCCGCCCGGATTCTACGGCCCGACAGCGGCGCTGATCGCCATCAACCCGCTCCAGGCGAACGACACGTTGAAGCCGCTCGATCTTTCCAATCTGCCCTTGGCGCACAATTCGTTTGAAGAGGATCACCCGATCGACGCGAAACCCTGGCTGCTGCTGGTCGCAGCGCTGCTGGCCCTTACCGATGCCTTGGCATCGTTCTGGCTGTCGGGCGCGTTCCGCGGCCGACTGCAAGCCGCCGCCTCGGCAGTGGCGTTGATCGCAATTCTCGCGCTGCCGCAGTTCGCTTCGCATCCGGCGCATGCGCAACAGGCACCGGGGCAGCAGAACTTGCCCACCGTGCCGCCGCGCGACATGGATGCCGCTCTACTGACCCGGCTCGCCTATGTGGTCACGGGCGATCCGCAGGTCGACGAGATCAGCCGCCAAGGCCTGACCACATTGACCTGGGTGTTGCAGCAGCGCACCTCGATCACGCCGGGCGATCCGATGAGCGTCGACCCCGCGCGGGACGAGCTTGCTTTCTATCCGATCATCTATTGGCCGATCGTCGCAGGCCGGCCGCAACCGTCACAAGAGGCGATCACCCATATTGCCGAATATATGAAGCGCGGCGGCACGGTGATTTTCGATACGCGCGATGCCTTGACGGCAAGGCGCGACGGGCCGCCGACGGCGGAATCCCTATGGTTGCGGCAATTGCTGACCGGCGTCGACGTGCCGGAACTCGAGCCGGTGCCCAAGAACCATGTGGCGACACGCACGTTCTATCTGCTCGATAGTTTCGTTGGCCGCTACGCCAATGGCGAGACCTGGCTTGAAGCACTGCCGCCGGAAACGCCGGACGATGCCAACAGGCCCGCGCGCGCGGGCGACTCGGTTTCGCCAATCATCATCACCCAGAACGATTTAGCCGGCGCCTGGGCAATCGACCGCATGGGCCAGCCCTTGGTGCCGCTCAGCCCTGGCGCCAATACCATGCAGCGCGAAATGGCGCTGCGCGGCGGCGTCAATCTGGTGATGTATGCACTCACGGGCAACTACAAAGCCGACCAGGTGCATGCGAAGACATTGATCGAGAGGCTTGCAAGGTAATGACAAGCTTCCATCTCTCTTTCGCGCCTCTCATCCCCTGGGCTTTCCTCATTGCGTTCGGTGTTGCAGCGCTTGTTGTCCTCGGCCTCGGCTTCTGGACGCGCCGACGGGGCACATGGTGGCGTGCGCTGGGTCTCATCGCCATTCTCGTCTCGCTCGCCGAGCCGCGGCTGATCCGCGAAGACCGCAAACCGCTCAAAGACATTGTGCCGATCGTGCTTGACGCGAGCGGCAGCCAGACGATCGGCGAGCGTACGGCGCAGACCAATGCGGCGCGGGCCGCGCTGGAGCGTGCCTTTGCCAATCTGCCGAATGTCGAGCCGCGTTTCATCACGGGCGGCGAAGATTCGGGTGGCAATGAAGGGACCAAGCTGTTCTCAGCCTTGAAGGACGGCATAGCTGATGTGCCACCGGATCGGATTGGCGCGGCCATTTTCGTGACCGACGGCGTCGTGCACGACATTCCGAAAAATGCCGATGCGCTCGGCTTCAAGGCGCCGTTGCACGCACTGATTACGGGCCATGAGGGCGAGCGCGACCGGCGCATCGAGCTGATCGAAGGCCCGCGTTTTGGCATTGTCGGCCAGGACCAAACGATCGTGGTGCGCGTGCTTGAGGCCGGCAATAACAGCAATGCGCCGATCGATGTGGATGTGCGGCGCGACGGGCAAAAACTCTTCACGCGCTCGGCCGTACCAGGCGAAGTTTTGCGCATTCCCGTGCCGATCGAGCATGCCGGCCAGAATGTGTTCGAACTCGAAGTCGCGAGCCTGCCCGACGAACTCACCACGCTCAACAACAAGCTGGTGGTGACGATCGACGGTATCCGCGACAAGCTTCGCGTGCTTCTGGTTTCGGGCGAACCGCATGAGGGCGAACGGGCCTGGCGCAATCTGCTGCGGGCCGACGCCAACATAGATCTCGTGCATTTCACCATTCTGCGCTCGCCGGAAAGCAGCATGACAGTGCCGGAAAATCAGCTCGCGCTGATCGCGTTTCCGACACAGGAATTATTCGAGCGGGATATCGAGCATTTCGATCTCATCATCTTCGATCGTTATTCCAACCAAAGCCTGATTCTGCCGCCGCAATACCTGCAAAATATTGCCGATTACGTGCAGAACGGCGGTGCATTGCTGATGTCGGTTGGGCCGGAATTTGCGAGCCCGCAGGGCCTCGCCAATTCGCCCATGAGCGCGATTCTGCCAGGCCATCCGGACGGCAATGTTCTCACGCAGGAATTCCGTCCGGCAATCAGTGATGATGGCCCCAAACATCCCGTTACGCGCGATCTACCCGGTTCCGAATCCGATCCGCCGCAATGGGGCGAATGGTTCCGGCAGATCGGTGTCGGCGATGTGCACGGCAATACGCTGATGTCGGGCATCGACGGCAAGCCGCTGCTCGTGCTCTCGCACGAAGGCAAAGGCCGCGTTGCGCTGATGCTGTCGGATCAGATGTGGTTGTGGGCGCGCGAATATCAGGGCGGCGGCCCGCATCTCGAATTGATGCGCCGCGTCTCGCATTGGCTGATGAAAGAGCCGGAGCTCGAGGAAGAGGCACTGCGCGCCGCGGTGCAGGGCAAGACGATTTTCGTCGAGCGCCAGAGTTTGAAGGACGGTGCGGTGAGCGTCAAAATCACGGCGCCGTCCGGCAAGGAAGACAGTCTTGCCTTGAGCCCATCAAGCCCCGGCCTTTCGAAAGCGCAATATGCCGCGGGCGAACTTGGTCTCTATAAGATCAGCGATGGGGAGCACAATGTCCTCGCCAATGTCGGCACTGACAATCCGCTCGAATTCCAGGACGTGATTTCCAACACGCAAATGCTGAAGCCCCTGGCCGACGAGACACGCGGTACGATCCGCCGTCTCGATGACGGCCACGGCGGCATTACCATGCCGCGCCTGATCATGCAGGACGAAGCTTCGACCTTCGGCGGCGGCGATTACATTGGCATCCATCACACCGGCGCGAGCGTGATCGCCGGCGTTGCAGTCACACCCTTGGCACTGGGCTGGGATGGCATATTGGTGCTGCTCGGTCTGATGCTGATCGCATGGCTGTATGAGGGGCGGACCCGCGACCCTTGATAGGCGCTGGCAGGCGTGGCGACTTCGCGGTGGCCCGTCGATCTCGAAAACGTGATGAACCGCGACCAGATGTGACTGGGCGCGCCAGTGCGCTCGGCTAAGCTCACGCCGACGGAAGCTCAAACAATTCACACCTACGCCGTCATCGATCAAGAACCTCACACTAAAGGGAGGCGATCATGAAACAATGGCGTTTGATCAAGGCCACGGGGCTTGCGATGGCATTCGCAAGCGTTCTCATTCTCGCGGGATGCAACAGCCCAATGTCATCGGACGGCGGACAGAGTGCCGCCGGGTCGGCCGCGATGAGGGGCGGTTATGGGGGCGGCGGCTCCGGCATGGGCAACAGCGGCATGGGCCACACGTCGGGCGGCATGATGTGATCATAAAAAGCCACAGCATAGCGCCAGATTCAAAAATCGGGCACGATGCTATAGGCGTTGAACTCGTAAGGGATTCGCGATGCAATCCAGCCGGTTCACGCGGGAACCGGTACTCCGCTCGCAACCATGCCGCGAACGCCGGAAAAGGCGCCATCCACCAATTCGCTATAGAGCAGCCGCGCCGGGGCGACTGGCCCGGGCAGCGTAATTTGACCGAGCGGCGCCTGCTTGAAGCCCATGCGCGCATAATAGGGTGCGTCGCCGACCAGAATGACAAGCTTGTGTCCGGCCGCGCGCGCCGCATCCAATGAACGATTGACCAGGGCGAGACCGATGCCCTGCGACTGAAACGCCGGCTCGACGGTCAGTGGGCCGAGCAACAAGGCCGGCGTTCCGCCACAGGTAATCGGCGTCATCCGATTGGCGCCGACGAGCAGCGAGCCAACGAGCGCAACAAAAGACAAGTCGGCGGCCGGCGGCACGCCTTCACGCAAGCGATAGGCGGTGCGGGCAAACCGGCCAGGGCCGAACGCCCGTTCGTTCAGTTTCTCAATAGCGGAGGCATCGCCCGGCCTTTCGGGCACGATGATAAGCGGCAGACTGGTCATGGACGACTCTGAAAGGCAGAACAAAGGACGAAGCGAAGAGCCTGCGGCGCGAGGGCGCCTCAGCCGGATTTAACGAATTCGTCGTCGCAGGTTCAGAGTCATGGCCGGGGATTTTGGCGGAAAAAACCGGGAAGCGCAAATTTTAATCCACGCGATGCGTACGGTTCACCACAACCGCTCGGCCGTTACCCCATCCAGCACTTCCGCCAATCGCCGCAATGTTGTTTTCGTCGTCCCTGACGGCAACGCATCGCGGGCGAAAAAGCCTGTCTCGATGATTTCGGCATCGGCCAGGCGCGGGGCGGTTTGGCGAAAATGCCGCACCACATAGAGTGCGACATGATCGCGCTTCGAGGTTTGCGCGTTGTAATAGACATTGTGCAATTCAACCGGCCCTGTGAGCTCGATATTGCCCTCTTCGCGCAGCTCTTTCGCCAAGGCATCGGTGACCGATTCACCGACCTCGACGCCGCCGCCGGGCATATGCCAGCCCGGTATGTAGGAATGGCGCACCAGGAAGATTCGGCCTTGGGGGTCGAGCACCATGCCGCGCACGCCAAGCGTCATGCCGCGGCTGAAGCGGAAAAACAGGTGCAGCAGCCGCGTCAAAATGCGCACGCGCAGGGGTGTTGAATCGCTCATGCGCCCTTCTCCGCCATGTGCGCCATGGCTTGCAACTCTATGACGGTGCGCCAGTTGCGTGCCGTGCCTTCGACGCCGAGCAGCTTTCCCATCTTGGCACCAAGTTTCGAACGGCCAATCCCATCCGGTGCGAAAAAATAAAACACATTGCCGCGCAACGCGTAATCTTCACGCTCCGCTTTCAGGCCGTCGAAAGCCGCGCGATCGAGTTTCGCGGGTGTTGCGGCAAGGAAGACGAGATGGAGCGCTTTCGGCTCTTCCTTCTCCATCGGAAACGGATTGGCTTTAATCGCCGCATCGAGATCCTTGATCCGCAGCATCAGGACGGTCGGATGAAAACCATGATCCTTCTCGACTGCCGCACCGATGCGGCCCGCCCAGGCCGCCGCATCCCCCGTCGCCCGAAACACAGCATTGCCGCTCTGAATATAGGTTTTCACGTCGCGGGCGCCGAGTTTGGCCAAGAGCGCGGTGAGAGCCTTCATCGGCAGCAAATTGTTGCCACCGACATTGATACCGCGAAAGAGAGCGATCCAGGTTTCCATGGAGCTGGCCTATCATATCGGGCCCGATGGCAGCAATGCGCGTGCCGCGCAGGCGTGGCAGCTCCGCTGCCGGCGCCCTTGCCAAGACCGCCCCAGGCCTTTAGCACTTCCCGGCTGAATTTTGCGCCCTGAAGGAAAGATCCGATGACCACCTATAAGCTGCTCTTGCTGCCTGGCGACGGCATTGGCCCAGAAGTGATGAACGAAGTGCAGAAAGTGGCCGATCTGCTGGGACAGGCGGGCGTAGCGAAATTCGAGACCGAGACCGGTCTCGTCGGCGGCGCGGCCTATGACGCCCATGGCAAGGCGATTTCGGACGCTGATATGGGTCTTGCCATGGCAGCGGACGCCGTGCTCTTCGGCGCCGTCGGCGGCCCGAAATGGGATGGCGTGCCCTATGATGTGCGCCCCGAAGCCGGCCTGCTGCGCCTGCGCAAGGACATGAAGCTTTTCGCCAATCTGCGCCCGGCGATCTGCTATCCGGCGCTCGCCGACGCATCGTCGCTGAAGCGCGAGATCGTCGAAGGTCTCGACATCATGATCGTGCGCGAACTCACGGGCGGCGTCTATTTCGGCGAACCGAAAGAAATCATCGACCTCGGCAATGGCCAGAAGCGCGGCATCGATACGCAGGTCTACGACACCTATGAAATCGAGCGCATCGGCCGCGTCGCCTTCGAGCTTGCCCGCAAGCGCAACAACAAGGTGACCTCGTCCGAAAAGCGCAATGTGATGAAATCAGGCGTGTTGTGGAACGAAGTCATCACCGCCCTGCACAAGCGCGATTATGCCGATGTGACGCTGGAACATCAGCTTGCCGACGCCCTCGGCATGCAGCTCGTGCGCTGGCCCAAGCAATTCGACGTGATCGTCACCGACAATCTGTTTGGCGACATGCTGTCGGATGTCGCAGCGATGTTGACCGGCTCGCTCGGCATGCTCCCCTCGGCCTCGCTCGGCGAGAGCGACCCGAAGACCGGCGCGCGCAAGGCGCTTTATGAGCCGGTGCATGGCTCGGCGCCCGATATCGCCGGCAAAGGCATCGCCAATCCGATCGCGATGATCGGCTCGCTCGCCATGTGCTTGCGTTATTCCTTCGGATTGGGTGAGGCCGCTGACAAGGTCGAGAAGGCGATCGCCAATGTGCTGGCTCAGGGCCTGCGCACGGCGGATATCCGTGGCGACGCACGCAGCATCATCTCGACGTCGCAAATGGGCGACGCGATCCGCGAGGAATTGCAGAAGCTCGTGGCTTGAGGAATACAGCGCGGCCCTTCAGGCCGCGCTCAATTCACAATCAGAATGTGAACAGCGGGCGCGGTTCGCCAGGATTGCCGAGTGTCGTCGGCAAATTGTGATCGGTCCGCCCATGGCCGCTGAAAGGCTCGGCGGCACCTGTAGTGCCGTCTTTCGAATTGATCGTATAGGATGGCAGGCTGTCCGGCGAGACCACATTGCTCGGCCGCAAGATCGTGCCGTCATCTTCCATCTTGGCGGCAGGTGCGACCTGGTGATGGTGATGTACAGCGTGCTTTTTCAGCGTTGCGGCATTGGCGCCGAATGCGAGCGAGAGGCCGGCCGCCAGTGCGAGTGTCACGATCAACGAATGGCGCATGGCCCAGGCTCCTTTGCCGATACTGTTACTGTTCGTTATTCTAGTACGAATCGCCGCGCAAACTAGCGCTAAAAAGCCACATAGCTAAATGTTAATTCAACGGACGACCCGACGGCGCCTTTCCAGCGGCCGCTCCGGCGGCAAAGGTACAGACTCGGCATCGGCCATAGGCGTTTCGACGGCAGCCTGGGATGCGTTCGCACAGAGTGTCGGCTGCCGATGGGAGGGCGCGAAGAACCCTTGCAAAGCGGCGTCTTCCTGCGGCCCGGCAAGGGCGAGACCGTCGATCAGGCAAGCGGCGCGTGCCGCCTCGGGCGGCTTCTCGCCGCCACAAACGAACCCGTCGATCAGCGCCGGCTCGTCTGCAGCGATCCGGCGGAAACCGAGACAGGAAACGTTAACCTTACCATCGGAAACTTCGACCTCGGCCGCTTCGAAGGGGCCAAAGCGCGTCGCGATCTCGACCGGATTGGCGCTGCGCAAGACGGCGAGCCCCGCGTCGGACGCCCGCCGGACGAGTTCGACAAAGAGAGTGGATGTGGGCACCGTCTCGTCGCCAGGACGATAGATGGTCAACCGCGCCGCACCGTCCGGGGCGCCAAGCGTGCCTGTAGCGAGCGTATCCATCCGGCCGCCGCTCGCCGTGTTCAGCCGAACGTCGTAGGTTGTCACAGATACGTCACCGAGGCTGAACTCACGCGCGGGCTGGTCGGCAGGAATCCAATCGTCTTCCGCAGCGGCTGCGGCCACCGCCTTGGGCGCCGCGGGGGCCAACGGGGCGGGATGGGGCGCGAAAAACCCGACAAGGCCCGCAAAAGCCAGCGTTCCGGTACCGATAAGCCACCATTTGATGGACCACAGCTGCCATTTCGCCGGCGCGTCTGCCGCCGCCGTCGCCGTCCCGTCTTCTGTCGCTGCCACCAAACTCATTGAAACTCCAATGCCCCCGGACGGGCTTTGGCGCCGACATTCTGCCTCAGGCGTTAGCCGCGGGTTACCGGATGTGGTTAAGAGCGATTCAGCTTTAATGGCCGGTTAAGCTCTCGCAGTTGCAAAATTTCCTGATGCGCAGTTGCAAAAACCGTCCTAATCTGGCCATGTTGCGTTGCACACAAGACGGCAAAAGCAATTTGAAGCGCCGACCGGCACAGGCGCCAAGGGAGAGACGAATGACGGATGTAACCGCCCAGCAGACCGGGACAGGCCTGAAGGATCTGTACGAAATCGGTGAGATCCCGCCGCTCGGCCATGTCCCGAAGCACATGTATGCCTGGGCCATCCGCAAAGACCGGCACGGGCCGCCGGAGCAATCCATGCAGATCGAGGTGCTGCCCACCTGGGAGCTCGACAGCCACGACGTGCTCGTCCTCGTCATGGCGGCGGGCGTCAATTACAATGGCGTCTGGGCCGGCCTCGGGCAACCCATCTCGCCGCTCGACGTGCACAAACTGCCCTATCACATCGCCGGCTCCGATGCCTCGGGCATCGTCTGGGCGGTTGGGTCCAAGGTGAAGCGCTGGAAAGTCGGCGACGAAGTCGTGGTGCATTGCAACCAGGACGACGGCGACGACGAGGAATGCAACGGCGGCGATCCGATGTTCTCGGCGAGCCAGCGCATCTGGGGCTACGAGACGCCGGACGGGTCCTTCGCGCAATTCTGCCGGGTGCAGGACCGCCAATTGATGGAGCGCCCCAAACACCTCAGCTGGGAGGAAAGCGCGAGCTACACGCTGACGCTCGCCACCGCCTATCGCATGCTGTTCGGCCATGAGCCGCATCGCCTGAAGCCCGGCGACAATGTGCTCGTGTGGGGCGCCTCGGGCGGGCTTGGCGTGTTCGGCGTACAGCTTTGCGCCGCGGCGGGCGCCAACGCGATCGGCATCATCTCCGATGAATCGAAGCGCGATTACGTGCTCTCACTCGGCGCCAAGGGCGTGATCAACCGCAAGGACTTCAAATGCTGGGGCCAGATGCCGAAGGTCAACAGCGCCGAATATAACGAATGGACCAAGGAAGCGCGCAAATTCGGCAAGGCGATCTGGGACATTACCGGCAGGAAGGACGTCGACACGGTGTTCGAACATCCGGGCGAGCAGACGTTCCCAGTCTCGTGCCTTGTCGTGAAGCGCGGCGGCATGGTGGTGTTCTGCGCCGGCACGACCGGCTTCAACATCACCTTCGACGCGCGCTATGTGTGGATGCGGCAGAAGCGCATCCAGGGCTCGCATTTCGCCCATCTGAAACAGGCGGCAGCCGCCAACAAGTTCGTGCTCGACCGGCGCGTCGACCCCTGCATGTCGGAGGTGCTCCCGTGGGATCAAATCCCCGCGGCGCATACGAAGATGTGGAAGAACCTGCACCCGCCCGGCAACATGGCGGTGCTGGTGAACGCGCCGAAGCCGGGTTTGAAGACGCTCGATGACGTGATCGAGGCGAGCCGCGAAGCAGCAGCTGTTACTGGTTAGCGGTCGCGACCATCGAGACTGCCTGGCATCCCGCGCTTGACGCGCGGGATCAAGAGGTCGTCAGCGTCAGCAAACGATCCTTCGCCCTATGCCGCAAGCCTATGCGCCGATTTTCTTATGTGCGCTGCCCTGTCGTCGGTCATCCGACGCTCGCATGATCACGGCATTCAACTCACCGCCGTAGATGAAGATCGCCGCGATCAGGTAGAGAAAGCCGATGGCAATCATCACCGAGGCGAGTCCCGCATAGGTTGTCACGTAATTGCGCGAGAAGCGCGCCAGATAATTGCCGAATCCGACAGCGCAGATCAGCATGCCGGTCAACGTCACGGTAATGCCCGGCCAGATCTGGGCGAATGTGCGCCGCCCGGCCGGCAGCCACATATGGGAGACGGCGAGCGCCACCACAGTCACCACGCCGGTGACGGCAAAGCGCAGCAGCGTGAAGAGGTGCCAATATATCGACAGCGTCGGGAAGAAATGCAGCAGTACCCGCCAGATCAGCGGCCCGAGCACCACGAGAAAAGCGAGCGCCAGCAGCGCCATGGCGCCGATCAGCACGAAGGCTATGGATTCGAGGCGCAAGAGCCACCAGGGTCGCATCTCCTTCACGTCATAGGCACGGTTCATCGCAACGCGCATCGCCTCGATGCCGTTGGAGGAAAACCAGATCGACAGCACAACACCGAAGGTCAGGAGATCGCGCCGGTTGCCGGTGAGCACCGAGTGGATTTCTGAGGCGATCGGCGCGGCGGCCTGTTTCGGCCAGGCCTGGAGCAGCAGGGTCGCGACCTCGTCGGCGAGTTCCTTCGAGCCGAAAAAGCCGGCGAGCGCGGTGATGAAAATCAGAAACGGAAACAGCGAGATCAGGGCCGACATCGCGACATAGCTGGCAAAGGCCCAGCCATCATCGGCAAGAAAGCGCCACCAGGAATCGAGCGTCAGGGTGAGGATGCGGCGCAGCGACATGGGGCGGAAATCGTCCTTAGGGCTTTAGGGTCAGGACCTAATGAAGCGAAAAGTGACGGATTTGAGCGTAATGGTCCAGGGGTTAAAGAACCACTGCCGTGAGTGGCATTCTGGCGGCCAAGCTGTTGACATCGCTGCGGCGGCGGGCTGAAAAGGCGAACGGTCCCCTCTCTTCCCGATGGCATGATGGCTGCTTCTTTCCCCTCCCCCGTCCTCCTCTGCGACATCGGCGGCACGAATGTGCGGCTGTCCATGGCGACAGAGCCCGGCAAACCGCTCACCAAGCCGATCCGCCTGCACACGGCGGATTATCCGGGGCTTGCCGAGGCCATTGAGGCGGGATTGCCGCAATTGCCCGCGCGGCCGCGCAGCGTGATCGCCTGCGGCGCCGGGCCGGTCGTGGAGCGGAGCTTGAAGCTCACCAACGCTCCATGGCTGATGCAGGGCGCGGACATCGCCGCGGCGCTGAAGCTCGATCAGGGGCTATTACTCAACGATTTCGAGGCGCAAGCGCTGGCTTTGCCGGCGATCCAGCCGGAATGGACCTTGCCGATCGGGTCCGTTCCCTATGGCAGCGGCACCCACGTCATTCTGGGACCGGGCACCGGCCTCGGCATTGCCGCCTTGCTCGATGTGGACGGGCGTTTCGTGCCCGTATCGAGCGAAGCTTGTCACATCGATTTTGGCCCCGCCAATCCGGATGAGCAGATCTTTTGGCCGTATGTGGAGCCGGTTCACGACCGCGTCACCACCGAGGGCCTGATGTCGGGCGGCGGGCTTGTCCGCCTGCATCGCGCCCGCATTGCTGCGAAGGGCGAGCCGCGCCCGGATGTCGACGCGGCGGCGGTCGTTGCACAAGCGCTGGCCGATCGCGGTTCGGAGGCGGCAAAGAGCTGCGCGATGTTCTGGCGGCTGATCGCCCGCTTTGCCGGCGACATGGCCATCACCTTTATCGCCAAAGGCGGGATAACGCTCTCTGGCGGCGTGCTGCCGCATATGGCGGAATTTCTCGATGTCGCGGCCTTCCGGGCCGCGTTCGAGCGCAAAGCGCCGGTCGAGCGGCTACCCAAGAACATAGCGGTGCGGCTGTTGCTGGAGCCTGATGCGGTGCTCGCTGGGATGGCCGCGATTGCGGCCGCGCCGGAGAAATACGCGGTAGATTATGCGGCGCGCGCTTGGGTGTGAGATCGATTTCGCCCTTCTCCCACTTCGCGGGAGAAGGTGCCGAGCGGCGGCGAGGCGGATGAGGGAGATACGACTGTGTGTGCGACCACGCTGCAAGATGGTGCACAACCGCAAGCGCTTTTGAAACTCGGCGATCGTGAAATGATAGGTGGAGCGGATATGAATGATTGGCGCCTCCAGGGCCAGGAGACCTACCTAATCGGGGCGATAATGACCTTCATTCATTATCGCCCTTACAGGGCTGGCTGGGATCACGATCACTGTGAGTTTTGCGGAACGAAGTTTTCCCTCGCAAACGAAGATCTGCATGAAGGGTATGCAACTGAGAATCACTACCATTGGACATGTAAACCGTGCTTCGATGACTTTGTTGACATGTTCCAGTGGAAGGTCGTGCCGCCAAAATGAAAACGAACTGCAAAGCGGCGTTGAAGTGGCTAGCTGTGCGACCACGCTGCAAGATGGCGCCCAACCACAAGCGCTTTTGGAACTCACCCGGTCGCACCTTCCTCATCCGTCATGCTTCGCATGCCACCTTCTCCCGCGAGTGGGAGAAGGAAACGCGCGCCCCTACAGATGAAAATTCGCGCCCCGGCGCAGCACGAACACGGCCTGCTCGCCGAAGAGGTTCCACGCCCACCAGGGCGCGTTCACCTGCATCTTCTTGCCGAACCGGTCGAGTGCCACCGCGCGTTCGATGCGCGCGCCGACAGCATCGACGAGTTCGACGAAATCGTTGATGGTGCAGAAGTGAATGTTCGGCGTGTCGTACCAAGTGTACGAGAGATTCCGCGTGACCGGCATGCGGCCCTTGAACAGCAGTTGCGTGCGAATCCGCCAATGACCGAAATTCGGGAATGACACGATCGCCCGCTGGCCGATGCGCAACATGTTCTCAACAGCCTTCTTCGGATTGCGCGTCGCCTGAAGTGTCTGCGAGAGAATGACATAATCGAAAGCATCGTCGGGATAGGCGTCCAGATCGGTGTCTGCGTCGCCCTGGATCACCGACAGGCCCTTGGCGACGCAGGCGTTCACGCCTTTTTGCGACAATTCGATGCCGCGCCCGTCGACGCCGCGTGTATCACCTAGCAACTGCAGCAACGAGCCGTCGTCGCAACCGATATCGAGCACCCGTGCCCCGCGTTCGACCATGTCGGCGACAAGCAGAAGATCGACGCGGGTGATGTCGCGCGCTTGCTCGTGCACGGCAATGCGGGAGGCATCGAGTGCCGTCATTGCGCACCGCCAATTCCGCGGGCCCGAGCCGCCGCATTGAGAAAGCCGTGCACGGTCGCCATCATCTCGGGCACATCGAGCAGGAATGCGTCATGGCCTTTGTCGGTTTCGATCTCGACGAAAGACACCGACGCGCCGCCGGCGTTGAGCGCATGGACGATGGCGCGCGAATCGGACGTCGGAAAGAGCCAATCCGAGGTGAAGGAGACGACGCAGAAACGCGTCTTCGAGCCGCGAAACGCTTGAGCCAGCGAGCCGCCGTAATCCGCCGCAAGATCGAAATAGTCCATCGCCCTGGTCACATAGAGATAGGAATTGGCGTCGAAGCGTTCGACGAAACTTTGGCCCTGGTAGCGCAAATAGGATTCGATCTGGAAATCCGCATCGAAAGAGAAAGTCGGGGCGGAGCGGTCTTGCAATTTGCGGCCGAATTTACGGTGCAAGGCTTCGTCCGACATGTAGGTGATATGCGCCGCCATGCGCGCGACGGAGAGGCCCTTTTGCGGCTGGGTGGTTTCATCCAGATAGCGCCCGCCGCGCCAGTCGGGATCGGCCATCACAGCCTGGCGGCCGACTTCGTGGAAGGCGATGTTCTGCGAGGAATGGCGTGCGGCGGTGGCGATCGGCAGCGCCGAGAACACGCGGTTCGGATAGCTTGCCGCCCATTGCAGCACCTGCATGCCGCCCATCGAGCCGCCCGCGACGCAAAACAGCGTCTCGATGCCGAGGTGATCGATCAGCATCGCCTGCGCCCGCACCATGTCGCGGATCGTCACCATCGGCAGATCGAGCCCATAGGCCTTGCCGGTCGCGGGGTCGGTCGAAGCCGGCCCCGTCGTGCCCATGCAGCCGCCGATTACATTGGAACAGATGACGAAATAGCGGTCCGTGTCGATCGGCCGCCCCGGCCCGACCATATTCTCCCACCAGCCGTCGCGCCCGGTGACGGGGTGGACATTGGCGACATGCTGGTCGCCCGTCAGGGCGTGGCAGACCAGGATCGCATTGGATTTTTCCGCGTTCAGCGTGCCATAGGTCTGATAGGCGATGGTGAAGGGCTTGAGCGAGGCGCCTGAATCCATCACGAGAGGCCGCTCCACCGGAAATGTGACGGTGGCGCTTTGCGGCGCCGCGGCCTCGCGGCGGGCAAGCGTGAGATAGGACTCTGGCAACGCGGGCATGCTGTTCTATTTTCCGAACGGGTCGTCCGTTATGTAGAAGGTTGCACAGCGCCAAGTCAAGCGTGACTTGTACGCGGCTCCGGACGTGTCTCAGCCCCCACCCGACCAGGGCGTATCGATCTGAGACGGCCATAAACATTTGATCTTAAAAGCATACTTTCCCTATCAGTTTGTTCCTAAAAAATTTTCTAAGTGGTCAAGCCCATGCATCCGCAAAACCCAATGCCCAATACTGCAAAAATCCGCAGCAAAATAGGACTTCCGCGACCGACTTTGCGATGACGAATATTCAGTGCTTTCAATGCTTCGCTTTGGATACGTCAGAAATCAGGTGTTTTGTAACATTTTTGCGACAAGGGCTTCTAGTGTGAATTTGATCACACCAGAAAATGCTTAATTGGGAAATTGTTACTGGACAATTCAACTGGGGGCCAACGGATCTAACGTATTCCGTGACCGCGCAGCAGCCTGACCCGTTGGAGAAAGAAAATGAACGACGTCTCATTGGCGCACAATTCAGGAACTGCCACCTTGGATTTCAGGCAGATGGCCCGAGGCATCGGAACGGTCGTCACCTATGGGGCGGGAGACGTGATCTTTCGGGAGGGCGACGGCCCAACCTATGCCTACATTGTTCTCAGCGGCAGAATCGAAGTCTCCGCCCATGGAAAAATCATAGAGCAGGTCGATGAAGGGCGGGCCTTCGGCATCATCTCCGTAGTCGATAAAAAGTCACGTTCGGCGACCGCGACGGCTGTCGAGAATTCTGAAATCGCACTGCTGGATTCGAGACAGTTCCGTTACATGGTCGAAACGGTGCCGAATTTTGTCTGGTACGTGCTCGGCGAAGTCGTCGATCGGCTGCGCGCGACAAATTCCGCTTTGTAGCCCGGGAATCGGCTCGCGCATCCCAAAACACCCACCAACCATATGAATATATGAGCGAATTCGCTCTATCATTTCGTTCCCAAAAATCGTCCTGCCCTAAACGATCTAGATCGCCTCGCCTTGGCCTGCCCGAAACGCCCGATGCAAACGGACCGAAACATGACGCAACCATTTGAATTTGATAACAAATATCGATCTTTCTTTTCGTTCCCAAAATTCGTTTCGCGATGAACGATCCTTTGCTAGTGGCCGTAAGGATTGCGCCTCCCGTGGGTCATAGAGGTCGCGAGGACGGACAAATATTCACTTTTTGTTCTAGCACAAATCACCGTTCCTGTCCATCGTCACGGCGCGGCGGCCGCGCCGGCGGCACTTCCACAGGCGATTGCGACCTTACACCAGCCGCATACCGACCTGCCTTACCCTGGCCATCAATCTGGCGCGTAATGTACCAAGACATTTACTTGGGTCTAAGGAGACAAGTATGGCTTTCCATTACAGCCCGGTTCTTAGCGGCACGTATTCGGTGAAAATCGGAGCCTATTCCGCTTCGATCGGCGGAGGCTCCGTGAGCCTCACGACAGATAGCGGAACATATTATGCAACCTACGGTGTCAGCAGCCACGGCGCCTACGTTAACTATGGCGGGTCCGTTTACTCGATTGGCGGCTATTCGGGATATGCCGGGTATACCTACACGTCCGGCGCCTACACGAACTATGGCGGCTACACCTTTACCGGTGGCGGCTATACCGGCTATACCGCCGCCTATGGGCCCGGCGGCTACACCTCTTATGGCCCTGCTTATAATTATTACGCCGTGGCGCATTAACACCATGACGTGACGCGCCGCTCGGTATCCGTCACGGCGCGGTCGCATAAGCACTTCAACGGCCGGAGCATCTGATCGACGTTGCCCGGCCAACGTGTTTGGGGCGACCTCGACACAAGCGATTTTGGCCATATGCGCTTTCGCTGCGCGGATCGCCGGCTAGTGACCGCAACGTCGTGCACCTTCGCCGGAAAATGGGCGAAAGCGCGTCTCGCAGCCGCATGCAGCCCTTCTGTCAATTTCCTTCCCCAACAACAAAATTAAAATATACTGGACCAAGAGGCTTGTTCGTGAGCGATGACTTGCGGAACCGCCAGGCTCAAACTTGGGGTCCGCATATGGATTGGCTGAACAGCATCATCGAATGGATCGCTTTTCATCAGATATTGGCGTCCATCATCGCCATTGTCTTCATCATCCTTGTGCGCTCGTTGCGCATCGCGCAGCAATATCAGCGCGCCGTCATCTTCTTCCTCGGCCGCTATGCCCGCACGTCCGGCCCCGGCCTCTATTTGCTGCTGCCCTTTGTCGAATGGCAGCGCAAACTGGATATGCGCACGGTGACCGCCGCGGTCGAGCAGCAGGAGGCGATCACGCGCGATAATGTGCCGATCAAGGTGAATGCGGTGATTTGGTACCGCATCGTCAATCCGGCGAAATCCGTGGTGGAAGTGGTCGATGTCAACAACGCGGTGGTGCAGGTCTCGCTCACCACGCTGCGCACGCAGCTTGGCCAGCACACGCTCGACGAGCTTCTGAAGGCGCAGGATACGGTTGCAGAGGCGATGCAGAAATCCATCGACGACGTGACCGAGCCCTGGGGCGTGAAGGTCGAGCTGGTGCAGATGAAGAACGTCGAAATCCCGCCCTCGATGCAACGCGCCATGGCGCAGGAGGCCGAGGCTCTGCGCGAGAAACGGGCGCGTCTGATCAAGGCCGAAGCGGAGATGGAGGCGGCGACGCAATTGCGGCAGGCGGCCGAAATCATCATGCAGAATCCCGCATCGCTCGAATTGCGCCGCATGCAGATGCTGACCGAAGTCGGCGCCGAACAGAACACGATGACGATCGTGATGATGCCGAGCGAGTTCGTTTCGGCGGCGAAAGCGCTGAGCGAAATGGCAAAGAAGTGAAGCGCAACCGCGATGCGACTCACAGGAGATTGGCTCCGACCTGACACCGTCATTGCGAGCGAAGCGAAGCAATCCATCGGTGTCGAGCACGCGGTATCTTCCAGAAAACTCAATGAGCACTGAAATGGATTGCTTCGTCGCTCCGCTCCTCGCAATGACGATTCCTTAGAACAAGAGGTGACGACTTGACTGATCAACGCAACGCGCCAGAAGCCGCGCCAACGCCGCCAGCATCCGCAACCCAGGGCAGCCGCGTCGTATTTCTTGGCACCAAGGGCGGCCCGCGCATCACGCTCGATGCGGCAAATCCATCGAATGTGCTCGTCGTCAACGGCACGCCTTTCGTGATCGATTGCGGCGCGGGCGTCAGCCGGCAATTGGTGCGCGCCGGCGTTCCGATTCCTTCAATCAAATATATCTTCGTCACCCACCACCATTCCGATCATAATCTCGAATATGGAAATCTGTTCTACAACGCCTGGGTCGGCGGTTTGTCGACGCCGATACACGCCTTCGGCCCACCCGCACTCGAAGCGATGACGAAGAGCTTCTGGCAGCTCAACCAATTCGACGTCGACATCAGGATCGAAGACGAAGGCCGGCCTGATCCGCGCCCGCTCCTGATCGTAAAAGACGTTGTCTCAGACGGGCTGGTGCTTGAGACGCAGGACGTGCGCGTTACCGCGTTCCGGACGCCGCATCCGCCGATCACCGAAAACTTCGCCTATAAATTCGAAACGCCGCATGGCACGATCGTGTTTTCCAGCGACACCAATTACAATCCGAAGCTCGCCACCTTCGCGCGCGGCGCGGATGTGCTGGTGCACGAATGCCTCTATCTGCCGGCGGTCGACCGCCTGGTGGCGAAGACGCGCAACGGCGCGACGCTGAAGAAGCATCTCATCGACAGCCACACATCCACCGAGGATGTCGGCCGCATCGCCGCGGCGGCAGAGGTCAAGACATTGGTGCTCAACCATTTCGTTCCGGGCGACGATCCGCTGGTAAGCGATGACGATTGGACCGAAGGGGTGAAGAAGCATTATGCCGGCAAGGTGATCGTGGCGAAGGATCTGATGGAGCTGATGCTGCCGGGGTGAAGAGGCGAACCCTCCTTCTGCGCGGAATGCGCGAAGGGAAGGATGCACGATCTCACTTCTTCGGCAGCACCACCACAGTCGCCGTGCGGCCTGCAATCAGCGTCGCATTGTCTTGATCGGGATCGAGCACGACGCGCACGGGCACGCGTTGCGCGAGGCGTACCCAGCTGAACGTTGGGTTGACCTGCGGCAACAGGCTTGTGCCCGACGAACGGTCGCGATCTTCGATGCCGGCGGCAATGCTTTCCACATGGCCGTTCAAATTCCGTTTTTCGCCCAACAATTGCACGCGCACCGGATCGCCGACCTGAATGCGCCCGAGCTTCGTTTCTTCGAAATAGCCTTCGACATAAATCGAATCGCTGTCGATCAGCGCCATCACGCCCTTGCCCGCCGGCACATAGGCGCCGGGCAGCAATTGCAGGTTGGAGATCGTACCATTGAAGGGCGCGCGCACTTCGCTGCGATCGTAATTGATCTGCCCCAATGCCGCATCCGCAATGGCTTGATCGTAAGCCGCACGGGCCTGCAGCATGGCCGTGTCCAATTGTTCGAGCTTCTCCATGCCAGGTCCTGCAGCGCCCGCTTCGCGTGCGCGATTGAGTTCGGCCGTTGCCTGGTCGAGCACCGCCCGGCGTCCCGCGACGATGGCAGCGTTCTGCTGGTCGATCAGCGCGAACCGCGAACGATCGAGACGGAACAGCACGTCGCCGCGCTGCACCTTTTGATTGTCGCGCACCAGCACATCGGTGACGAAACCGGATTCATCCGGCGCGATCGCGACCACATCGGCGCGCACGCGGCCATCGCGCGTCCAGGGCTGGTCCATGTAATGGTCCCAGAGATAGAAGGCGGCAATCAAAGCTGCGACCACGACGGCGGTGGTCAACGAAAAGCGGCGCAAGAAAGGAACAGAAGAACTCATGAGGCAAACTCAGCGGAAAAAACGACCAGACAGGCCAAGAGAACGACATAGGTAGCAAGATCGAACAGCGGCCTGTGCCAGACGCGCCGGTAAAATTCCATCGCCTCCAAACAGCGGCGCAAGAAAGCGCAGAGCACATAGGCAAGAACGGCCCAGATCAGAAGAGCTGGAACGACAATGCCGAACACATCGAACTCATATGTCATGGCATCACCTTCGCAATTTCCGGCGCATAGGCGGCCGCATGTGGAAACAAGCCGCGGCGCATGCCGACGAGGCCGATCAACGCATCGTGCCGCACCCGGCCTTCCGGCAGTGCCAGGCTTTTGCCGAGCGCATGATCGATCCGCTCCAGGAGTTCAGGCGCGAGCGCAACGCCGCGCCGGCGCCGGAACTCGCGCGCGAATGTGTCGAGCAAATCGTCGATCGCCCGCCGCGTGGCGCGATCCATGCCCCAGCGCGCGCGGCGCAGATCGACGATGTTGAGGCCGACGCGCAATTCGGCGAGGCTATCGACCGAATGCAGATCGCTTTGCGGAATCGCAGCAAGGCGAGGCGCCAATTGGCCGATGCGGTTCAGCATCAGGCCGGCGAATTGCGCGCGGTCGCGCATACCGCGCCGCTCGGCCGCCGTGGCGAGCGCCGTCCAACCGATGCGCATCAAGCGCCGCGCGCTCCATTCGGCACCAACCGAGCGGGTGAGAAGCGTGACCAGAACTGCGACGATCATGCCGAAATTGAACGACAGCGCGGCATTGAGGAAAGCGGCGAAATCGGGATCGTAGACCGACTGCAAGGCGAGGAGCGTCGCGACATTCGAGCCAAGCGATATGCCGATCGATGTCGTCGACGGCCGCGCGATCAGCCAGCCGAAAATGAGGAATGGTGGGGCCAGAACCAGCGCGAGCAGCGGGAAACTCGGCACCACCGGCAGGATCATGAATTTGTAGACGGCAACGATCAGCATGCCGACCAGCGCCCAGATGGCGAAGCCGCGAATGCGCGGCACCGGATCGTCCTGCGCCGCATAGAGCGAGCATCCGACCGCCGCCATCATCGCCGCGGTTGCACCATCGGCCCAGGCGGTCGCAATCCAGGCGGTGCAACACACGAGCACGGCGAGTACCGCGCCCGCCGCCGACCAGATCGCCATGCCGTGATCGCGGTAGCGCACATGGGCGGCGCCAAGGTCGGGCTCGAAGCGCAGCGTCACAGGACTCGGGTCATTGTTGGCAATATGCTCGACCAATGTGCGGCAATCCTGGCTGACATCGACGAGTTCGCGCAGCCGCATCAGGAGGCTCGTGCGGATGATTTCGCGCCAAGCGGTGCCGCTGTCGAGCGCCGGCATTTGCGCGGCAATCTCGGCGCGGATGACGTCGGCCGGTTCGCGCGCCAAAGTCTCCTGCATGATCCAGGTGCCGGTCTGATCCACAAGGCGCGCCATGTCGGGATAATCGTCGCGCCAGCCGGGCCCCAGCGCCGCCACGCGATCGGTGATCGACGAGCTTAGCGGCAGCAGCATCAGCATATGGGCGCGAATGATGCGCAGCGCCTCGACCGCGGCCCGGCTCGCGATGAAATCATAGGCGAGATGATCGGCCAAAGTGTCGATTTCAATCGCGTCGCCCGCAAGGCGCAGGCGCTTGTCCTTCATGTCCTGATCGAGTTCGTGCCCGGCGAGTACATCCTGCGCCAATTGCCGTGCGTCTTTAAGCCAATTTTCCACCGCCTGCGCCACAGCCGGGCCGACCAGGCGCGGCAGGATGATGATGGAGACGAGGCAGGCACAGATGATACCGAGCGAGATTTCCTCGACCCGGGCGAGCGCGGTGTCGAAAATCAGCTCCGGCGTCGAGACGACCGGAAAGCCGATGATCGCGGCGGTATAGCCGGCGAGCATGAAGAGATAGGAGCGCGGCGTCTTGTCGAGCAGCGAGAGGTAGAGGCAGAGGCCGACCCAGAGCGCGACGGCAAGGCACAGGAGCTCGGGCGCGTCGGCGAAGACCGGCACCAGCAGCAGGGCCGCCAGGGCGCCAAGCACTGTGCCGCCGACCCGGTAGGTGGATTTCGACAAAGTCGCGGCGGAAAGCGGCTGCGAGGTGATGTAGACAGTCGCCATCGCCCAATAGGGCCGGGGCAGATCGAGCCAGAGGCCGATCAGCAGGGCGAGCATGGCGGCGGCGAAGGTCTTGAGCGAGAAAACCGCGCTCGAATGGCGCAGGAGATAGGCCCGAATCTGGGCTACCAGAGGGGCCGGGCGCGAGGATTGCGCATGATCCTGGGCCAAAAATGTCACGGGATCGCCTCTCCACGATCGAACATCAAGGCTTTAGCCTGAAACTGGAAGACGGCGCAATGTCGGGGCGCAGAGTTCCCTTCTCCCATTTGCCAATCTCCCCTCCCCCCATTAAAGAGGGCACTTGCCCTTGGATCCCGTAATGAGCGCCGCCCCGGACACCAAACTCGATACGCTTGCCGATCTCCGCGTCGAAATCGACCGGATCGACCGGGATATGCATCGATTGTTGATGGAGCGCGGCGAAATCATCGATCGGCTGATCGCCGTCAAGGCCCGGCAAGGCGGCGGTTCCGCCTTCCGCCCCGGGCGCGAGGCTGCGATGATGCAGATGATCGCCGAGCGCCACCATGGCGCCCTGCCGCTGGATACGGTCGAGGGCATCTGGCGGATCATCATCTCCACCTTCACCTATGTTCAGTCGAATTATTCCGTCCACGCCGATTTTTCCGGCGGCGACGCGGCCATGCGCGATTCCGTGCGCTTCCACTTTGGTTTCACGGTGCCTTGCGTTGTACATCACGGCGCCTCCGGGGTGATCGATGCCGTTGCCCGGGCCGGCGGCGATCTGGGCATGTTCCGCGTCGATGCCGGCGCCGCCGCTGGCGCCTGGTGGAAGCGGCTCGTGCCGGAGGAGGCGCCGAAGATCATCGCCCGCCTGCCTTTCGTCGAGCGCCCCGATCACCCGGCCGGCATGCCGATTTTCATGATCTCCCTGCCCCTCAACGAGGCGGCAGCGCGCGACGTCATGCTCTATGCGGTTTCCCTCGACCATTGGACGGGGGCTATTCCGGAGGTGCTCGGGCAATTCGGCGGCGAGGTTCTTGGCAATGTGGCGGACGGCAAAGGCGTTTCGCTGCTCGTCTCGCTTCCCGGCTCGGTCGGCCTCGAAACTGTGCTCAATGCCCTGCAGACCAGCGGCGTGAGCGGGCTCCACGCCCATCCGATCGGCTCCCATGCCGCGCGCTACGAAGTCGCGGGGCGATATAGCGACGCGACGTGAGGTCGCTTCCCCCACAGCCCAATTTTTTGACCCCTTCCATTGAGGTTACCCCCATGTCCGCCACCCGTCCGATTCCCCGCGCCGCCGTGCTCGCGATCGAGGCCTATGTGCCCGGCAAGAGCGCTGCGCCCGGCGTCGCCAAGATCTACAAATTGTCCTCGAATGAATCTCCGCTCGGCGCCTCGCCCGCCGCGATTGCCGCTTACAGCGCGATGGCCCAGAAACTTGAGCTCTATCCCGACGGCTCTGCAACGCGGCTGCGCGACGCGATCGCCGCACGCTACGGCTTGGATGCCAACCGCATTGTCTGCGGCAACGGCTCGGACGATCTGCTGCATCTTCTGACCTCGGCCTATGTCGGACCGGGCGACGAAGGCATTTTTACTGCGCATGGTTTTCTCGTCTATCGCATCGCCGTTCTCGCGGCCGGCGGCACTCCGATCGTTGCGGACGAGACGAACCTCACCACCGACGTCGATGCGATTCTCGCGCGCGTGACGCCGCGCACCAAGATCGTCTTCGTCGCCAACCCCAACAATCCGACCGGCACTTACATCCCTTATGAGGAAGTGAAGCGCCTGCACGCCGCGCTGCCGAAAAATGTGCTGCTCGTGCTCGATGCCGCTTACGCCGAATATGTGCGGCGCAACGATTATGCGGCCGGCATCGAACTCGTTTCCGAATCCGAGAATGTGGTGATGACCCGCACGTTCTCGAAGATTTACGGCCTCGCCAATTTGCGCATCGGCTGGTGCTACGCCCCCGCTCACGTGTGCGATGCGATCAACCGCATTCGCGGCCCGTTCAATCTGAACGGGGCGGCAATCGAGGCGGGCGTCGCAGCGATGCAAGACAATGCGCATATCGACAAGGCCATTGCCCACAACGAACAATGGCTCGCATGGCTGACAGCGGAAATCGCCGCACTCGGCCTTGGCGTTACGCCGAGCGTCGGCAATTTTGTGCTCGTGCATATTCCGCCGCAGAATGGCCGAAACGCAAAGGACGCCGATGCGTTTCTCGCCGCGCGCGGCCTGATCTTGCGCAATGTCGCGGCCTACGGCCTGCCCGATTACCTGCGTCTTACCGTCGGCACCGAAGAAGCCAATCGCCTTGTCGTTGACGCCTTGCGCGATTTTGTGAATGGAGGCTGGCGTGGCTGACGGTCTCGGAGACAAACTCGCCGCGCCGATCGTCGCGCGCGTCGCGCTGATAGGCCTTGGCCTGATCGGCTCGTCGCTCGCGCGGGTGATGCGGCGCAAGAATATCGCGCATACCATCGTCGCCGCCGATGCTTCGGAGGACGTTTGCGCGCGCGTGCGCGAACTCGCCCTCGCCGATGACGTCACGACATCGCTCGAAGAGGCGGTACGCGATGCCGATCTCGTCATCCTCTGCGTGCCGGTCGGCGCGAGCGGCGCCGTGGCCGAAAGAATTGGCCCGCATCTGAAGGCAGGTGCGATCCTGTCCGATGTCGGTTCCGTCAAAGGCGCGGTTGTCACTGCAGTGCAGCCGCATCTGCCGGAGGGCGTGCATCTTCTGCCCGCGCATCCGGTGGCGGGCACCGAATATTCAGGTCCGGATGCGGGCTTTGCGACGCTTTTCTTGAATCGCTGGTGCATCGTCACGCCGCCGAACGGCCATACTGACGAGCAGGCGCTCGCCACGCTCGTCGAGGTCTGGCGCGCGGCCGGCTCCAACGTGGAAGTCATGGCACCGCAGCATCACGATCTCGTTCTCGCGATCACCAGCCACGTGCCGCATCTCATCGCCTACAATATCGTCGGCACGGCGGACGATCTCGAACAGGTGACGGAATCGGAAGTCATCAAATTTTCTGCCGGCGGCTTTCGCGACTTCACCCGCATCGCCGCGTCCGATCCGACCATGTGGCGCGACGTGTTCCTGCACAACAAGGACGCCGTGCTCGACGTGCTCGGCCGCTTCAACGAGGATCTCGCGGCGTTGCAACGCATGATCCGTTGGGGCGACGGCCAGAGTCTGTTCGATTTCTTCACGCGCACCCGCGCGATCCGGCGCGGGATCATTGCCGCGGGCCAGGAAACGGCGGCACCGGACTTTGGAAGACGGGGGAGCGGGGAGTAGAGCATCATTGCAATGCCGGACCCCTAGCGAGCGGGTCAATCGTCATTGCGAACCGCGCTTGCGCGGGTTCGCAACATTTAAGAATGCTCAATTCAGGCTCGCCCGAATTGAGCATTAGGTGTGTTGCTAGTTGGGCAAGCCCAACTAGCAATGACCGCAAGGCAGGCGCTCAATACAGCGGCGCCAGCCTCGCCACGGTCGCTGGGCCAATGCTGATATTGCCGTCGTGCAACGTGACGGGCAGGTCGATGGATTTGCCTTGCCCATCGAGATGGCCCACGGGCTTGCCGCCGAGAAGCGCGGTGAAGCCGAGCATTTGTGTTGGGACGTGAAGCGCCGCCAGAAGCGGCTCCATGCCGATCATGCTGACGTCGATCTTGCCGGCGGGACGGTGCTGCGGATCGAGCGACACGTCGCCTTCCGCTGCGATCTTGATTGGGCCCTTGATGAAAAGAAAATTATTGATCCGCACCGTGCCATCGCTCGCGCGCCAATCTTCCAGGCGTTCAATCGGCGTCGCCTTGCCGCCCAGATCGAGCGCGTTGATCGTACCCGACGTCTCGAAATCGACCGGGCCATTGTTGCCCGTCAGCCGGTCAAGATCCGGCAAGCCGACGCTGTCGAGTTTGACATGCAGATCGAAGGTCTTGTCGTCGGCACCGGGCTTAGCGGATGGCGCGAGCGTGACGAGGGCGTGTTCGGCTTTGCTGTTCAACTGCACATGAGGTGCCGTCAAATTGATATTCGGCTGGTCGAAGGCGATTGCCGCACCGCGCAAGGTGCTCGGGCTGCCCTGCAGGACGATCGACGACTGCGCCCAATTGGCTTCGACGTGCTGTGCGCCGTCGGGCGATTGCGCGATCAGAGGACCATCGACCTCGGCGGTGATGCGCGTCGGCGACCAGATTTCCGCATGGGCGCGAAACGCCTTCACCTGGCCTTGGCCATCGCGCCCAGCGTAACGCGGCTCCGCGCAAGTCAAACGCATCTGAAACGGATAGCCGGAAATCTCCCGGTCGGGACACGTCCATTGGCGCCCGAATGAGGCTTCGCGCACGAGCCAGCCGTCGACCACCGCGGCCGTCTGATGCGCCGCATAAAACCACAAAGCGGTCCAGACAAGGACGAGAACGATCAGACCCGCCACGAGGCCGAATGTCAGCCGGCCGGAAATCCCGCGGCGCGGTGCGCCAATCGCAACTGACATGCCTAACTCCTCAAAACGCTTGTGAACGCCATCGCAAATGCCTCTCTTGCGACCGCTGGGCAGCCGATATGCCCAAACCGGGCCTGTCGAGTCGCTACCAATGATCTATGACTCTAGGATCAGGACCTAGTACTTTGCCTTGCTGGCATTTTCAAAAACTTTGCGACGGAATGAAGAACCGGCGCGCGAGACAGGGAACATTATATGCAGGCGACACTCAGGCTCGAGCCTGGCGATTTGTGGGTTTTTGGCTATGGCTCGCTGATGTGGAAGCCCGGCTTCGACTTCGTCGAGCGCAGAATTGCAACAATTCACGGGTTTCACCGCGCGCCATGCATCTATTCGCATGTGCATCGCGGGACGCCGGACAAACCGGGACTGGTCTTTGGGCTTGATTCAGGCGGTTCGTGCCGCGGCATCGCCTTCCGCGTCGCCGCGGAGCATCATCCCGCGACCGTCGCCTATCTGCGCGAGCGCGAGCAGGTGACGCTTGTCTATGTCGAGCGGCTGGTCAGAGCCATTCTGGACGACGGGCGCCATGTCGCCGCGCTCACCTATGTGGCCGATCGCAAGCACCAGCAATATGCCGGCAAATTGTCGCCCGCCGAAACCCTGCGCCTAGTGCGTCAGGGCCAAGGCCAATCGGGCGCCAATCCGGACTATATCCGCAATACGCGCGATCATCTGACCGAGCTTGGCCTTGTCGATCACCGGCTCGATTGGTTGGTGGCGCGGCTCGCCGACGTCACGACGCCGGTTTCGTCATAAGCCGGGTCAGGTCGGTAACGACAGCGCGCCGCTCCTCGGCGCTTTCGGCAAGCAAATGCAGGTGAAATTCGTGGGCGCCTGCCGCATGCGCTGCGCGGGCGAACGCGCCATGCCAGAATACGTCGGGCAATTGTCCCGATTCGCCGATAAGCACAATGCGCAAGTGGCCTGCCGCGTCGGCTCCGACCCCGATGACCACCGCATTCGCATAACTCGCCAGTTCGTCGAGCGCCGGCGCCGCGAAGACCGAGCAAATGTAGCGCGCGCCCGATGTGCCGCGCCAGGAATGGAAGCGCCGAGCCAGCGCTCCGCCCGCAAGGGAAGCGAGCGGCGCGCCGGCCGGACTTTCTGTCAGAGCCGGGGGACCATCGGCTGTGACAGAAAACGGATTTAGGGCAGGAAAATCAAAGGGCAAGCCCGTCTCTGCGACTGCATGCATCGAATCGTTCCTTCTCATGCCCGTTATACCAACGGTCACAATGAGTGACCGTTGGTTCCTTTCTTCATTTTTCGCCTTTTCAAGGGACAAGCGAAAAATGAAGAGTGGTCCAAAGGTCGCATCCGCGATCTTTGGCATTAACCATGTTACGAACAAAAATGGAACATTCGCCCGAGCCCGTCAAGCGAATTTTAGAACAAAGAGGGAATATTTTTGCCCGACAGCGCGATTGCGCTACGCCCGGCTGCCCTCGATCAGCACCGCCCGCAATTCGGGCTGCGCCTGCACCGATTCCTGATTGAGCCGATTGCAGGCCGCCTCGAGCCGCGCCTGCAGCTCGGCCAAAAACACCTGTTTGTCGAGGCCGGGCTCGATCGGATCGAGGAATTCCACGAGAACCTTGCCTGGGCGGCGGATGAAACTGCGGCGCGGCCAGAACAGGCCGGAATTCAACGCCACGGGCAGGCATCTGGCGCCGGTTTCGCCATAGACGTGCGCGACGCCAAATTTGTATTTCGGCGGCGCTCCCGGCGGGCGGCGGGTGCCGTCCGGAAAGATGAAGATGGCGCGGCCGGCCGCCAGCACCTCCTTGGCGCGCGCCGCCACCTGCTCGAGCGCCGTGGCGCCCTTGGCGCGATCGATGGCGATCTGCCGCGATTTCCACAGGTACCAGCCGAAAAACGGGATGTAGGTGAGTTCGCGCTTCAGCACGAAGGTGAAGTCGTCGAAAAAGGGAAGCAACGCGAATGTCTCCCAGATCGATTGATGTTTCGGCGCGATGAGGAAGCCGCCCTTCGGAATCTTTTCGGCGCCGCGGTATTCGACCTTCAGCCCGCAGATCTTGTCGAGCAGCCACAGAGAACTATAGCCCCAGGCCCGGCCCAGTTTGAAAACGTAGCGATAATCGAAAAGCAGGAGCGGCAGGCCGCCAATGATCAGGCAAAGCAGCACGATGTAGAAGGCAACGTTGAACAGCGCCGACCGCAGATAGATCATGTCTCAAGTTCCGCCCTCGCAGCGCCGACACTCGGGAAGAGATGTTATTCTCCCAAGAACATGTCCGCGCTCGCCCTGATCCGGGCGCCAACATATTTGAGATATTCGAGGAAGAGAAGCCGCGCCATGTTGGGGTCGACCCACCACGCATCATAGGCGGCACGCGAGCTCACCACAGGATAGGGAATGAGGGTCAGATCGGGCAGCGCCCGGCGCATTTCGATCAGCGCACGCGGCATGTGATAGGACGAAGTGACGATAATCAGCGATTGCATGTGATGCGCCCGCGCCCATTGTTGCGCCTCGACCGCATTGCCCTCGGTGTTGAAAGCCTCATAGCCAAGATCGATACAACAGCCGAATTCGTCATGGAATTTCGGGGTGAGCTTGGCGATCTCGTGACTCGTGGTGCTCTGATTCACGCCTGTCACCAGCAACCTCTTGCCATGGCCCTTTGACAAAAGATCGACCGCTTCGATGATCCGCTCGGGCCCGCCCGTCAAGGCGACGATCCCGTCGGCATGATCGGTGAGCTCCGGCTCATCCCGGTCGAGCTGAGCGACGAACAGGAAAAATCCCACAATCGTCAGAACGACCAGCAAGGCGCACGCCACCAGAAGCGTGACGCCCACACGACGCAAAAAGCCGCTGTGCCCGAGTGGCATCAATCGAGTCCACGCAAATGGCGAAAAACGATGGTACGCGACATGTAACCGGTAAGGAGGGCGATTCCGACGGAGATGATCACAATAGCCGCATAACCGTGCCAATCCAAGCCGAACGACCCGAAGAGAGCTTCCATTTCGTCGCCGCCCGGAGTCGCCAGCCACCAGGCGGAAATTCTCCCCGCGAGAAAAAAGACGAAGATCGCCGCGCCGCCGCCTATCATCCCGCCGCGCAAGCCGAGCCGCAGGAAATGGCGCTGGAACTGCCGGGCGATGAAGCGGTCTTCGGCGCCGACGAAATGTAACACTTCGACAATGCCGCGATTGCCTGACATGGCACCGCGCGTCGCAAAAGTCACCGCCAGCGCCATGGCAATGAGGACCAGAATGAAAATCACCACTGCTGCGCCGACGATCGTCTGCGCCATGATGCCGAGGCGCTCGATCCAAACATGATTGTCATCGAGATTGGCGCCGGGCACTTTGTCGCTCAGCGTCTTGCGCAAGGCGTTCATGTCCGGCCGCTGCCCGGCCTTGGTCTGCAGCACGATCATGCGCGGCACCGGCAATTCGCCAAGATCGAGCCCTGTGCCAAGCCAGGGCTCGAGCAGGCGCTCGGATTCCGCCTTGGTGAACACTTTCACATCCCCGACCCCTGGCGCGGCGCGCGCGATGTCGGCGGCTTTTTTCGATTCGGCGTCGAGATCGCGGCCAGGGGCCGGCAGGATCTGGATGGTCATTTCGCGCGATACGGAGGAGCGCCAGTCCTGCGATGCGCCCGCAATCAAGAATGCCCCGCCAGCCGTCAGTGACGCAAGAAACGTCATGATGACGATCACGGTGACGAGGGCGCGCCCGGCGATCGATTCGGCCGGCACGAGCGGCATGTCGCGCCGCAGCGCACGCACCGCCTGTTTCTGCGCTCGCTCTTCGCCGGGGCTGCTTTGATTGATGGTGCTCATGTGGGCGCGACCTCAATCGTAAATGTGAAGGCGGCGGTCGCCCAACACCAGGCGGCGCGCGCCATCAAATTGATCCATCAGGTTCAGATCGTGGGTAGCGATCACCACCGACGTGCCGGACTTGTGCAATTCGATGAACAGCCGCAACAAGCGACGGGCGAGACTGGGGTCGACATTGCCCGTCGGTTCGTCGGCCAGCAACAGTTCGGGCCGCACGATCAGGGCGCGGGCGATGGCGGCGCGCTGCTTTTCGCCGCCCGAGAGCACCGGGGGCAGTACATGCATGCGCTCGCCAAGACCGACCCAGCGCAGCAATTCGACCACCTCCGACCGGTAGGAGGATTCCTCGCGCCCCTTCACCCGCAGCGGCAGCGCCACATTCTCGTACGTTGTGAGATGGTCGAGCAGGCGGAAGTCCTGGAACACCACGCCGATGCGGCGGCGCAGGCCCGTGATCTCGTCCTTGCTCATGGTCGTGACGTCACGGTTGAACAAAGTGATGAGGCCACGGGTCGGCTTGAGCGAGAGAAGAATGAGCCGCAGCAAAGTGGTCTTGCCGGCGCCGGACGGGCCGGTCAGGAACTGAAAGGAATGCGGCTCGATGGAAAAGGTCAAATCCTTCAGGATTTCCTCACCCATGCCATAGCGCAAGCCGACATTCTCGAACCGGACCAAACGTATCTCCTTCGTGAAACCACGAACAATTATTGCGAATCCGCGCCGGCGCAAATTCGCAATAACAGCCATCTATACATACACGCAAATATCCTTTACGCGGCGTTAACCATAAAACGCCACGCGGTATTTTTACCGCACAGGCTAAGCAAAGCGTGGCGGAATTTAGGCATGGACGGCAGCGCCGGCTTTCGCCAAACTGCCCGTCAAATCCGGACCTTAAGAAAGAGGAAAGAGAATGAGTCGAGAACGCCGCGTCCGAGTCCTTTACGATGAGCAGGCAATTGCCGCCCGGACGCAAGAATTGGCAAAGGACATCTCGACGCAGGAGCCCAAAGACCTTTTGGTCGTGGCGGTGCTGCGCGGCTCCTTCATGTTCGCGGCCGACCTCATCCGCGCCCTGCACCGCCAGAATCTGGAGCCGCAGGTCGAATTCATGCATCTGTCGAGCTATCTCAAGGGCACGACGTCGACCGGCAACGTGACGATTTTGAAAGATGTGGATTCGGACGTGAAGGGCCGCGACGTGCTGCTGGTCGACGACATCCTGGAGTCCGGCCGTACCCTGGCCTTCGCCAAAGATCTTTTGATGGCGCGCGGCGCCAAAACGGTGAAGCTGTGCGTGATGCTGGAGAAGCCCGGCAAGCGTGCAGTGCAAATCCAAGCCGATTTCGTCGGCTTCCAATGCCCGGATTATTTCGTCGTCGGCTACGGCATGGATGTCGCGCATTCCTACCGAGAACTGCCGTATATCGGGGTGGTGGAGACGGATTGAGATCGGCCAAGTTTCCCTTCTCCCGGTGCTGAACCCGGCGGCTGCCGGGTTCAGCACCGGGAGTGCATAATCATGTGTACCCGGTTTGTGACAGGGAGAAGGGCGCCGACCATACTCAACCAACTGATTTCAAGTTGAAAATTCTTTCGCTTCCAGCGCTAAGGCTCATCTAAGCTTTCCCCGCTTACCTCTCCCGGTCAGTTCATTCCTTTGCACCGGAGAGTCCTCATGATCCCTGCAAATCCCACCGAACGCGACGGCCGTTTCCTGCTCAACAAAGTGCCGGAAGTCACACTCGTTTTCTGGATCATCAAAATCATGTCGACGACGGTTGGCGAAACCGGCGCCGATTATCTCGCCGTCCATGTCGGTCTCGGCACCAGCATCACCACCGCCATCACCGTATCGCTGCTGCTTGTGGCGCTCGTCTGGCAAATCTCGACCCGGCGTTACGTTCCGGCCATCTATTGGCTGACCGTCGTCCTGATCAGTGTCGTCGGCACGCAGCTCACCGATTTTCTCACCGATAAGCTCGATATCAGCCTTTACGTCAGTACTTGCGCTTTTGCAGTCATTCTCGCAGCGACATTCGCGATCTGGTATGCGCGCGAGCGCACGCTGTCGATCCACACGATCGTCACGACGCGGCGCGAATTGTTCTACTGGACAGCAATTCTTTTCACCTTCGCGCTCGGCACTGCGGCAGGCGACCTTGCCACCGAAGCCCTGAGCCTCGGCTTCAATCTCGGGGTCGTCATTTTCGGCGCCCTGATCGCGGTTATCACCCTCGCCTATTATCTTGGCGCCAATGCGGTTCTGACCTTCTGGCTGGCCTATATCCTGACCCGGCCGCTCGGCGCATCTCTCGGCGATCTTCTGTCGCAGGCACGCGACTATGGCGGCCTGGGTTTCGGAACGATCTATACGAGCATCGCTTTCCTCACCGTCATCGTCCTCCTCGTGGCAATTCTGAGCGCCAACGACGGACAAAAGTCCGCGCAGGCGAAAGCCAGAAGCGCATGAATCGATCCTGAAGCGCGCGCCCGAACGGCGACGTCGCTCCATCAATATGACACATAGTCTTCACAAAGGAGTCAGCCATGCATTTGCCGCCCTCTGCCCGTGCCAGGATCTTTGCCTCAATCTTGAGCGCCGCGATCGTTGCGGCGCCGGTCGTACCCATGCTGTTTGCCGGCACATCCGCTGTCGCGGCGACCTCCAAGCTTGGCGACTTGTCGGCCTTCCGAAAGATCGTCGAGGACACCGCAAGCCTCGTCGACAAAGGCGATCTGGCGGGAGCAAAAACCCGTATCAAGGATCTCGAGCTTGCATGGGATGATGCCGAAGCGGGCCTGAAACCGCGCGCCGCGACCGATTGGCATGCGGTCGACAAGGCGATCGACGCCGCCCTCGAAGCTTTGCGTGCCGGCAAACCCGACGCGTCGACTTGCAAACAATCTATTGCCGCACTTCTGGCGGTCATGGATAAAATGGCCGGCAAGACCTAAAAGGAAACATCCTGCATGCGCACACTCCTCGTCGAAGACGATCGCATGATCGGCGATGCGGTGGCGAGCGCACTGAAAGACGCGAGCTATGCGGTCGATTGGGTGCGCGACGGCGAAACGGCGATGATCGCTGTGCGCGATCATGGCTACGACATCGTCCTGCTCGACCTCGGCCTGCCGAAAGCCGACGGGATCAGCGTTCTGCGCATGCTTCGGTCCGGCGGCAACCATACGCCGGTGTTGGTGATCACTGCGCGCGATGCCGTTGAGGATCGCATTCTTGGTCTCGACACCGGTGCTGACGATTATATTATCAAGCCGTTCGACTTCGGCGAATTGCTGGCGCGCATGCGCGCGCTCGTGCGGCGCAGGGCGGGAACGTCTGCGACCATTCTCACCAACGGCCGCGTCGCGCTCGACCCGACCACGCGGGAAGCGACGAGCAACGGCCATTCGACGCGTCTGACGGCACGCGAATTTGCCCTGCTCCGCGCACTGCTGATGCGGCCGGGCGCGATCCTGTCGCGCGGCGAATTGGAAGACCGCATCTATGGCTGGGGCGAGGAAGTGGAGAGCAACGCGATCGAATTCCTGATTCACTCGTTGCGCAAGAAGCTGGGAGCAGACACGATCAAAAACGTTCGAGGCATGGGATGGATGGTCCCCAAAACGTCCTGAAGCGATCACTCCAGTTCCGGCTGTCGCTTGGCCTGGCATGCGTCGCGGCGCTCTTTGCCGTCATCGCCGGCATATTGTCGTTTTCCTCGGCCTTCGAGGAAGCGATCGAATTGCAGGATGATCAGCTACGTCAGGTGGCGGCCCTCGCTCATCACCAATCCTCGCTTGGCCCCTCGGCTTGGCTCGACGGCGTTCTGACCGACGACCCCGAATCGCGCCTGATGATTTTGAAAGAGAAGGTACCCGATGGATGGGCGCTGCTCGCCGAAATCCGCGAGGTGCCGCCAGATATTGCCGATGGGTTTCACACGGTCGTCATCGCCAACGTTCGTTGGCGCCTCTTCACCGAGACCTTTAACGACAATGTCCGTGTCGCCGTCGGCCAGCAAACCGCGGTGCGCGACGAGATCGCACAAAACGCCGCTCTGCGAACTGTCGCGCCGCTGCTTCTGCTGATCCTGGTTCTGCCGCTGCTGGCCGTTTCGATCGTGCGCACCATGCTGCGTCCACTCAAAAACATGGCTGCGGATTTTGAAAAGCGTTCGGAACAGGATTGGCAGGAGATCCACGCCGATCAGATGCCGTCCGAGGTGCGGCCTTTCGTGGCGGCGATCCGGCAATTGCTCGGCCGCGTCGCCGATTCGATTGCGGCACAACGGCGCTTCCTCGCAGACGCGGCGCATGAATTGCGCTCACCCCTCACCGCGCTCTCCTTGCAGGCAGAGCGATTGGACGCCGCCGATCTTTCCGGCGAAGCGCGCGACCGCCTGACGACCCTCCGGCAGGGCATCGCGCGGGCGCGTGCTTTGCTCGATCAATTGCTTGCCTTGGCACGCGCGCAGGGCGAGGTGCGGGAAACGCGGCCTGTGTCGCTCAATCAGATCTTCCGCCGCATTCTGGAGGATGTCTTGCCGGTGGCGGAAGGAAAGCAGATCGATATTGGCCTTGTGACGCAGGACGATATTTTCGTGCAGGCGAGCGAAGTCGATCTGCTCCTGGTGCTCAAAAATTTCATCGAAAACGCTGTCCGTTATACGCCCGCACAAGGCCGCGTGGACATTGCCGCGACACTCGCACCGGAGGGTGCCATCGTGTATGTGGACGATAATGGCCCTGGCATTTCACCGGCGAATCGCAAGCGGGTCTTTGAGCCCTTTTATCGCGAGCTCGGCCACGATACGACCGGTTCGGGCCTCGGGCTCTCCATCGTTCAAACGATTGCGCAGCGCACCGGCATCGAGATCGCGCTGGAAACGGCGCCGACCGGTGGCTTGCGGGCGATCGTCACGTTTCCAAAAGCAATTTTTCACCCGATGACCACGCCGGCGCGGCCGCGCCAGCCGGTCCCGGCGGATCATCAAGCAAATTGAGGTTGAGACAGATATGCTCCAAGCGATCGAACGGATGAATCATGCGGCCTTTCTTGCGCTGGATGCGCCAGATGGAACGCCGTCATGGCTCGTTGACAGCGCTGCCGCGATCGCCGATCTCGTGATCTACATCATCCCGGTCCTGCTCCTCGCTCTGTGGCTCCGCGGCAACCAGATGACGCGCAATGCCGCATTGAAGGCGCTGCTCGTCAGCGCTTTGGCATTGGCGGTCAATCAGGCGATCATCCGCATCTGGCCGATGCCCCGGCCCTCCGAGATCGGGCTCGGCCACACGTGGATCGCGCATGCGTCCGACCCGTCATTTCCGAGCGATCACGCCACCGTTTTCGCCGCCGTCGGTTTGACGCTGCTGTTGAGTGGCCTGCGGCGCACAGGCTTTTTGGTGCTGGCGGGCGGTGTGATGGTCGCCTGGGCGCGTGTTTTCCTCGGCGTGCATTTTCCGCTCGACATGATTGGCGCGGGCGGCACGGCGCTCCTCGCCTATGTCATCGCTGCGCCGTGCTGGCGTTTGCTTGGCGCGTGGATGACGCACATGTGCGAGCTGGTTTATCATACGCTCCTGGCGCGGCCGATCGCCCGCGGCTGGCTGCGGCCATAGGGGAACGATGGGCCGTCCCCGATGCAATGCGCCGTCATATGATGGAGAAGATCTGCATCAATTTCGCGGTGTCGGTGAATTGGCGCAATTCGCGGATCTTGTTGTCGCGGAAGCTGAAAAAATCGAACACGTCGAACATGTCTGATTTTCCATTCGCCGAGAGAGTGACTTTGGCGCGCCAATGGAGCGCGGCGTTGTCTCCCTCTGCGATCAGCGATATTTCCTGCCAATCGGAAAAATGGAAATTTCTGATCAGTTCAGAGATCAGTGCTTCCACCGCCGCTTTGCCGCTGACCGGTCCGCGCATGCCCGGCAAGCCGGTGCCAGCACCATGAAATTCAAACACCGCATCGTCGCACAGGTGGTCGGCCACCCCTGCAATATCGCCCGCCACCCGCGCCGCGTAAGCTGCGCGAATGACCTGCTTGTGATCCTCACGCGCCATTTGCTCCTCCCCCGTTTGCGATTGAGCGCAAGGATCAAGTATTCACGCCGCAGCGAAACGGCACAAGTGGTCCATAAGGACAGGGCCAAATTGCCGCCCTCAAGCAGCCGCCGCCCGATCACCTGGACCTCGGCCGCGTCGATCCCGCTCCCCCGATTTAGGCTTTGTATGAAGGCTCTTCCGCATCCAGCGTGCGCTTGATCGAGCCGAGATGCAGCCGCGCCGATTCCGGATCGCCCTCGCGCATTTGCCGATAGGCCGCCTCGGCGATCGACGGATCCACCGGCAGAACCTGCCGCCCTGTCGACAGCGCCAATGTCTGCACCTCGCAGGCGCGTTCGAGGTAATAAAGATCGTCCCACGCTTCGGCGATCGTCTGCCCTATGACCATCACGCCGTGATGCTTCATGAAGACGATATCGGCATCGCCGATCGCAGCCGCAATCCGGTCGCCTTCGCGTTCATCGAGCGCAAGACCGTTGTAGTTTTTGTCGACCGCGGTGCGCCCGTAGAATTTCAGCGCACTCTGCCCTGCGAAGATCAAAGGATCGCCCTCCGTCATGGACAGAGCGGTGGCATGGGGCATGTGGGTGTGGAACGCGGCTCTCGCGCGCGGGATATTCTTGTGGATGCGTGCATGGATGTAAAAGGCCGTGGTCTCCGGCTGACCGTGTCCCGACACGACGTGACCGTGAAAATCGCAGATCAGCAGCATGGACGCGGTGAGTTCGCGAAAGGCGTAGCCATAGGGATTGACGATGAACAGGTCATCATATCCGGGCACCATCGCCGAGAAATGATTGCAGATGCCCTCTTCCAAACCATAGCGCGCCGCCATGCGGAAACAGGCCGCAAGATCGACGCGGGCCTGCCACACCGCTTCGCTGTCGAGGCTCGGCTGATTGGGGCCACCCGCCTCGATCGCGGATTGGATATTCATTGCATGGGCCATCGGTGCCTCTCCTGAAGCCGGATTATCTGCGACGCCGCGTCACGCACGGCGGATGAAAAAGAAAAACCTCAATTCCCGCCC
>Ga0206847_10006_pt1 | contig 71757 bp, 75 predicted proteins | sample Alteio_BWOrgCont_17_FD_152880 | JGI IMG/M metagenome (GOLD analysis project Ga0206847, IMG submission 152880) | Enriched cells from forest soil in Barre Woods Harvard Forest LTER site, Petersham, Massachusetts, United States -... | ecosystem: Environmental > Terrestrial > Soil > Temperate forest >... | reverse complement strand
GGTCCTGAGCTTTGAGACATTTGCGACGGAGGATGAGGCAATCATCCGCGCGAATGCGACTATCTTCGGACTAGCCGCTGCGGTGTTCACGAAAGATATCGATCGTGCGCAGAGAGTGGCACGCGCAATCAAGGCTGGCACCGTGTGGACAAATACCTGGGGTGTGCTGAACGATGCATTCGAAGAGGGCGGCTTTAAGCAAAGCGGCATCGGACGCGCGAGGGGTGTTCGTGCCATGGAAGAGTTCCAGGAAATAAAGACACAGATTCGCGTTGTTGCTCCTGCGCCACAGGGCAAGGCCAGCACGTAAATCACCTTCGAAGGAGAAATTGGATGCCCGTTCCTAGCTTGCCCAAAGTCGGAACCCCGCCGGCTCCGCCTCCGTTACGCAAGATTGCACTGGAGGAGCACTTCGGCCATCCCAGTCTGTTCATGCGGGATAGTGAGGGGCGATTCGAGACACGCAAGGAAGCCGCCATCGGCCATCTTGGGCCGGAGTATTTCGAGGTCGTGCAGAAGCGCCTTCTGGACTTTGACGCAACCCGCCTTCAGGCTATGGACGAGGCCGGCGTTGACAAAGTGTTGCTCTCGCTCACTACATTCGGCATCCAGGCAATAGCCGACCGGAGCAAAGCACAAGATACAGCTCGCACGGTGAACGACTTCCTTGCTGAACGGGTGCGTGCGCATCCGGATCGTTATGTTGGGATGGCGAGTTTGGCGCTTCATGATCCTGCCGAAGCCGTACGCGAACTCGAGCGCTGCATCACCAGACTCGGCTTCAAGGGGGTGATGGTAAACGGCTACAGCCAGGTCGATACGGACGACAACTTACTGTATCTTGACGATCCTCGGCTGACACCGCTATGGGAGGCTCTGACAGCGCTCGATATACCGCTTTACCTGCACCCGCGTCCGTCGCACAACGCGGTCCAGTACGACTCACACCCGGAGCTGACAGGCGCGGCTTGGGGATTTGCCCCAGAGACCGCGACACATGCACTGCGCATCGTCTATAGCGGCGTGTTTGATCGCTTTCCGACCGCGAAGCTGGTGCTCGGCCATCTGGGCGAGGCCCTGCCGTTCTTCGCGTGGCGCATCCAGCACGGAATCAACTTTAGCCCGAATGGCCGCATCACGAAGAAGCGGCTCTCCGACTATTTTGCGGAGAACATTTGGGTCACGACAAGCGGCAACTTCAGCACACAGGCCCTTCATTGCACATTGCTGACCATGGGTTCTGATCGCATCCTTTTCTCGAACGACTACCCATACGAGGACTACGCTGAGGGCGCCGAGTTTATCGATACCGTACCGATCAGCGAAAGCGACCGTCGCAAGATTGCTTACTCGAACGCCAAGGCGCTTTATAGGCTTTAGGATAGCGTCATGCGCACGGATCGATCAACCCACCAACCGGCATATACAGGAGACCCAGATGAAGACCGCGCTTGAACTCGTGCAGTCGCTGCTCTCGAATCCTACCAACATCGAAAACGTGCGCAGCCTCACCACCAACGATGTGACTTATGTATCCCTGAACTTTAACAATCCTGAGTTGCACAAGGTCCTTCCCTGGGCCGGCACCAATCGGGGAGCGCAGAGTATCGTCGACGCGTTCAACGGAATCGGTCGAGTTTGGGAGACGAAAGCATTCGAAGTCAGAGACGTAATCGTTAATGAGCATACCGTCGCGATGTTCGGAAGCTTTACCTACAAGACCAAGACACTGGGCAAGGAGATTACCTCTCCCTTCGCGCTGCTCGCCAGGGTGACGGACGGCAAGATCAGCTATGTCCAATTTCTGGAGGACACGTTTGGTACTGCTAGTAGCTTCCGCGCGTCTGGCACATGGAAGTTCCGAGGCGTTGCAACGGGAGGCGACGTTAGTGTCGGCTCTTAGCCTGAGGCACTCGTAGCGGCTGGCTCTTGGATTCTGGCCTTTATGCAATACCGCGCTAGCTTCATGGAGATTCTTGCCATAAAGCCCATGTATGAAGAACGTTAATCTGGCCGTCAAACGGAGCCCTCGCAGAGGCGAGCCATTCGCTTAGGAGTTGTCTTTGCAATTTGCACTGCCATGATCAGCGGTCCAGCAACTACTCGGATAATGGCGCAAGTGCAGTTGCCGAGTGTGAATCTGGGGGACACTAACTTCGAGGATGGCTTTGCCGACCGCGGATTGCTGCTGGAGGAGTTTCCGGATGTTTACGTTTCTGGCAGTTTGAAAGACAGCAAAGGCGCTACGGTCGCAGGGAAGAACACTCTGACCGCGATTAGCACTACGTCACACGTTGCTTATATCAGTAATAAACGACTCTTCGGAGCATGGCTCGGAGTGGAGGTTCTTGTCCCCATCGTCGATGTGCAGGTTAAGCTTGCGAACGGAACTGACGCTACCGAACGAGGTTTCGCAGATCCGATCTTCGGGCCCTTCGCTCTCCAGTGGGCTCCAAAGCGGATTGGGCGCGGCATCTTTGTGCATCGCGCGTTACTCGACATAACGGCTCCGATCGGCAGGTACAGCGACCAGCGCCCAGTCAACATTGGAAACCATTTTGTGATGGTCAATCCATACTACGCATTCACGTACGAGTGGCCGCACAAATTGGAAGTGAGCGCCCGATTCCACTACCTTTGGAATTCTGTGAACAAGGACCCATTTGTTGGTTTCGGCATTCAGAACATGCAGCCAGGGCAGGCGTTCCACGCCAACTACGCTACTTCGCTTGAGGTGATGAAAGAGGTTCGGGTGGGCTTCAATGGGTACTGGTTACAGCAGATAACAGATCACCAGATAAATGGTCAGAATGTCCCGAATTCTAAAGAGCGGACGATTGGACTCGGCCCCGGAATCCAGGTGGGCGGAAACGGACTCTGGCTAAGGGTAAACAGCTATATCGAAACAGATGTTCATAATCGTCCTGTGGGGACCAGGGTGACGTTCCGCCTTTCCAAAGCGCTGTCCATTTCGCGATCCAAGCCGTAGATAGAAGACAATGCCTGACAAATCCGTTGGGTATTCCGGTTCTGCAGCACGTTAAACAGACGGAGGAGAATTTCATGCTAACACTTAGCAGTGACTACCTGAATGCATACCGCAGCCTCAGGCTGACACGAGATGCCGAAGGCGTATTGGTCGCCCAATTTCATACCAACGGGGGGCCATTCACGTTTACGGCGCAGGATCACACGGAGTTCGTCGATGCTTTCTACCGCGTTGGGCAGGATCGAGCGAACAAGATCGTGATCTTGACGGGAGCAGGCGGGGACTTCATTCCCAGTATCGATTTTACGTCCTTCGGCAATTTTGCGGATCCAAGTGTTTTGAGCCAAGTTCATGATGAGGGTGTTCAGATTCTGGAGAACATCGTTAACATTCGTGTGCCGATGATTGCGGCGGTCGAAGGCCGTGCCCATGTGCACTCCGAGTATGCCCTGTTGGCCAATGTCATTGTGGCGAGTGAAGCAGTCACCTTCTACGATGCACCCCATTTCGCCGGCGGTATTGTTCCAGGCGACGGAATCTTTACGGCGTGGAGCTATCGCGCCGGAGCAGGCCGGGCCGAAGCGTTCTTGCTGAATCCACAGCCGCTGACCGCTGCTGCTGCACACCAATGGGGAGTGGTTGCTGAAGTAGTGCCAAATGGCGAGGCGCTTATCCGCGCGCATGAATTGGCCCGGCAGTACTTAAAGGTGCCCGAGGTCACACGCCGCAACACGCGAATCCACTTCATGCAGCCCCTGAAGGAACGTATCGTGCGGGAGGTTGGTTATGGACTTGCACTGGAAGGAACATCCGTTGCCGCCCTGATGCAATCAATGCGAGCCAAGGGCTAGCTTGTCGGATACGAGACCAACGGGAGCACTTGTGTCATGAGTGAAATCAGACGATTCGTTGTCCTCGCTTTCGGCAGTGAGGCCGGAGGTGATGGTACCGCCTGGAAGCAGTGGTGGTTTAAGAGTCGGCAGGCATCGGCCTCCGAACGCCGATTCGTCCGGGGATTATGGCCGAACAGCACCAGTATTCTTTGAATCTGCGTTGAGCACGTCAATGCTCAGGCGTCAGGAGATTTGAAAATGAACAACGTATCGCATGAAAGGCAGTACGATTTTATCGTGGTGGGAGCGGGTGCGGCCGGATGCGTTCTCGCGGCGGAATTGTCTGCCTCCAGCGCGGAGGTCCTTGTCGTCGAATCGGGAGGACCCGACGACGCGCCGACCATCGCAAACCCGAGCATCTGGTTTTACAACGTCGGCGGTCCTCTCGACTACGCTCTTCCTCTCGTTCCACTTCCGCAGTTGAACAATCGGAAGTTCACATGGCTCTCGGTCATGTACTCGGTGGCGGAACAAGCATCAACGCCATGGTCTGGGCACGTGGCTTGCAGCGCGATTACGATGGCTGGGCCAAGAACGGTGCCAAGGGCTGGTCGTTCAAGGATGTTCTTCCTATTTTCAAGAGTCAGGAAGATTGGGAAGGAGGAGCGAATGAGTGGAGAGGTGTGGGAGGTCCGGTTCCGATTCGACGGCCGAGAGATCCTCATCCCACGGCGTCTGCCTTTTTGGAAGCCGCCCGGCAAATGGGTGTACCCATTCATGAGGATGTGAATGGACCCCAACTCCCCGGGGCCGGATATATCAACATGAACATTTCTGCCAATGGCACGAGAGTAAGCGCCGCGCAGGCGTTTCTCCGTCCTGCCCTTTCTCGGCCGAATTTGACCCTGATTCTGAACAGCAATGTGATCAAACTAAATTTCAAGAACAAACGTTGTGTAGGAATCAAGCTGCTTACGGCGGGCGACGTAAAAGATATTTCTGTAACGAAAGAGGTCATTGTCGCCGCCGGTGGCGTGCACAGTTCAAAGCTCCTGATGCTGTCAGGCATCGGCGACGCTTTAGCCCTTCAAAAGGTCGGGGTTGATGTTGTCGAGAACCTTCCAGGTGTTGGTCAAAATCTTCAAGACCATGTTCTCGTCTCTGGAGTGGTACTTAAATACAAGGGAAAGATGCCAGAGCGCCCTGTCGACAGCAACGCCGTTGAAGCGGAGGTTTATCTTTCAAGCGGCGTCTCCTCGGAAGGGACGGATATCAATCTCGTCCTCGAACAACTCCCCGCTGTAACCCCAGAGTGTGCCACACGCTTTGGCGCTCCGCCCGCCGATGCCTTTACCATCGCCCCTGCCCTAGTCCAGCCGACAAGCAGAGGATCAATACGGCTAGCGAGTGCAAACTGGCAGGACTCGGCGATCGTGGATGGGAACTACCTTGGCACGGATCAAGATCTTGCCGCAATCATGAAGGCCATTGAAGCAGCGCGCGAACTTGGCGGGCAGACCGCGTTTGATGGTGTTCGTGCGAGCGAAATCATTCCGGGCCCAAAAGCAACCACCGATGATATCCGTGACCTTGCCCGCACCGCCTCTGCGAGTTTTGGCCACTCCGTCGGTACGTGCAAAATGGGCACAGACGAATTCGCGGTAGTCGATCCTGAGCTTCGCGTGCATGGTATCCATGGCCTGCGAGTCGCTGATTCTTCCGTGATTCCGCGGATCACTACCGCCCCCACCAATGCGCCGACACATATGGTTGCTGGCAAAGCCGCGAGGATGATCCTCGGTGCGTCGTCAAGGACCGCGTGAACCCGGGAGGCTTTGGAGCTTCCCCGATGAAATGGGCCGACTTGAATCTCACCATCCTTAGGCATCACCACATGTTTCCGGATTTGTTCTATCAGGAGACGAACGATGTCCACACTCCGGTGGGCGGATTGGTCCCGATGTTTCACCGGCTGTGTACCTCCCCGCAACTAAAGCTGCCAAGACACAAGAGAAAGGACTTTCCGATGGACAACGAGCAGATCATTCGCAGAGCGTACGCACTGGCCGAAAAGAAGGATGTCAAGGGTTGGGTCGAGAGCTTCACACTTGACGGAACATTTACCGACATGTCGATCGGCGTCACCTATCGCGGGCCGGCCGGCCCCACCGGCCTGGGCAAGACGGTCGAAGTATATGCACAAGCGTTTCCGGATATGCATCGCGAGCTGTACCGCATCTTCAGTGTCGGTGACACCATCGTCGTCGAGCTCGCCCTTCAAGGCACGCATAAAGGTCCCTTGGCGACGCCGATGGGCATACTCCCTCCAACGGGCAAGCGCATGGACGCGCCGTGCTGTGACGTCTTCCGTCTCGTCGACGGCAAAATACAGTCGTTCAACTGCTACCCGTCGGGAACGGTGATCTTCGCGCAGCTTGGCGTGCTCTCGAATATAGAAGCAGCCATCATCCAATCGTAACTATTTGAGCCGGTGCGAAGACTGGGAAGTTTCGCCTCGGCAAAGATGATCTCATCGCGGACACCAGCGGCAACAGTCGTATCTCAATGGAAGACTGTGCCATTGCCATGGTCGACGAGTTGGAGAAACTGCAACACCGCGGAGAACGGTTCACCATTGGGTATTGATACAAGGGCAGACGCCGCGCGAGAGGCGGCTTCTGGCTCTGAGGCAGATCAAGCGAATTCCAGACAGAAGTGCCCCATGAAGTCGTTTCAGCCAGGAGACGAACCCTCATGAGCGACGAAGAGAAGAACCCAATCATTGCCACTCGGCGAGCATCTGCCGCACTAGCCGCTGACTCCTTGAGGACAGCGGAGAGAGAGCTAGCAGCCTTCTATACCGCAGTTGTACAAAGATACAGCCTGGAAGAAGCGCGGAGGGCCGCCTACGATTGGATCAAACAGATAGAGACTATGAGTTGGTCCTCAGACGGAGCAGTCCCGAACTGGCGCAACGTTTCAATCGCGGCCGCCAATTGCCTCTCGTCAAGAGTCATCGCGTCATCTCAAAACTCATGATTGGTACAAGAGACATACCCATGACACAACTGCACCAACCGACTTGACCGTGATTTCCCCCACTGAAGGGGTGGTCAGTTGCGAAACGTATGTTACCAGAAATCATGGTCCAATAAGGGTCCACGAACTGTTCCCGAGGGTCATTAAAACGTTTCTGTAGCGCCATCCGTGCCGCGTGTTTTCAGTTAGTTACGGTTGAAGATTTCGCTGTCACGGAAAGTATTCAGAATACCTTCTTACCGCTAAACCCTTGCACTGCGCCTCTAGAACAAATGCTGCAACAAACTCACGGGTTGAGTCCCGGTTCCTTTCTGCGTAATCGTATTACCTTGCCGCTCTGAGCGAACAAAGAGCCAACCATAAGCAATACACCAACAGCGGAAACGACCATGCGAAGCAGCGTCATCATCCCTCTCTTGCTCCACGACCCTTCGTTAGACCTACGACAGAGCGTCCTACGTAAGAGCGTAGACGGCATCAAAGCATACGCTGATTGTATGGAGGATGCAAGATGCCATTGCAGTCCGCAAACAGCTTGGAAGGCGCGTTCGGGCACTCCGGGAACGACGCGGGTGGTCGCAGGAAGAACTTGCTCACCAGAGCGGTCTTGCTCGGTCCTTCACCGGGGTGATTGAAAGAGGCGAAAAGGACTTGCGTCTGACCACGCTTGTGAAGCTGGCGAGCACCTTCAAGATTCCGATCAACCGACTGTTCAAGGCGTGAACTATCGAAATCCTCGCCATAGCGTTTGAGTTGTCGCTGCTGCAACTCACGCTCTGAGCATACGGCGCTTGCTGATGTTGTCGGTTCTTGAGCATATAGCGCTTTTTTCCATTGACCACGCTATCTCTGTGTCCTAACATCAGAGGAGCATCGAGAACGGCCATGACATTGCTCCGGTGCCTACCAGATGAGGGGTCTTGCGATCTCCACATTGGTCACGCCCTACGCGGGGCGGATGCGGCGGAACGAGCGCAAAAAGGACACCCCAAAATGGATATCACGCCAGACGTGTTGGTGCGCTACGAAGGCATCTTGTTCCTGTTCGGCCCGCTCACGGATCGTGCAAAGGATTGGCTCGAACAAAATGTTGAAATCGAGCCATGGCAATGGTCCGGCGATACGTTCGTAGTCGAGCACAGGTACACGTGGGGACTTGGTCAAGGAATGAAGGATGCCGGGCTGGTGATTGCATGAGCGACCCAGATTCAGAAGGCGAGGAATCTACGTACAGACGTTGGAACAACGGCGAGTTCACAAAGTATCTTGAAAAGTGTGAAGCCGAAATCTGCGCACACGGCGAGCAAGAAAAAGCCGTACGACAGCAGCGTCAAGAAGACAATGTCGCGCTGTTCCTCGATACGTGCACGAAGGCAGTCGAGCAGTATCAGGATAGATCGCGCTGGTTTTGGTACTACGTGATTGCAGTTGAGTGGTGTCGTCAGCGCATCGAAGCAATTGTGTGTACCGGAAAGCGCGTCAGCAAACGCACGTAAGCCCTACAGCGTGGCGACGAGCAAAACGCTTTGCCGAATAGCCCGCTAGCGTTATCATTTGCAGCGCGGGTGAACGTGATCGAGTACAGCAAAGAGAACAAGAAACATTTCTAACGAGCTGCGCATGAGTGAGAAGAAACTCCAGGCCGCTTTGAGTTGGGGGTAGGCTTGCCAGATCAACTCATGACGCCTGGTGGTAGGTCAAAGTAATCGTCCGTGGTCGGTCAACGAAAAACAGGCCCTCACGGGAGCCATCTTCGTTCGCCTCCATGTGTACTGGCGATCGATCAGCAGACCGTTCCTTAAAAGCCGCGACAATTCCCAATCGCTATCAGAACGCCGTGCGCCAGTTGTGTGCACGATTCCAAGTAACAGAGCTAATCGCGCCAAAGCTCTGTCGATCATGAATAATAAAGGACGTTAACTTCAAGAATCCGACACTGCTGATTTGCGCGGAGCTTTTACGAACACAAAGCTCCGGAGGTGGCTAAGAGGAGCCACTTCCCATGCCCTCCAAAAAGCAGCCCGAATCTGTGGGTCGCTCTGCGACCCTAACCATCCCTGAATTGGAACAATCTAAGGCGGCGGTGCTCAATTCGCTCGCTTCCCAACACTCCCGGCGGAGCTATGAGTACGCCATCGAAAGGTTCATCGCCTGGTACTGCTCCGAACCCAGGTTGACCTTCAACCGTGCTGTCGTGGTGAAGTACCGCTCATTCCTAGAACGCCGCTCCTTGTCTGCCGCTACGATCAACTTACATCTTTCCGCGATTCGGAGGCTGGCCGATGAGTCGGCAGAGAGCGGCTGGCTGAGCCCGGAACACGCGATTGGAATTCGGCGTGTTAGAGGGGTCAAGCGGCTTGGACGAACAATCGGCAACTGGCTCACTCGCAATCAGGCTCAGGAGCTAGTTAACGCCACATCGAGGGACAGTCTACGTGGTTTGAGAGATGGCGCAATGCTTGGATTGCTGTTGGGATGTGGACTACGACGCTCGGAAGTCGTGGGTTTGAACCTCGACCAGTTGCAATCGCGGGAGGGACGTTGGGTCATCGTCAATTTGATCGGGAAAGGAAAACGGCTACGAACGATCCCGATACCGTCGTGGAGCAAGGAGCTTCTCGATGCTTGGCTCCAGCAATCGGGAGTGAGCGAAGGAAGAGTATTCAGGCGTGTCTTGAAAGGCGGAAAGCGACGAGAAGCTGGTGTAACGGCCAATGTGGTTTGGTATGCGGTGAAGCGATGTGCCTGTCAAGTTGGCATAGCCAATCTGGCACCCCACGACCTTCGCCGCACTTGCGCCCGGCTGTGCCACAGCTCTGGAGGGGAACTGGAACAGATCCAGTTTCTGCTTGGCCATGCCTCAGTCCAAACAACGGAACGGTATATCGGACGCAAACAGAAGCAGCAAGACGCGGTGAATGATCGCCTGGGGATTTCTGTCGTCAGCAACAGCGCATGAACGAGCTTGGACGCGGTCATTTCACAGGTTGTTGGCGATAGCGTCCTTTATCATTCCCTAATTGAATTGGCAAGCGTCGGGAGTATTTGGTGTGAAATGGCGACACAGTCACGCGAGTCCCACAACGTCCTAGAAGCCGACTTCTGGCCCGCGTCGTTGAAGGTTTGTGTAGCGTCAATGCACTATGCGTTTTAGGGTAGGCACTACCTTGGAATTGCCTCTCCAACAGAATGCCAGGCGCGCGATCCGCCATGATGCCCCGTTCATGCCAACGCGAGATTTTGATTTTCCTATACTTCGAGCTGTCCGAAGATGTGCTATTGTCATCGCGCCAGGGGTCTCGGTTCAACCCCTCTCAAAGGCGTCTTCCCTGAACGGCGAATCGTTAGTTCTTCAGGCCAAAGGCGTAAACGTATCCATCTTCCGAGCCGATGTACACTGTCCCGTCCACAACAGCTGGCGAAGAGTCCACAACATTGCCGGTGGTGTAACTCCAGAGCGTGGCACCAGTCTTGACGTTTAGTGCATACACTTTGAAATCTGGATTTTGAGAGCCGACGTAGACAACCCCATTTGCGACAGCCGGTGAAGAGTACACTCCCTCGCCCATGGCAACGCTCCACAGCTTCGTCCCGTTACCCCTTCTCAGAGCGTACAGATTCCCATCTTCTGAGCCGACGTACACAATTGAATTCGCAACGGCAGGCGAGGAAAACACGGTGTAAGCCGTGGCATATGTCCAGATCGGAGCGCCGGAGCTGGCGTCTAATTCGTATACGTTGAAGTCGCCGGAACCGAAATAAACCTTCCCGTTCGACACAGCGAGAGAGGACTGCACAAAAGCGTTGGCGGTGTAGGTCCATACCTCAGTGCCATTGCTGGCTCTCAGCGCATAAACCCTACTGTCCTGGGAGCCGACATATACAACCCCGTTAACAACGGCTGGCGATGAAACGACAGCACCATTGGTCTTGTGGCTCCATTTCTTGTGGCCGGTGCTGGCGTTCAGAGCGTACACATACTGGTCATCTGAACCGAAGTATACGGTCCCATTTGAAACGACGGGAGAAGAAGACACAATGCCGCCAGTGCCGCGTCGCCAACGTACGGCACCGGTACTGGCATCCAGGGCATACAAGTAGTTGTCATTTGAGCCCACGTATACCACCCCGTTCGCGACGGCCGGCGAGGAAAAGACAGTGCCTCCAGTCGGGTAACTCCAGAGTAGCGCTCCAGTCTCTGCGTTGAGCGCGTATACGCTGAAGCCAGAGCCAACATAAACCACGCCTTTCGCAACCGCTGGAGAGGAATCTACAATCCTGTTGGTAAAGTAACTCCACTTCAGTTGCAAACCACCGACGTTGTGAATATTGAGCTTATGCTCATAAAGATTCCAGCGTTCCATATTTGTCCTATGCAACTCAGTCCAGTCGGCGAGGGTTGAGGGTAAAAGCGAATTCGATTTCTGGCCAAGACTGGATCCAGCCAGCACCAAAAGTGCCAAACACAACCTCCCACCCCATCGCTTTGTTCCAGTAAAATCTGTTTTCGGTTTGTAAGTCACATTGTCTCCCTTCACAACTTGCCGTCTAAGAACCGTTTCCACTTTTGTTGCGCGATTTCTGGGACCATTTGGAGCGTCCCTCCCCATTAACCTCTGCTAAAACCGTTTTAGTCGAATCGGCTGCCTCTTGGCGGTCAGCTGCCGACCCGAATCGATGGCTGGACTCACCCAAGCCATCGGTCGTGTCAGCCGTCAGAGAGGAGAGCTAGATCCGGGCCTCCGTTCACGGCGTTATCTTGAAGATCGTCCCGTACCCGTGAGCACCTCCAACGTAGGTCGTCCCGTAAAGCACGCCCGCCGCGTCCTCTACAATACTAGTGTTCGGCTCATTGCCATCTGAATTATCGAACCTGTGCAGTACGCTGTAGTTATGGTGAGTGTCCAGCTGAAACACAACACCAAGGCCGTACCCACCTCCTTGCGTGGTTCCATAGATAGCGCCATGCGCATCGACATGTACCCCAGCCGTGGGAGTGCCGCCATCCGATCCGTTCGTGAAGCTGTATAGCACGGACTCCTGTCCCTGGGAGAGTGCGACCACCGTTCCGAAGCCCGACGCACCTCCTCGACTGGTGGTTCCGTAGAGCGTTCCTGCCGAATCACGCACCACTCCCCCAGCTGGTGAAGCTCCATCGTGCGATCCGCTGAACCTATGCAGTACAGACTCGTTATTGTGCGCGTCCAATTTAAAGACCGTGCCGCACCCAAGTCCGCCGCAAACATTTCCCCCATAAAGGGTTGTGCCATACAAAGAGCCTGCACTGTCCCGTGCCAAGTGGCCGATTGGAGAAGCCCCATCCGGCGATCCCGCAAACCTGTAAAGAACATACTCCTGGTTGTTCGGTGTAATCTTAAACACCGTACCGCATCCAAGGCCTGGATTGCAGTTAGAGTCGCCACCGTACACTGTGGTGCCATACAGATTACCCGCTGAATCTATGATCAGATCTCCCATCGGATAGGCGCCATCTTCACCGCTTATACCACCAAAACTGAACAACAGGGAATAGTGGTACTTTGTATCAACCTTAAACACTGTACCGCAGCCGTATTGGCAGTTGCCGGTTCCACCATACATTGTCGTGCCATAGATGTTGCCGGCTGAATCCATTACCAAACCGCCCATAGGTTGAAAACCGTCTTGGCCGCTGCCAAAGCTGTGCAGTGTAATGTGATATACCCCGGCCTGGACGAACACCGTGCCATAGCCAGAGGCTCCTCCCGTAGAGGCCGTGCCGTAGAAGATGTTCTTGTGGAGTAACAACGAGGCCGCCGGGAAGGCTCCGTCATTTTCGTCATAAAAAGAATACAGTGACGTGAAAGTCGTTTGCGGCCGAGGTGATCCGTCCACAGCTGCGAACTGATGACTTGGCGTTTGCCCGAACGACATAAGCGAGAAAGCAAAACAGGATATGGCTGCGAGCGTGGACAACGAGGATGCTTTTCGAGTGTTCGTTTTCATGTTGACCTCCTTTTGGTCATTAGTTGTTGCGACAGGTTGAAATGGCCTCGTCGCGGGTTTGGGCTAAGACGCGATGCAACAGCTTAGGGTCCAACCTGCACACAACTTGCGGTGTGATTGTCGTATTCTCGTTGCAATTCGTAATAGCCATATCCGCCGAACACGGTGGCGTGGGTAAACCAAGACTGATTTGCATTGCCCGAGTCCCAGGTATTCACGCCATAATTCCAGGCGCAGAGATCACCAATTTCCGCACCATTCGACGCAAACCAAGCATTAAACTCGGGATCGGTGATGGCCTCGGTTATCTCGTGACTGGCTATGCTCGCAGCCGCATCAGCCGCAGGATCGTTATTCGGAGAGGTTCCTGCCTGGCAAAAACCCTGAGCGGCATAAGGCTCATTGCCATAAATCACTGGACTGCTAGTATTTCCGAAGTAGCTGTGGTAGGCACAGTAGGTACTGTAGGCACACGTAGAGCCGGCGCATGAACCTTCTCCACTTGATGTAAAGAGCAGGAACATGTTGTTCATCCCGCTGTTCCACCCTTGCGAACTCATTACTTTCTGGATTTCGGCTTGAATTTGTGCGTCAGAAAGACAGTTCCCCGGCGTGTCGGGATCGTTGCAGTCTGACGCGGGATAGGACGAAGTGTCGATATAGTAACCGGCAAAGCTCCCGGCGTTCTGAATCCAGTTCCAACCTCCGCTGACTTGTTGGAAGTACTGCGTGTTGTTGTTGTCAATTCCGTGGCCTGGATACCTGTAGAGGAAAGACATCACCACCTGCTGATAGTGGTACGGCAAGCTGGTTGGTGCTCCGTTTTGCAGTTTGCCTGATGCGGGAATCCAGAAAATGGCATAGGTGTTGGACGTCGTCATCACCGGACCATTGTGATAGATTAACGCGCCCGAGGAAGGGTCTGTCGAGTTCCAGGTCCCGGCTGCGCTGGGTGTGGGCATAACGTGAACGTAGTGGCCATCCGTTTCCACCGTCAGTTGTGATGGCTCTTGGGCTTCGGAGCGACCTCCGATGAGCAGAACCATTGTGGCCGCTAACAAAACGACAAAGGTGCACCCGTTTCCGCCCAACGTCCAAGCGAGCCGCGATGTTGGGTCAGCTTTCACGGTGACGGCGTTCTTTATAACTTTCGTTTTCATGTTGATCTCCTTTGTGGTCATTGGTTGAAGCGACGGGTTGAACTAGCCTCGTCGCGGGTGTCAGCTGCGGTGCTTCGTTCGCCGCGTTGTAACTACTGTTAGCCTGAAGTCAGGTCTGCGATTGAAATCACTGCCTGATACAGGGATCCGGCGGCCATTCGGGCAACCCCTTGCGATCTTGAGGGTGCGCGGTGCCAGTCGAATGAAACGCGTACGCTTGGCGCGAGGCGTTGATGCCCCACACACCGCCGCCGTAGCCAACGGCGATTTGCGCTAGCACACCTGGAACGGATACGAACCGCTGGGCGCTGGGATCGAAGCGATAAATCGCGCCCCGAGCAGTGAGGCCCCATACCCCATTTCCGCCGGCGGCAATTCGAGAGAGTACGCCCGGTAATTGAACGAATCTTTGTGTCGCAGGGTCGAATTGATACACGTAGCCGGAAGAGTTAATTCCCCATACTCCGTCCACGCCGACCGTAACCTGAATCAGCCGACCCGGTACTTGCTTGAACGTCTGGCTCGGGGAATCGAATCTGAAGATGTGGTTAGAGCTGTCGATACCCCAGATGGCGCCACCGCCAACCGTCAACCGCGTAAGCAAGCCAGGTATCTGCTCGAACTGCTGGTTACAGTGGTTGAATCTGTAAATTTGATTGGACGCGCTTATTCCCCAGACTTCATAGGGATAGCACTTGCTGTAACCCGCGCCCACGGCGATTTGGGCGAGAAGTCCCGGCACTTGGAAAAACTGCCAGCCACTGTCACTCGGAGAACCGACGTAAATCTGGCCCGAGGAATCCAATCCCCAAACCTCGTCCACTTGAACGGAATTGCCGCCGGCGACTGCTATTTGCGCGAGACTGAGATTGCCCGCTGCAACGAACCCACCTGCTTGATAGATGTATGGTTGCCCTGCGGTGTCTAAGGCCCAAATGCTGGTTCCACCGGCCGAAAGTTGGGTTAAGGAAGCACCGCCATTGACTGGGACATTTTGAAACGTCTGCGCCGATCCCAATTGCAAGCCACTGACCCATACAACAACGACGAGCATTACCAACAGCAACTTTCCATTTTGCGTTTTCATGTTGACCTCCTTTTGGTCTTTGGTTGAAGCGACGGGTTGACCTAGCCTCGTCGCTGCTTTGGTTGCGGCACAGTCGGTCGCCATGTTTACCTTGAAACCATCAGGCACTTTCGCAGGAGAGTGACTGCCCCAGTGCTTCTGCTGGAATGCTTGTTCAAAAGATCTTCCTTCCTGGCGCGACCCGGCGGAACACTCCGGACCCCTGCGAAACAGGAGTAACCAGGAAGCCTCGCAGATCGAGGGTCGATTCTTGACTCCAGTACTCCCCGACCATTTGCCCGTGATCGTTGATTTGGTAGAGGTACGTGCCCGCGGCACCGGGATAATCCAGGGTCGCGTACTGGCCATTGATGAGCGTGAAGCCGTGGGTGACACTGCTGCTGTCGGTGTAATATCCCACGATCTGACCGCTGCTGTTGATGCCCGAGGCTGTGGTGTCTGCGGCGCCGGGGTAATCAATGGTCGTGTAGTTGGTTCCGTCGAACAGGTAACCGTGGAGTGAAGAATTCAGAAACGGATCGGTGAGGCTGTAGACGCCGACCATCTGTCCGCTATTGTTAACACTGTAGACAGTGCTTCCGACCGAACCAGGAAAGTCAGCCGTCTTGAAGGTGTTCCCCTGAAACGTAAAGCCGTGGTAGCGAGCGCCGTCTGAATACTCACCCACGATCGTACCGCTATCGTTTATGTCTCCGGCAGCGGTTGACTCGGAATGGGGATAGTTTAGGGGCTTGTAAACTCCGTTCTTGAAGGTGAAGCCGTGTAAGGTTCCGGTGCGGTCCAGGTACCCGCCAACGACCTCCTGGTGTTTGTTGCTGGCATCGGCTCCGGTAATGGTCGCGCCTGGATAAGCGATCGTGGTGAAAGTTCCCTGAGTGAGCAGGAATCCTTTCGCACCCAAGCAGCAAGGGCCTAACGAATACATACCAACGATCTGGCCCTCGTTGTTGTTCGAGAATGCCCCGGTTGTGGCCGCGCCGGTTACGTCCACATTTCTGACACTGTATTCTTGAGCATGTGACTGAGGGCCGGTGCTTACTACGAACATCCCAAACATTAAGCTCAGAGTGAGTACAGATTTCCAGGGCCGAGCCGTTCTTTGTGCCACGCAATTTCCAGTCGATCGAACTCGATCCGTGCTGGGGTTGTGTCTACACTGATTTTTCATAAGTTTTCTCCTTTTGACTTTGTGCTGAGAGGCCCACACAATGACGCTCGCGAGGGGTTCAGGCAAATCGGAGAGGGGCCGTTTTCGCAGTGCCGAACCTTAGCGGTGATTACCTCTTGAATCGCGGTAAGTGAGAGGCCGGCAAGGCCGACCTCACCAGGCCCTTCCGGGTACACCTTGCAAACACATTGGGAGCACCCAACCTGCCCCGAATTGATACGATGGACGACTACCAACTGGTCGGTTTCCACCATGAGCCGGATCCGGCGGCGGATGATCACCGTCTCCCGTCCTTTTGCCCAGCGCATGATTCCGTGATAAATTTCATGCCACATGTGTCTGCCCTCGGTCGCCTAACGAGGGCATCTTGCAAAAAACAGGGCTCAGAGGTCTTTAGGAACTGCTCAGAAATTTCTCAGAGCTTCTCAGAGGTGGGTATGAGCAAGGAAAACAAGCACTTCTATGAATTCGGACCGTTCCGGGTAGATCCCGAGCAACGGGTTCTGCTTTGCGATAATCAACCCGTCCCGCTGCAACCCAAGGCCTTCGACACCTTACTGGTTTTGATCCAACACAGCCAGGAGGTGGTCCTCAAGGACGACCTCATGAAAAGCCTGTGGCCAGACAGTTTCGTTGAAGAGTCCAACTTGAGCCAGAACATCTTTGTGTTACGCAAGGCGTTGGGAGAAAAAGGGGGCGATCACCGTTATATCGTCACTATGCCGGGCCGGGGCTACCGCTTTGCCGAGAAAGTGAGAGTCATCTCCGAGGGCGAGACCTTCGTTGCGGAGAGTCATTCGCGATCGAAGATTCTAGTTGAGGAAGAAGTCGTCCGCGATGTCGCCGATTTGGAACGGCCGAAGCGGCACACCAAGCCATCGGAGCTGCAGTTACCTACGGCTTTGAGTAAGACAGCGAGTCGTCCAACGCTCATTCTGGAGATCCTAATCGCAGCGGCCGCAGCTCTGACGTTGGCGGCAGTGGGGTATCTGTACTTCCGTCGCACGCCAGGGCTTACCGACAAAGATACGGTGGTGCTTGCAGACTTTGCCAACGCGACCGGCGATCCGGTTTTCGACGGCTCACTGCGGCAGGGACTCTCCGCGCAACTGGAGCAGTCGCCGTTTCTGAGCCTGCTGTCCGATCACCGCATTGCGCGGACGCTCTCTTTGATGGCCCAGCCCAAGGACGCCCGGCTGACTCATGACTTGGCCCGCGAAGTCTGCCAACGGACGGCAAGCGCGGCCGTTCTGGATGGCACGATTGCGCAGATTGGCGCGCGCTACCTGCTGACCCTGAGAGCGCTGAAATGTGCAAACGGGGAACCGCTAGCAAGCGCCACGGCAGAGGCCAGCGACAAGAACCATGTTCTGGAGGCTTTGGGCAAGGTGGCTTCGGAAATGCGGAGCAAGCTAGGCGAATCGCTGAACTCGGTGCAGAAATATGACGTGCCCGCGCCGGAGGTAACCACGCCGTCGCTTGAGGCGCTCAAATCCTACAGTCTCGCGATGCACGCAAGAAACGCCAATTCCGATCTTCCCACCATCCAACTGTTTCAGCGGGCCATCGATCAGGACTCCAATTTCGCGATGGCACACGCGCAGCTAGGGGTTCATTACTTCAATCTTGGCCAGACGGTACGAGGGGCCGACCACATTCAAAGAGCCTACGAACTAAAGGATCGAGTCAGCGACCGGGAGAAACTCTACATTGCCTCGCATTATGACTACCTGGTCAAGGGGGACATCGAGGCAGCACGCAAGGATTACGAGTTGTGGGCGCAGGTCTACCCGCGTGACCAGACCGCGCCTGCCATGCTGGGCGTGCTCTACTTGCATCTGGGCGACTATGACAAAGTTCTCACCATGACCAAGAAAGCGGAGGATCTGTTGGGCCCAAACAAGATCAGCGCGAATCTTGTCTGGTCATACATTCTTGTGAACCGCTTCGGCGAAGCCAAGGCCATCGCATTGGAAGCGCAGACTCGCAAAGAAGACGACCCCACCTACCACCTGTCCCTCTATATGATCGATTTCCTGCAGCAGGATTTTGCCGGCACGAAGCGAGAGGCGGCGGGACTGCTGAGTAGTCCGACGTGGGGGCATGCCGCGCTCGACTACGAAGCGGACACCGCTGCCTATGGCGGGCAATTTGCCAAAGCCAGGGAGTTTACACACCGAGCGGCTGACTCCGCTCAAAAGGCTGATAATGAACAGTCGGCGGCGAGTTACCAGGCAGACGCCGCGATTCGCGAGGCGCTGGTGGGTAACACCGGCCTGGCAAAGCAGGGCGTAAAGTCCGCTCTTGCGCTCTTGAACGCCAAGGACGTTGAAGCCATGTCGGCCATCGCGTCGAGCCTGGCCGGCGATTCCGCGCAGACGATGCAACTGATCAACGATCTCGGCAAGCGCTTCCCGCAAGACACCATCGTACAGTTCAACTACCTGTTGACCATCCGCGCCGCTGCCGAATTGCGGAACGGTGATCCTGGTAAGGCGATAGGGACGCTCGTGGCGGCTGCGCCTTACGAGTTGGGAACTACGGCTCTAGCTAGCGGTATCAGTCTTTACCCGGTTTACATGCGCGGCGAAGCGTACCTGGCTGCCAAGCAGGGCCCTGCCGCCGCCGCCGAATTCCAGAAAATTCTCGACCACCCGGGGGTCGTCCAGAACCAACTAATCGGTGCACTCGCTCACTTGGGGCTCGGCAGGGCCCTTGCACTGTCGGGAGACATCAGCAGGGCTAAGGCTGCCTACCAAGACTTCCTCAGCCTCTGGAAAGATGCCGACCCAGATATCCCTATCCTCAAGCAAGCGAAGGCTGAGTACGTGAAATTTCAAAAGGGCACTTTGCCCTAACCCGTCGCTTGACCCGTCAATGCTGCGCTTGACACCGTCTCATCGAATCAGAGAATTGAGTTTTGCGTCTAAACCCTCAGCCTCTCTCAGCCTGACTGTGTAGGGATCCCTGTACATTGACGTGGCAATCGTGGGGGAGGACACCGGTGCGTCCGTTTGCGGAGGATTCTATGGAGAAGGTTCCTCGCACGCCCCGCATACTCTAGCATTACCAGAAGCGTAAGTTCAGTTGGTAAGGTGGGTCCAGGTCGGTCCACCTGGAGTGGCCTGCCGCCATAGCAGTGCCGCAGGCCCACTCGACCCAATCTCCCCTTCCGAGATACCTTGGACACACACCGGCAGTAAAGGAGCACTGTACCCGAAGGTATGACTTTACAAGCTTGGGTACTGATACCAGTGATACCGTTTTTACGGGGGATTATAGCTTCTTAGGGAAACTGGGAAAAACTCTGATGCACGCGGTACTCTACAAAAGTTTCCTTCCCCTTCCTCCCCAACGGCTTTCTAAGGAGAATCCCATTCGCTTGGGTTCTGGTATGCGTCTGGACGAATATCGTGCTAACATATATAATCAGCGAGCGATGATGAAAGACACAAAGAAGGCGCGAGGCACCCCTGAGGAAGCGGCGTTCCTGGATCTGCTCCGTACCTGCGATCTGCTCTCCCGCGGTCCTGCCCAGTTCCTGAAATCCGAGGATCTCTCGCCAACCCAATACAATGTGCTCCGAATCCTGCGAGGCGCGCCGCCTGCAGGACTGCCTTGCGGAGAGATTGCGAACCGCATGATTACGCGAGATCCTGACATCACGCGGCTACTCGACCGTCTTGAGAAACGGGAACTGATTTCGCGCTGTCGTGAAACGAAAGACCGTCGCATGGTTCTGGCTCGAATCACCCCGCAAGGATTGAAGCTTTTGGCTCGTCTCGACGAACCCGTGCAGGAGATGCACCGGCAGCAACTCGGTCACCTTGGGGATGCCAGACTGAAGGAATTGCAGGAGTTGCTGGCAGCGGCTCGAGCCAAAGCTGGCTAATTTCTCCCTTAGTATGTGTTGCAACGAATATCGTCGTAACGCATCTAAAAAGATAAAAGGAGAAGCACCTTATGAGCACAGCAGCTATTCCGCAAACTATCCCAACCACCACCACCTGGAACATCGACCCAGTTCACTCGGTTGCCGAGTTTAAGGTCAAACACATGATGATCGCGCACGTAAAAGGCCATTTCTCAAGAGTTTCGGGCGCCCTCACCTTGAATGAATCGAATCTCGACAAGTCGCATATCGAGGCTACGATTGATGCCGCATCCATCGAAACTCGAGATGCGCAGCGCGATGCTCATCTGCGAAGTGCTGACTTCCTGGATGTAGAGAACTTTCCGACACTCTGTTTCAAATCCGACCACATCCGGATCATCCGTGATGGCGAACTGGCAGTGGAAGGTGACCTGACGATGCACGGGGTTACCCGCAAGGCCGTCTTCATGGTGGAAGGACCTACGCCGCCCACGAAAGATCCCTGGGGCAACACTCGTGTGGCTGTCGCGGGTACGACCAAGATCAACCGCAAAGACTTTGGCTTGACCTGGAATGCGGCCCTCGAAACTGGCGGCATTTTGGTGGGCGAGGAGGTCACCATCACACTCGACGTGGAGTTCGTGAAGGCTTGAAGTATTGGAGCAACGGCAGATTGCGCATGAAATGTGGTACCGCCGACGAAGGGCTCCTATGTCACCGAGGGTAGTGAAGCAGATTATCGAACCGAAGCCGGCCATCGAAGGCGCGGGCGTCAAGTCGCAGCGCGCCTTTGGTCCCGGCAAGGCGAGGGAATTCGATCCATCCACTTCTCTTTCGCAGCCGAACTAGTAATGTGGGGAATCGGATGGCAGGTCATGAGCGAATGCGGATATTGATGGCCCAACTCGTCTAGGAGGTGACGGGTAGGTTTCCAGTCTTCGCCAGCGGCCAACTGCAAGCAGAGGGGTCCAGACAGCCAGCAGGTCGATGAGATCGCTCGGAACAACAATCTTACATTCGTAGATTGAAAATCCTGCCCACCAGGTCGACTATGAGTGCAGACTGATTGGCTGCAGCAGCGTTCAACAACATTGCCACCGGCGCCTGGAGCACCCTTTCTATGATGCCACGGGTAAGCGATTCCACAAGCTTCTCTTGATCAGGGCTTAGATTACCCAAGCGTCCGCGCACGTGATCGGCCTCACCGCGGCGCACGGCCTCAAAACGCTCTCGTAACGAAACAATTGTCCCCGAAATTTCGGAATCAAGGACTGGTGGACTATCCACATCCGTACTGGTCACAACTCCGACTCCCTTCCTATAGAGAGGAAGCAAGCGAATCGCCAAAACTCACGCTCTGCGGACAGGCGAACCTGGGGATACTTGGACTCTTCATACGCGAGTAGGTCAGCATAGTGTTATCACCCTTTGACACTGATCTATTAATGACACTGATGCGTTGATAAAACGCCTCCATTCACACTGCAACTCGCTTCTTTTCAGCAGGTAATTTGTGGGTACGTTTGGCTGCCCGCTTGCTTTAAGTGAAGTGTCGCGAGCAGCGAGACATAAACAATTAAGAAGAGAGGTTCTAATGGCAAGCCCAGTAAAAGACAGAAAGCCAGTGTCGTTACCGGCACCCAATAGCGACTTTTATGAACTCCTCGAAACACTGCCGGCTGAAGAGTTGGCGGTTGTGAAACAAGTGCGCACTTTCATGGAGACGAAGGTCGCGCCCATCATCACCAAGTACTGGGTCGAAGATGCTTTCCCATTTGAAATCCTGCCTGCGCTGAAGGAACTTAACATTGGTGGCGTCGCCATGCAGGGTTATGGCTGCAGAGGCGGAAGTACGCAGCTATTTGGTTTGATCGCCATGGAAGTGGCGCGCTTCGACTCCTCGATTGCGACATTCTTCGGTGTGCACAACGGTTTGGCGATGGGTTCGATCTACCTAGGTGGATCGGAAGAACAAAAGCAGAAATGGCTGCCGCCGATGGCTCGGTGGGAGAAAATTGGCTGCTTCGGCCTGACTGAACCGTTAGTTGGATCAGGAACCTCGGGTGGAATGTTGACGACCGCGAAACGGGATGGCGACACCTGGATCGTCAATGGTCAGAAGAAATGGATCGGCAACGCTCCGTGGTGCGACATTTCTATTATCTGGGCTCGGGACCTCGCTGACAACCAAGTCAAAGCGTTCATCGTGGAAAACAAGACCACGCCTGGCTTCAGCGTAGAAAAGATCCAGAACAAAATCGCTCTCAAAGTGGTCCAGAACGGGCTGATCACAATGGAAAACTGCCGAATACCGGAAGCGAACCGTTTGCAGCAAGATCAGTCGTTCCGCGACACCGCCCGCGTTCTGAAGATGACGCGCTTCATGGTTGGGTGGGAGGCGACGGGATGCGCGATGGGAGCCTACGAGAACGCACTCAAGTATTGTCAGGAACGCCTTCAGTTCGGGAAGCCGATCGCCTCATTCCAGATGGTGCAAGACCTCCTCGCCAAGATGATCGCCAACATCACGGCTTCTCAGTGCCTGCTGGTCCGCATGGCCCAGTTGCAGGCGGAAGGCAAGCTGACGGATGCCCACGCGTCTTTGGCCAAGGCATTCACCACCGCCAAGTGCCGCGAGACAGTCGCGTGGGCGCGGGAGCTTCTGGGCGGTAATGGCATCGCCGCAGACTACAACGTTGGCCGTTTCTTTGCCGATGCGGAAGCGCTCTACTCCTACGAAGGCACCTTCCAGATACAGAACCTGATTCTCGGTAAAGCCATAACCGGGTTCAGCGCCTTCGTCTAGTGGAAGTTAGTGAACCGCAGTTTCTTATTCAACCTGTCTGTCAAAAGCTGAAGTAATCAAGGAGAGAAGAAAATCATGGCTGTTAAGACCTCTAAATCACAAATCAAGAAAACCACAGCAAAGGCTGGGACGGCTCGCTTGTTTTTTCTGAGTGCGAGCAGTGGCCAGGTGTTTTCCGCGAACCCTGACGGTACCGACCTGAAGGTTATTGTGAGCGAAGGAAGGCGACTTCCGGACGGCCTCGTTGTCGACGTCGCGGCGGGTCACCTCTATTGGACCAACATGGGCAACCCCGTCGCCAACGACGGCTCCATCGAGCGCTCGAATCTTGACGGAAGCAACGTCACTCACATTGTTCCGCCGGGCGCCACCTTCACTCCCAAGCAACTGCAACTCGATGAGAAGAACAGGAAGCTTTACTGGTGCGATCGTGAAGGGATGCGGGTCATGCGGGTGAACGTGGATGGCTCCAACCTCGAAACCCTTATCGACACCAGCGAAGGCGACTCGCGTCCAGGCAAGGACCTCAGGAAATGGTGCGTGGGCATCGTGCTCGACGTCGAAGCCGGCAAACTTTATTGGACTCAGAAGGGCCATGACAAGGCCGGCGAAGGACGTATCTTTCGCGCCAATCTCGAAATTCCGAAGGGCCAGACCCCAGCGAACCGCAAAGATATCGAAGTGCTGTACGAGAATCTGCCTGAACCCATCGACCTCGAACTCGACCTCGCCAGCCGGACGATGTACTGGACGGACCGCGGCGATCCACCGCGCGGCAATACGGTGAATCGGGCGCCCATGGAGCCGGCTCAAGGAAATGGCAAGAAAGAACCGGTGATCATTTTCAACCATTTGATGGAAGGAATCGGTATCGCCTTGGACCTGAAAGGCGGCCGCATGTTCATGACCGACTTGGGGGGATCCGTCTACAGCGCGAATCTCGACGGGTCGAACAAGAAGACGATCCTTGCGGCGGAAGGGAACTTGACCGGCATCGCGTACGTCGAGCTTCCTGCCGCGTAGTGACGAACACCACCATAGACCTTAACGATTAATCAAGGAGAAGGGAATGAGCTTGTTAGCTTCTGCTCTAAGTCTCGAGAACGTTGTCTACGACAAGAAAGGGCCGATTGCGTATGTGACGCTGAACCGGCCCAAGGTCCTGAACGCGCTGAACAAGGCGACAATCCACGAACTACGGGCAGCTTTCGAGGACGCGCGTGACGATTCGGCTGTCCGCGGAGTCATCCTCACGGGTGCCGGTGAGAAGGCATTTGCCGCGGGCGCCGACATCGGGGAGATCGCCAACAATACGGCTGTAGAAGCGGAAGAGGCGACTCGTCGAGGGCAGGCATTGACCGACCTCATCGAAAACCTTGGCAAGCCGGTCGTCGCTGCGGTCAACGGCTTTGCCCTGGGCGGTGGATGCGAGCTGGCAATGGCGTGCGCTATCAGGGTCGCTGCCGAGACTGCAAAATTTGGCCAGCCAGAAGTAAAGCTCGGAGTCATACCTGGCTACGGAGGTACGCAGCGCATGCCTCGTCTGGTGGGAAGAGGCCGAGCTCTCAAGCTTATCCTCTCCGGCGATATCATCGATGCCGCTGAGGCTTATCGCATTGGTCTGGTGGACGAACTGGTGCCGGGCGCGCAGGTCATCGAACGTGCCGAAACTGTATTGAAGAAAATCATCGCGAACGCCCCGTTTAGCGTGAAGTACGCGCTTGAGGCGGTCAACAAGGGGCTGGAGACGAGCGTGGCGGAAGGCCTGCTCATCGAAGCCTCGCTCTTCGCGATCTGCGCGTCGACGGACGACAAGAAAGAAGGTACGTCGGCGTTCCTCGAAAAACGCGCGCCGAAGTTTCAGGGAAAGTAGAAGCTTGCGCGCCACTTCGAAATCTCAAATGACCCGTTACCGTAAGTGCCAATCGTGAAGGAGGAGATAAAAATGGCAGAAAACAACATATTTTCCGGATTGAAGGTCGTGGATCTGTCGAGCTTCATTGCCGGGCCGAGCGCCGCAACAATCTTATCCGATTTCGGTGCCAACGTCGTCAAAGTCGAGCCGCCTGAGGGAGAGCTGTGGAGAATAGGGCAGAAGATCCCTCCCCAGCCGCATTCGGAACAGCCTTATCCCTTCCAATTGGCCAATCGAAACAAGCGTGGCGTTGCGCTCAATTTGAAAGCTGGGAGCTCGCAGCAGGTTCTTGAGCGCCTAGCCAAATGGGCCGATGTGTTCATCGTCAACACTCCGCATTCCGCGCGCAAGAAATTGAAGCTCGAATATGAAGATGTCGCGCAGTGGAATCCGCGTCTGATCTATGCCGATCTCACCGGATTCGGCGAGAAGGGTCCGGACGCTGAACTTCCGGGGTTCGATCTCACGGCCTTCTGGGCGCGAAGCGGTTTGCTATTCATGACGCGCGATGCTGGAGAGCCGCCGACCTGGCCGGTATCAGGCAGTGGAGACAATGCGACAGGGGTGTGCATTTATGCGGCGATTCTGACCGCGCTTTATCGTCGCGAACGCACCGGTAAAGGATCCTCCGTGACGACTTCGCTTCTGGCAGCGGGTGTCTGGTCGGCGAGCGTTTATATCCAGGCCGCTCTATGTGGTGCGAATTTCTATGGGTTGCACGATCGAACCCATCCCGCAAACGCAGCTTTGAACACGTATCGCTCCTCCGATGGCACCTGGTTCGTTGTTGTAGCCACTCCGGACAAGATACCGGCGGTTCTGAAAGCAATGAATCGTGAGGATATCCTCTCGGATCCGCGGTTCTCGGATGCTGCCAAGCTGGCGCAGAACCGGCCGCAACTGACGGCAATACTCGATGAGATCTTTGGTTCGCAGCCAATGGCGCATTGGTATGAAGTCTTTAACGGCGTTCACGTCCCCTTCGGCGCAGTGCGTGAGCCGCAGGAAGTCGTGAATGATCCGCAATTGCGAGCGAATGACATTATCGTTCCGCTCGAAGGAGCCGGCGAGAAGCTGACCTCGACCATCAGCAGCCCGATTCAAGTGCACGGTGTTTCGAAAGTACCCGCCAGGCGTGCTCCGCGAATCGGTGAGCACACCGATGAAGTCCTGAAAGAGCTCGGCTTTGGAGAGGACGAAATTGGCAGCCTGCGTACTAGCGGCGCAATCCCGGGTGCGCAACCAGCCAAGAAAGTGGAAGAGGTAGCCCGGGCCAGTTAAGAGGCTTGGACCAAGTCAGTGATGAAGCGAAATTAAATGGAGGGTTAAATGGCAAAGAGTCGTGAAATTAAGAATGTAGCGATTGTTGGGACGGGAGTCATTGGCGCGAGTTGGGCTGCTCTATACCTGGCGCGTGGCCTTAACGTGGTCGCCACAGACCCGATGCCAAACGCCGAAGCGAATCTGCGGCGATACATCGATACGGCGTGGAAGGACTTGACGGCGATTGGAATTTCACCTAACGGCTCACGGGATCATTTGCGGTTTACTCCCGATCTCAAGGAAGCCGTTGCCGGCGCGGATCTCGTTCAGGAAAACGGACCTGAACGCAAAGACTTCAAGATCAAATTATTTGCTGATATGGACGCCGCCGCGCCGAAAGATTCCATCATCGCTTCGAGTTCATCCGGTCTGACGATGAGCGTGATGCAATCGGCATGCAAGTATCCAGAGCGGTGCGTTATCGGGCACCCGTTCAACCCTCCCCACATCGTTCCTCTGGTCGAGGTTGTAGCAGGTGCAAAAACATCGCCAGAGACCGTTGAGCGGGCCATCTCCTTCTACACCTCGATCGGTAAAAAGCCGATTCACGTGCGGAAGGAAGTCGTCGGCCATGTCGCGAACCGGCTTCAGGCTGCTCTCTACCGTGAAGTCGTGTACCTCATCGAACAGGGGGTATTGGATGTCGCTGACTCGGATACGGCCGTGTGCTGGGGACCTGGACTGCGCTGGGGCCTGATGGGTCCAAATCTCCTGTTCCATCTGGGCGGCGGTCCAGGCGGAATCCAGCATTTCATGGAACAGTTCACAGGGCCATTGTCCACATGGTGGAAAGATCTCGGCGCGATCACGGAGTTCAGTCCCGAGGTGAAGCAAGTCATTGTCGACGGCGTATTGAAGGAGGCTAACGGCCGTTCGATCGCAGAACTCGAAAAGGAGCGTGACGAGATGCTGCTGGAATTGCTCGCGACCCGCTCGAAAGTGGAAGGAGCCGTACACGCCGGGGCAGACGCAGCGGCCGATTAAATCTGCTGCTCGCAGGTGAGACGCGGAAAGAACTAACGATGATCTACGTTCACTCTCTCGGCCGGGCTTTGCGATTCTATCCCGGCCGAGCCGCGCTTGCTCGTGACGACCGATTCCTGACCTTTCGGGAACTCCACACTCGCGTTGAAGGTATCGCAGGAACGCTCATCGGCTGCGGTTTTGGCGTGGGAGACCGCTTGGCCCTATTGCTGCCTAACGGGCCCGACTACATTGAACTTATGTATGCGTGCAGCATGCTGGGCGTGATCGCCGTTCCGTTGAACACCCGCCTGTCGACCAAAGAGATCGACCGGGTACTCGAAGATGCGCGTCCGCATGGGATCGTGCGCCATTCTTCACTCGCAGTCCCCGGAGTACAGTTGAGCTGGCAACAAGTGATCGACCAGGCCCCTCTACGAATCGGCAGCGACCCTATTTCGAAGATCTTTTACGACCCAGAGGCCGTTTTGGGGCTTATCTACACGAGCGGCACGACGGGGCAGCCGAAGGGTGTCATGGTCACGCATGGGAATGTCCTTGCTGACATCCACAACTTCAACTACTGGATGCGGTACACCGAAGGCGGGACCTATCTGCACGCGGCTCCGATCTTCCATATCGCGGACTTTCCCAGCATGTTCGCGGCCCCGGCATTCGGCGCCAGCCAAATCACGATTCCGAAATTCAGCGCCCAGACTTTCTGCGAAACGGTGGAACGAGAGCATGTGACTCACACCGTGCTCGTGCCCACGATGATCAATCTGCTCACACAATTCCCGGACGCGAGAAAGTATGACTTGAGCAGCCTGCAGGTGCTGGCGTACGGCGGCTCGCCCATGGCGCCGGAACTCGTCCATCGGACTCGGGAGCTTCTGCCAATGGTGAAGTTGATTCAAGTCTATGGGTTGAGCGAAACAGGTTTTCTCACGGGCTTGCAGGACCAGGAGCACACTGAGGACAAGCTGATGTCGTGCGGACGGCCCTGTCCTGGTGTGGACCTACAGGTGACAGACACGTCAGGGAAACAAGTCGAGCAAGGGCAGGCAGGCGAGCTGATCGTACGAGGCGCCAACGTCATGCGTGGCTATTGGAACAGTCCGGAAGAAACCGCGAAAGCGTTTCGCGACGGGTTCTTTCGTACGGGAGATATCGGCCATCAGGAGACTACTGGATATTTTTACATCCTCGACCGGCTGAAGGACATGATTGTTACCGGCGGTGAGAACGTTTATTCGGGAGAGGTGGAGGCGGTGATCTACGAACATCCCGCCGTCCGTGAAGTAGCTGTCTTCGGCGTACCCGATCCGCAATGGGGCGAACTCGTAATGGCTTGTGTAGTTTTGAAGCCGGGGGCAATTCTTACCTCCGACGATCTGATTGCGTTCTGCCGACGAAGCCTCGCAAGTTATAAACTTCCCAGGCGCGTCGAGTTTTCAGAAACGGATTTGCCCAAGAGCAGTTCCGGTAAGGTGCTGAAGAAGAGTCTGCGCGAGCGTTTCTGGACGCACCAGCAACGCGCTGTTAGCTGACGCCGCATTGCGTTTATTGGGATCGTGGGTAGGTGTGCCTGAGAAATTGACGATCCTTTGTGCGACCGCGGAAACAAAAGCCAAGAACGAAGGGGAGCAGAAATGAGCAAAGCAGCCGGTCAGCCATTCCCGAATGTCTTAATAAAAGTCGTTGATCTATTGGTAGAAAGCCGGATCAGGATTGATGCGATGGAGCAAATTCTGGTAAAAACGAATCCAGTCGCCTATGACCTTTACCTCGGCATGATTGAAAATCTGCAACGCCAAAAAGAGGCGGAAGTGACCCGAGTGTTTGCCCAAACGGTCCAATCAAAGCCTACAGAACGCTAGCGGTTTTGGGCCGCTGCCTCAAACAACCAAGGGCGATGAATCCGTCGTTTGCGTCGGCAGCGACAAATGAAAGGTTGCGCCGCGCCTTCCGCTCGCAGTGGCCCACAACCGGCCGCCATGCGATTCCACAATCGAACGGCTGATGGCCAATCCCATCCCACTGCCTTGCGGTTTGGTGGTGAAAAAAGCAGAAAAGATCTGGTCAGCATTCCCGGCCGGCAGTCCCGGTCCTGTGTCGCTGACCGAGAACTGGAGTTGACTGTCCTGCAGTTCCGACTTCACCGTAAGCTCTCCGCCGGAGTCATTCATGGCTTCGATGGCGTTGAGTATCAGATTCATGAACACCTGCTGCATTTGCACACGGTCGACCATGATTTTGGGCAGTTCGGCGGTCAACTCGGCGCGCATAGCAATCGGGTATCGATGGGCCTCGCCCTCCAGCAGAGCGAGTATTTCGTGGATAATTCCGTTCACGTCGACCAACTCACGTTGTGGAGGAGATTTCTTGTAGAACGAACGTATACGGTCGACGATCTCCGCCGCACGATTTCCATACTCATCGATTTTGCTTGCCGCTGCACGAGCCCGATCAAGGTTGGGTGGCTCATGTGCAAGCCATTCAATACAGCTGTTGGCGCTGGTGATGCCGGCTGCGATTGGCTGTTTGATTTCGTGCGCTATCGATGCGGCCATTTCCCCCAACATGCCCACACGATTGATGTGCGCGAGTTCGGCCTCTAACTGGCGCAGCTTTTCATGCTCTCGCTCAGCGCATTTGTGATCGGTGATGTCAGTCGAACTGCCGAGGAATTGCACTAAATCCCCGGTCGCGGTCAGGACGGGGTGGCCAACTGTGCGGATCCATTTCACGATCCCACCCGGCAAAACAATGCGAAAAGTTATGTCGTAATCGGTTCTTTCCATGATTGCCCGTTCAATCGTGCTCTGCCAAGCAAGACGATCATCTGGGTGGACGAGGGCGAGCCGCTTCTCCCAATTTGGTGCTCCGTCAGAAGGATTGCAGCCAAAAATGCGGTACCACTCCTCGGATAGGTGGACCACATTTCGGTCCGGAACGCGCCAGGCCCAGCTCCCCGTGTGAGTCAATTTCTGCGCCTCTCCGAGATAAAACTCGCTTCGCTTCAAGGCTTCCTCGGCGCTGGCTTCCAGGGCTGCCGAGCGTTTTGCGAGTTCGTGATTAAGAGACTCAAGTTCGTCGCGAGTGTTGCGCAAATCTTCTTCGACACGGCGGCGAATTCTGGCGAACCATGACACGAGTAAAGTGAATAAAGCAAAGATGGCGAAATACGGAAGCTCCGAGGCCGCAATGTAGAGGGAATACAGCGGTGGCACGAAGAAGTAGTCGAATGCTAGTGAGCACAGGACGACCGCCAGCACAGCCGCCCCTTGCCCTCCATACCAGGAACTGATCGCGCTCGCGCAGATGAAAAGTGGAACCGTCGCATCGCGGAATCCTAAGTGATCGAGCAACAGTGCCGCCCCCAATGCCACAGCAACGGAAAGAGCCGCAAGCGAGTAACGTGGCAGTCCCCCCCAACCCAGCAGACCTGTGGATTGACGTGCGGCGAAGTCGGTTGAGGGGAGAGGTAAGCGGTTCATTCTTGATCCGACTGCTGATTTCGAAATGTTGTATGGGCGACCGTTAGGCCGGAATCCTCCAAGCTCATCGGGGACTCAAAACCTCCAAGGGCGACGCACAATGTATCGCTCCCGTGAAGGCGCCTTTCTCGTGATCGAACAACTCGCTTTCGAGAAGGTCGGACGGGATAGCGGCACTTGGATGTTCGGCCCTCTGGCATGCCGCGAACCCACTAATGCTTGATCAATCGCACCTATGCTCACCTGTCTAGCGCAACGGCGAACGGGAGTAAATGGAACAGCTGTGACTTTGCGATGAAATGGGAGTGAAATCAGGGAAGTCATTGATTCTTGAGGAGATTCGCCGAGTGGGTTTTGATGCGCCCTATTCGACAATTCCGGGGCGCATTGATACAGTTTTGTATTCTGTGTTTCCCTAGTGTCTCCTATGCACACCCTTCCCTCAGGCCGCGTTCTGTTCGGAGCTTTTGAGCTCGACCTCACCACTGGCGAACTGCGTTCGACTGAGACGCCAGATCCTAACCATCGGGTTCTCCTCAGAGAGCAAGTGTTTCAAGTTTTGCGGATGCTCCTTGAACGTGAGGGCAAGATTGTCACCCGCGAGGAAATCAAGACTAGGCTGTGGGCGAATGATACGGTCGTCGATTTCGACCAGAGCATCAATGCGACGATCAAGGCCCTACGCCGTGCCCTAGGGGATTCCGCGGACAACCCCCATTACGTCGAGACCTTGGGGCGGCGTGGGTATCGATTGATGCCGGCCATCGAATATCCGGGGTCAGCACCAGGAACCGCCTCGGGAGAGGTCGCAGCGCAGGCCAATCCAACAAAAGGGTGGGGGCGACGGGTATTGACGGTGATCACGCTGCTTACCGTTGGCGCGCTTAGCGTCTGGCGCTACGAACTCTACAGGCATCGCATCACTCTCGCTCCCACCGACACGATCGTTCTGGCCGATGTCGACAACCGGACGAACGACCCTGTTTTCGACGATGCTTTGAACACTGCATTGCGCTATGAAATGGCACAGACGCCATACTTAAACCTGCTGGGATTGGACAAGACGTACGCCACCATGGGGCAAATGAAGCTTCCACCGACCACCAGGATCACCGCAGATATCGCACGCCAGACTTGCAATAAGACCAACAGCAAGATGGTGATCTCTGCATCCATCGCCGACGCGGGTAACGGATATCACCTGGGGATCATCGCACTCGACTGCGGATCAGGAGCGACCTTGGCTGAGGAAGGGACCGACGTTAGCGCTCGTAATCAGGTAGTCCATGAATTGGGAGCCATGGCCGCGCGCCTTCGGAGGAACCTGGGGGAGCCCGCCGAGTCGTTGGCGCGGTTCAATCAGCCTCTGGAAATAGCGACCAGCGCCTCCCTGGAGGCACTGCAAACGGGCACCGAGGGAAGAAAGCTCTTTCAAGCCGGCAACCCACAGGCAGCGCTCCCCCGGTTTCAGAGGGGAATCGAACTGGACCCTCATTTTGCGCTCCTGTATGAAGAGATTGGCAGGGCAAACGGAGCTCTCAGTCATTACGACCTTATGACCAGTGGAATGATGCGCGCCTATCAACTGCGCGACCGAATGACGGAAAAGAACAGGCTAAATACCGAATATCTCTATTACAGTCACGCGACCGGCGAGCTCGACAAGGCATACTCCGTTCTACTTCGTGCGCTAGAAATATTTCCTCGCGATGTATCCTTTCATAATAATCTGGCGCACACGCTGCTTGCACTCGGCCAGCTCACTCGTGCGGCTGACGTAGAGGATGAGACGGCGCGGCTGCAGCCCAGTCCGCTCTATTTTTCCTCGGCCCCTGCGGGCGGGCTCGCGGACGTCGTTGACAGTGCCATTCACGTTTTGAATGGTCTCATCGGCGTGCTGGCTCAGCGCATTCAACTGATCGGTAAGACGATCGATTTTGGGCCGTCCAGTCGCAAGCATTCCGTTGACGTTATCCAGCACGGCTCGAATCCTCTGCTGATTGGGTTTCCCAGTCACGGTATTCAGGTTGGCAAGCAGCGCACGCGCGTCTCCGCTGATTCCCTGCAAATCGCCGCGCACCTCGGTGATCAGGCCGTTAGCATTGTCGGCAACGACCGCCACCTTGCCGGTTATCTCGTCCAGGCTCGCGGCCTCCTGCGATGGGACAACGGATCCTGGGGGCAGACGCTTTGCATCGTTGCTGCCGGTCGTGATGGAGAGTGCCGCGCCACTCATGACACTCACGAGCCCCAGCTTGGCCACGGACTTTTCGTTCAATGGAGTGTTTTGCTTTACGTCCATTAGAATCTCAATCTTTGTAGGGTCCGAGGTAGCGGGTCGGACTGCCGTCACCTTTCCCACGTCGATTCCGCCGAACAGCACCGACGCCCCCGGTTCCAGCCCGCCCGCGTACCGAAGGTACGTGCGGTATGGAACGGCGTGTCCCCCAAACTGCGCATTGATAAGGTAGATGAGCGTGAATGCCAGGATCGAGAAGCATCCAAGGACAAAGGCTCCAACCTTTGCTTGTGTGGTCACGGGTACGTCTCCTGAGATTGCATATACTTTTCGAGGTACGCAGCCACCGCCGGCGTCTTCGCTATGTTTTCGGGAATGCGATCAAGAAACTGGCGCACGCGCGGATTTTGGCTTGCTTTAAGTTCATCTTTTGTGCCGATCGAACTGAATGAGCCCTGATATAACATGGCGATGCGGTCGGCAATACGGAAGGCGCTTGGAAGTTCGTGAGTCACGACAATGACTGTCATTTGTAGAGCTTCTTTAAGGAGCAGGATCAATTCATCGAGCTCGGCAGCCACAATGGGATCAAGCCCGGCCGATGGCTCATCGAGCACGAGAACTTCGGGGCCAAGCGCGAGCGCTCGCGCCACTGCTGCACGCTTTTTCATCCCTCCCGAGAGTTCGTTAGGAAGTAACTTGCCAAACTCCGCGAGACCGACTGCGGCCAGCTTCATCCACACCACAAGATCAATGATTGAGGATGCTAGCCGTGTGTGTTCCCTCAGTGGCAAAGCCACGTTATCTTCGACCGTCAGCGAGTTGAACAAAGCCGCGCTTTGGAAGGCCATGCCAATCGAGAGGTGAACCTTCTTCAGGTCGGACTGTGAGCACCGCGTAATATCCACACCCTTTACGTGGACGCTGCCCGACTTGGGTCGCTCCAGCCCTATGATCTGACGCAACAGGGTGCTCTTTCCGGAGCCACTGCCACCCAACAGCACCATCGTCTCTCCGTGCTCAATGTCGAGATTCACACCATTCAGCACGTGGCGGCCATCGTATTCAACCACGAGATCACGAATGGAGATGATGGGCATCAGGGTTTCACCGTGAAATAAAAAATGGCGGTGAAGACCGCATCCGCGACGATGACGAGAAACGTTGACTTCACGACTGCACTGGTGGTTGAGCGACCTACAGAATCGGGGCCTCCGCGGACACGGAACCCTTCCAGGCATCCCACGTGGGCAATAATCGTCGCGAATACCACGCTCTTGATTAATCCGGTGATCACGTCGCGCAAGTTGATCGAATTGAACACATAGTGGACATACAGCAGTGGCGCCAGCCGGGTGCTGAAAAACATGAAGAGCCCGCCGGCCAAGATGCCGAACAGATTCGCCATGATGCTGAGGCAGGGCACAGAGATCAAAGCAGCCAGGTACTTCGGCGCGAGCACAAACTCGACCGGTTCGAGCGCCATGACGCGGAGGGAATCGAGTTCCTCGGTGACTTTCATCGTCCCGATCTCAGCCGCGAATGCCGAACCGGATCGCCCACTCACCGCAATCGCAGTGAGAAGTGGCCCGAGTTCCCGCGTAAAGCCAACTGCGACTAAGTCGATCACGTAGTGCAGAGCTCCAAAGCGGCGCAGTTCAGAGGCCCCCTGCATCGCTAGAATGAACCCGGTACAGATTGCCATCAGGGAGACCATGGGCATGGCATCGACGCCGATTTCCAGCATCTGCCTCACCGTAGCCTGCCACCGGTAACGATTGCCTACAAGGGGTAAGGCTCGTCCCATCGCCCGCAACGTGGCCCACCACTGAATATTCAGACTTCCTACATAGTCGAGATGTTCGATCGTTCTTTCGCCCACGTTTTCGAGAACATTGGCCATCAAGACACCTTTTCTCCGCGGCCGCCTGGGTCGAACAGCGCCAGCACGCCGGTGACCTCGAACATCCTGAGCACGGAACCGCTTAGTCCTTGCAAGTGGAATCTGGTCTGTTGGTGCGCGGCGATTCTAAGAGCTTCGATCAGCGTCGCGATCCCGGACGTCTCGATATAGGAAACGCCAGCTAAGTCCACGGTGACAGTTCGAGGCGAAGGTACCTCACACAAAATCGCCAGAAGTTGATTGCGAAGGTCGGGCGAGGAGTCGACATTGATCCGGCCACTCAGGAGGGCCACGAAGTCCTTTCCCGCTTGATCGATTGAGATTTCGAGGTTGATGTCTGAAGTCATTGCAACTTGTTTCATCGCGATCCTCAGCCCTTTGCCCGTGTGGCTGAACGATCTGAGTCGAGCCTGACTTGTTCAGCGCTGGTGCTTGCATGCAGACTTCCACAAACGACGCTCAATGTGGAGCGCATCTATCTCCTTCTGTCAGCTAGGAATTGAAGAAGTCTGGAACACTTGAAGCGAGTCGCGGACCCTGGTGGACACTGCAGACCCACAATCTGATTGAGACTAGTTAGCCAATGACCCTGTTGCGCCAGGCAGTTGCGAAGCTCAAGATAGGTCGTTCCACTATTGGCACCATAAATGCTTTACACACCACATGGACACGATCACTGCTGTCAAGCGGTCTCTCGGATTGCAGAAAGATAATCGCTCTGATGTCACCAGCTATGACGTTTCTGTCAAATCGAATGACACCTGTTGGGGGCGGTCTATGCGCCACGGCTCCGGAAAAATCGCGATTGGAGGAAAAATGGATTGGCCTGCTGTTGCACGAAATAAGAGGAAGTTGTGTCGTTTTCATCGACGCACAGGATTGACGCTTTTGGTGGCGTTGATTTGCTGCGGCCTGACGGCCGCAGCGCAAAACTCAATACAGCAAAAGACGAGCAAAGCGTTCAGCACTCGGGCGACTCATCTGCTGGGATTCGCGAACACGAAGAGTGACTGCAGCGGGACTCTATCCATCGAAGACGATTCCCTGCAATTTCAGCAGACCGGGAAGCCTGGCGCAAAAGTGAAGATCGCATCAGTTGGGGATGTCTTTCTGGGTGCGGAGAGCAAGCAAGTCGGCGGCTTGCCAATGACATTGGGCAAAACGGCGGCTCCATTCGGTGGTGGCCGAGTCGTCAGTCTCTTCGCCCACAAGAAGTACGACACCCTGACTCTGGAATATGTGGACGCTGATGAAGGAATTCATGGGGCAATCTTTCAGTTGACAAAAGGACAAGGCGAGGTTGTAAGGAATGAACTGATAGCGAGAGGCGTAGCTATCAGTTCCCACCCAGGTCAGTTAACGAAAGAAAGTGCTACGGAGGCAAGGCATGAAACCAAGTAAATGCAATTTATCGATCGCTTGTATGATCGCTTTGGTGGCGATCATCCTTACACTTCCTGGTCAGCTGGCTGGCCAGACGGAGGCTGCGAAATCCTATAGCAACGGGACTCCCGCCACGCGCTGGAGCGTTCAGGTCGACCGGGTTGACCCTGGGACCCTGGAGCTTGCGTATTCGTTCCAAATCGCGATCTACGAGAATCTTATCGAGAAATTGAAAAAGACAAAGCAATTCCAGCAGGTGTTCCGCGACGGCGACCTAAAGGCGAGCGAAGTCCCAAATTTGCTGATGCTCAAAACAACTGTAGAGAAGTACACGCCTGGCAGCGAAACGCGGCGCGCGGTGACCACCGTAAGCGGTGCCACGAAGTTAACCGTACGGAGTCAACTTCTCACACGTGAGGGTGAGGTCGTTCTTGAGCGTACCGTGAATGGTGATGTTCGCTTCTTCGGTAGTAATTTGCGGGCTACTCAGAACTTAGCGCGCAACATCGCAAAGACGATCAAACAATCACCTGTGTCCGGTTCCGGGCAACCAACCGCGGTCCTGACCGGCCAACTTTGATCCCTATGGAAAATGTGTACAGGCTTCTGGATAGCGATGGAACATTTTACGAAGAGTGCGAGAAGGAGCAAAGGATGCTGAGATTAGTAAGTCTGCTTTGTATGTTGTTGACAGTGTTTCCAGCGTTTGGCCAGTCCACCTCGAAGTATCAAGTGGGGACGATCACTGAAGTTAAAGTTCATCAAACTGACAGAAGTGGCGCCTCTGACGCCGTCAGCTATGACGTTTCCGTCAAAGTAGACGATACCATTTACCTGGTGTTGTATACGACAGCACTGGGCGAGGAGACGGTGAAATATGCTGCGGGGCGTGACCTGCTCGTGCTCGTGGGGAAGGGCACGATTACGTACAATGACATATTGGGTCGATCATTTGCGGTTCCGATCGAGAGCCAAAAACACGCCGCGAACGTTAAACAGTCCAAATCAGTTTCGCGACCAGCAGAGTAGTCGCTTGAGATCTCATAAAACCAATCTCAATGGCCTGCGATCGAATCGAGGATGGGGGAGCGAGACGTAGACATGAGACGAAACGATAGAGCAACTTTGCATAGCTTATCAACAGCGAAACACCGTTGATGACTTGGTCCTGAATCCCGAAACAATTGTCGGGGAGCGCTTCTTGTCGTTGGCCAGCTCTGGGAGGGATTTTTATCGCGAGTTCCAGCTCACAGGCCAATACAAGATACGCCGACAAACCCTGAATGCCTCCTATGTGAGGTCGAAGGCAACGGGTGATCTCAACGACTTCAACCAGTTCTTAGGAAACGACCCGCAGGCCGTAATCCAGCCGAACTCTCGCGGTCCACTGGCCTTCGATGGGCCCAACCGCTTCCTGGCATGGGGAGAGCTCAACGCACCTTGGAAGTTGATGCTCATGCCGGTCCTCGATATTCACACCGGATTCCCGTATTCCGTTGTGAACGAAAAGCGTGATTTCGTCGGTCCGCGAAACGATGAGCGATTCCCACGGTTTGATTCGTTCGATCTTCAGGTGCTTAGGAACTTCGGGTTGCCCTTTCACGGCAAGGAGCACACCGTGAAATTGGGGTTTGGAGTTTTCAACCTGTTCAATCACGCCAATCCGCGGGACGTTCAAAACGACTTGGACAGCGACCGCTTCGGGCAGTTGTTCAACAGCGCAGTTCGCAGTTTCAGGGGGAAGTTGGTGTTCGGATTTTAGTGGCCGGATCCGGTGGGTCTTTCGGGGTTCGATGGGAAGGTGTCCTATGAAAAAAGTAAACCAATGTCTCATTCTGGCAGCCGGCAACGGAACGCGAATCAGGACGATCTCCGGCGGTCTTCCCAAACCTTTGGTTAGCTTTCGTGGCAAACCAATCATCGAGCACATCGTTCAACGTGCGCATCGGGCCGGCATCGAGAACTTCGTGATCGTCGTGGGATATCGCTCGGACTTGATTCGCAACTGGTTTGAGGGCCGGTCCCTCGGTGTATCTGTGACCTTTGTGGAGAATCCGGACTACCAGAAAGCTAACGGCGTCTCCGCTCTAAAAGCAAGAAACGTAATCCACGAGAATTTCTTGCTGCTCATGGCGGACCATCTCTTTGAGCCGGAAACAGCTGAGACACTCATACAGCAACCACTCGGGTCCCACGAAGTGATTCTCGCGGTAGATCCAAATATCGATCGGGTGTTCGACCTGGACGATGCCACCAAAGTCCTTCGAAATGGCGACCGGATTGTGGATATAGGCAAGGAGATCCCTCACTACGACGCTTTAGATACGGGAATGTTCCTTTGTAGTCCGGCCTTGTTTGACCGGCTCGAACTCGCAAGCGAGGAAGGGAAGTGCTCTCTTTCCGACGGTATGCGGCAACTGATTGCGGAAGGGCGCTTGCGCGCTCTTGAGATCGGCGAGGGACAATGGCAGGACTTGGACACACCGGAAGCTCTGGCACACGCCGAAGCCGTGTTTGATCCGTATCTCCACCACCAACCGAGACACGAGAGTGTGGCCCGTGTCTAGGACTCGGTTCGCAAGAGCGCGACTCCCGCTCCGCATGTTCGGAGTCATCCTTGGCATTCTGCTATTCGTCCATCTCATCCACCGGGCCGGTCCCGCCAAGCTCCTCGCAAGCATGGCCGCGTTGGGTTGGGGACTGGCGTTGGTAATCGCGTGGGGTGCGGTCGCTCACATTCTTAAGGCTTGGGCTTGGCGGCTTACCCTGCTCGATGGGAAGTATCAAGTATCGTTCGCGCGCACGCTGGGCTTGCGGCTCAGCTCTGAGGCGGTCGGGCAGTTTGGCGGCCTGGCACAGTTGTTCGGCGAAGGTCTGCGTGTATCGCTTCTGGGCCCGACAATTCCGCTCTCACATGGTATTGCGTCAGTGACGATTGACCGTGCGTTTTTCATCGTCAGCGCTGCCGCCGTGAGCTTCCTCGGGCTCTCGGCGGTCCTAATGGTGTTGCCCCTACCCCATAAGCTCATTCTCTATGCAATTGTCTTTGCGTGCCTTCTTCTGGGCTTTGTTCTTCTAAGCGCGATTGCCATCAGAAACCGCTGGCGGTTGTTTTCACGAACCGGTGAGGTCTTAGGTCGGATTCGCCATCTTGGGTGGTTGATTGACCGTAACCGCGCACTGATTCACTCGGTCGAGGAGAGTCTTTTCGACTTCTATCACGGTACGCCCAAAGCGTTTTGGGCCAGCCTCCTGCTAAACCTTGCATGCCACGCCGCCGCGATCGTCGAGGTCTACTTGATTGTGCGGCTCATGGGCAGCAAACTCACCTTGTTCGGCGCACTCGCAATTGAGGCCCTGACCAAGTTGGTGAACATTGCTGGAACATTCAATCCAGGGAATGTCGGAACTTATGAAGGCGGGAACATGCTGATTACGAAGATGTTCGGCCTCACAGCCGCGGCGGGTTTGACGCTGGCTCTTGTGCGTCGACTGCGCGCTCTATTCTGGACTGGTGTGGGTTTTCTCTGCCTGATCATCTTGTCGTACCGTACAAAGCGAGCAAAGAGCAATGAAACCAACGAGGATATTTATGCAGATCGCACCCGAACGGATTTCTTCAGCAGAACTTCAGAGTACTTCTGCATCGCGCCGCCCCTCTCATCTGGCCGTTGTTCTTGCCAACGATCCGGGCTTCGGCTCTCCGCTGCCCCAAGTCGGCTCCTTGCCAATTGTGCTTCGAAACATCTTGGGAGCAGCAAAAGCCGGCGCTGCGCGAATCGTGGTTGTTACTGATCGTGTGAAGGGTTTGTTCGTACGGCAAGAACTGCTGAAGACCGGGCGCGTGCCCAATCATGTTGAGTGGTGTGGGATGACTTGCGGGGAGGACTCTGTTTCGTCTCTGATCGGGCAGCTCGCTTCCGAGATTAATGGACATCTGGTTCTCATCGCCGCCGACAGAGTCTGCCATCCTTCATTGCATAAGCGAGTCGCTGAATGGGATGGGGGAGCGGACGTCTTAACACTCATGAGCGGCTGCGACGCGGTCGGAATGTGCTCGCTGTCTCGAGACGCGTCGATCGACCTCGCAATCCACAACCCCACAATGGCCGGATCTCTCGAAGACATTGAGTACTGGATGACTAAGACACACAGCGTGGAAAGCGAGGCCGTTGCGGACGAACGATGGCAGCGTGTTCTCAGCGAGCAGCAGCGTCGACTGGCTGAACGGAAGCTAGATGGCTGGCTCGTCAAGCCAACCGACGGGATTTTTGCCAGAGCGAACCGCAGAATTTCCATACCGATCAGCCGCCGGATCATTCCATTCCCCATAACGCCGAACATGGTGAGCTTGTTTACGCTGGGTGTGAGCTTCGCCGCGGGGGCATTCTTGGCTCTTGGAGGGTACTGGAACATGTTGACAGGGGCAATCCTTTCCTGGTTCTCGAGCGTGCTCGATGGATGCGACGGTGAGGTTGCCCGCCTGAAATTGCAGGAATCCACCTTCGGGTGCTGGCTGGAGACGGTTTGCGACAATCTTTATTACTTGTTTATCTTGAGTGGCTTGACGATTGGGCTGAGAAGTTCGGGCAATCGGAGCTATCTGGTATGGGGAGGTCTCTTGGTTTTCGGCGCGACGATGAGTTTCATCATGACGGGGCTCCAACGGCATCAGCTGACCAGCGGGCGGCCTGAAGAGTATCTGCGCGAGTGGCACAAGAAAGCGGAGAGGCAGAGTTCGAATCCTCTTTTGTATTTGGGGCGGCACACCGAGTTCATCATCCGACGCTGCTTTTTGCCCTATGTCATCTTGTTTTTTGCTCTATTCGGGATCATGAACTGGTTTTTGATTGGCGCGACCGTGGGTGCGAACATCGTTTGGGTCGTCGCCTTTTACTCCTATCTCGCTTTTAGTCCGGCCCAGCCGACAACGCTGCAGAGCTCTACCTCCCTGGGTTAGGGCGAGCCGCGAATGCGTGTCCACTGCTTGTCATAACGGCTACATGGTAGATATGGAAATGCAAGACATCGTTAGCGGTTACTTCGCACGGCCCCGGGTGGCTTGGCCCCCCAGGTCGCTGCGGATTGTCGATTGGAACATTGACAGGGGCCAGCAACTGCAAGGCGTGACAGATTTCCTCGCCAGTGCGAATGCGGACATTGTGATTCTGCAAGAAGTGGATCTCAACGCGCGACGCACGGACCGCCTGAACATCGCCGAAGAGATCGCCCGCAAGCTGGAGATGAACTACGTGTTCGGCCGCGAGTTTCAGGAGTTGGTCCAGGGAACGAAAGGATCTCCTGCATACCACGGCCAGGCAACACTCGCGAAATGGCCCATTTCGGACGGGCGCCTGATTCGCTTCTCAAGACAATCACATTTCTGGCAGCCCCACTGGTTTTTGCCGAAGATCGAGCCATTCCAGGAGCGTCTCGGAGGAAGAGCCGCATTGGTAGCGCAAATCAACGTCGCCGGCAGCAAATTCGTGACCTACAACCTTCACCTGGAGAGCCGAGGAAGTGACTCGCTGCGCATCTCACAGTTGGGGGAAGTGTTGGCGGACGCGACGCGCTATGACGCTGAATGTCCGTTAATAGTGGCGGGCGACCTCAACCTGGACGCTTCGAGGGAAGCAGTGGCGTTCGCCGTCGCGAAGGCTGGATTGCAAAATGCGCTGACTGCGCCGCACACTCCAACCACTCCTGCGCAGGGCCTGTTTGAAGGAGGACGCCAGATTGATTGGGCATTTGTCCGAGGACCCGTGCGGGCGTGCTCCGGCCAGGCGCACCGCCGGGTCAAAGCATCGGACCACTACCCGATCTCCTTCACGCTGACCGGATAATCTTGGGATCGCAACCGGGGTTTTTCGCAGGCCAGTTGAAAGGAAGGTTCCAGCAAGTTCTTGGTCAGACTTGCGCGGAGACTTCGAGGAGGGAATCCTCGACGGCAACTTCATTCCAGCGAACCTGGCGCCGTCGCCGATTTTGCTTTGGTGTTCATTACAGCAGGTTTTTGGCGACTCAGTTGCTCTTGATGTCTGTATCCGAAACGAGGGGCCGCAGCCCCTATTCAGTGCCTGCCAAAGGCTCCTGCGGCCCCGCGCTTAAGGTTCAGTGCATTCGGTGATGAAAAACCGCCGCAATAAAGGGAGAGATATTATGGCTTCATATGCCTTGGTTAGACACACCAACTCGAGCTTGATCTCCGCTCTACGTAACCTGGTCTGCCCGCTCTGCGGAGCAGGCATGATGGGATTTCGATGTCTCGGATTCTGTCGCAGCGATTGGCGTCAGGAATGGGAGCGAGCGATCTCTGCTGGATCGGAGAGTCGAGGACCGCGTTCGGGGAGATCGTGCGCAACGCGTCGATAATAGACAAAGCGGCTCGTGCCGACGGGACTTTCAAAGAACGAAGTGAGAGGCAGCGCGGCGATCGCGGATAGTGCTGACTGGACTTTCTGGCCGAGGGCTGGCTTCAAACCCTCGAGCGCGCGAGATCCTGCACCCACTTTTGCATGGAGCAAATGGCGAAAAGTGTCTATCGGACTGGGCCTACTTGCCACGATGGTCACGGGTATTACAGGAGCGGTAGCTGCTCTGGCCGGAAGCATGTCAATGACGCGTCAATTTGGTCGATCATAACCAATCAACCTCCATCACAACCGACTTACACTTCCAGCCAAGAACGCAATACTTATTCGCCATGGGGTTTGCGCGCTCTGTCATGCGGATTTTCGTACCGCCAAAGTTAGAAAGTGCTTCCAAGAAACAGCTGATGTGAGAGACAGTACGGAACCTCATTCAGGGGGCCGCAATGCCGCTCCTTCCGATCCACTCTTTTCGACGAGACAATTCCGGGGTCAACTGCGCGCTTTATCTGGTTTGCTGCTTCGCGTGATACAAGAATTGGAAGTCTATTTGCTTCTCTTGAGCTAGAACATGGCCGCGAATCGTGGGAGGTCAAAATGTGGATGCGTTGTTGTGCAGCTTGCAGACGGGTACTCAGGAAATCCAGGCTAGCCGATCACATTCGCTGCGAGTGCGGTTGGGAATGGTAGCGACAGCGGTAAATCCAATCAGCATCGCGAACCTCATACGATACCAATCCGCTCCACCAGGGATAAGTTACATGGTTTTCACTGCCAGCCTCCGCCAAGGGCCTTGTACAGTTGCACAAGGCTTTGGTACTCGCTGCCTCGGGCCTGGGCAAGAGCAAGCTCGGCGTTAAAAAGTGAACGCTGCCCATCGAGGACCTCAAGGTAGGTGGTGATGCCCCCCCGATAGCGTACGAGGGACGTGCTGACGGTATCCTGCAGATCCTTGACCGTGGTCTCCTGCGCGACGCGGACTTGATGGAGTTTTTGATAACCGATGAGAGCGTCGGAGACATCGCGGAACGCCAGCTGGATGACTTGCTTATAGGCGATTAGTTCCTCGCGGTGTTGCGACTCAGCCAGTCTCAAATTCCCGCGCAGGGCACCGCCCGTGAAAATGGGCTGAGACACGTGAGCGCCGTAGGACCAGATTCCAGTCTGTGAACTCATCAGGCCGGAGAAAAGAGTGCTCCGGCCGAACGCACCTCCCCCGGAGCCCGTGAGGGAAATCTGCGGAAAGAACGCAGCTCTGGCGACTCCGATCTCGGCGTTGGCAGTGATCAGATCTTGTTCGACCTCACGAATGTCCGGTCGGCGTTCGAGTAACGTCGACGGCATCCCCGGTGGCACTTCCGGAGGAAGCGGTTGCTCAGCCAACGGGCGCCCGCGTCGCACACTCTCGGGATAGTGACCAAGGAGAATACTGATTGCGTCTTCCTCCTGGGCGATCTGTCTTTCCAGGTCCGGGATCGCCGCATTGGCGGTATCCAGCACCTGCTGGGATTGAAGGACATCCAGCTTAGTGGCAACACCGTGGTCGAGTCGCAACCTGGTCAGCTTCACGGACTCTTCCTGTGTTTTGACTGTGTCTTGGGTGATGCGGAGCTGGAGATCGAGATCGAGAAGCTGAAAATAGTCGCTGGCTACGTCGCTCACCAGGGTCAACATGACGGTTTGCCGTGCATCTTGAGTAGCCAGGAGCTGGGCGCGCGAGGCTTCAGTAGCGCGTCGCAAGCGACCGAAGAGGTCCACCTGGAATGCTGCGTCAGCAGTCAGGGCCAGAATGTTGGCCTTAGATTGGATGTTTGGGTCCTTTCCGCCGTTGAAATCAGCGTTCCCTTGCACCTGCGGGAACAGATTGGAGCGCGTGATGGCGACCTGAGCGCGCGCGGCGCCGATGCGCTCCGTCGCCAGTTGCACGTCGTAGTTCTCATTCAGGGCGGTGCGGATGAGTTCTTGCAGTTGGGTGTCCTGGAAGACTTGCCACCAGGGAAGGTCTGCGAAGGACGCCGCTTGGGCTTGAGCCTGTGGGTTTTCGCCGAGGTCACGATACACGCCTGGAGTCTGAACGACGGGCCGTCGGTACTTCGGGCCGACTGTGCACCCGGCCATCAAGATCGAGGCCAAAATCGCAGCAAAGGTCGGGGGCATTAAGAATGATGGCGCCATCTTTTTCATGACCATCTCCGTCCTTCGTATCTCGTGGCTAGACGGCAGGGAACCATGTCAGTCTCCTTCCGCCGGTGCGGGCGTTCCTGGCACTGCGGCAGTGGCCCGCTCGTGGCCAGCACCTGACCATTTCTCCACCAAATAGAAGATGGCTGGCACGAAAAAGATGCCGATCAGACTGGCGGCCAGCATCCCGCCGATCACCGTAGTGCCCATGATTTGGCGGGCAACCGCCCCGGCCCCGGTCGCCGTCCATAGCGGCACGCACCCGAGGATGAATGCAAATGAAGTCATCAAAATCGGCCGCAGGCGGAGCCTGGCTCCTTCGAGCGCGGCATCCGCCAGAGGCTTTCCTTTCTCGTTTTGGTCCTTGGCGAACTCGACGATCAGAATCGCGTTCTTCGCTGCCAATCCGATGAGCATGATCAGTCCGATTTGCGAGTAGACATCGCTCTCGATCTGGACCAAGTAAGGCGGCAGAAAAACACCAAGCAGAACGCGGCGCAACCAAAGGATCCCAAAGGCTCCAAAGATCGCCACGGGCGTGCTCAACAGGACGCTGAACGGCAGCGACCAACTTTCATATAACGCCGCTAGAATAAGGAAGACGAATAAAAGGGAGAGCCCGAAGATCAACGAAGGGGGCACTCCCTGACGCGCTTTCTGCTCCTGAAACGAGATGCCCAAGTAGTCGAAGCCCATCTCACGCGGCATCGTCTGCTTAAAAACGTCTTCGAGGGCCGCAGTAGCCTGGTCCGCACTGTATCCCGGCGCTGCGCTGCCGTTGATTTGCGCGGAACGGAATTCGTTGAACCGCATGGTAAACTCCGGCCCGAGCCGCGACTTCACCGTCGTGAGCGTGGACAGCGGGACGTTCTCCCCTTTGCTGTTGCGAACGTAGAACTGCCCGACGTTCTCCGCCTTGGCGCGGTCTTCGCTTTCCGCCTCGATGTAGACCTGCCACTGGCGGCCAAAACGATTGAAATAGTTGATGAAATAGCCCCCCATGAAGGCCTGGATCGTCCGGTACACATCGCTGAGGGCCACACCTTGCTTCAGCACCTTGTCGCGGTTTACTTCGACAAACTCTTGCGGGACGCTCGCCAGAAAAGTCGTGCTGAGGCTGGAGATTTCCGGCCGTTTTCGGGCAGCTTCAAGAAAAATGCCCAAGTTCCTGGCAAGGAACTGGACGTCGCCCCCGGAACGGTCTTCGAGGATGAATGTGAAACCGCCGGAAGTGCCGACCCCGGGAATGGCAGGCGGAGAAAAACTGAAGGCAATTCCTGCCGGCAACTTGCTCAACTCCCGATTGAGATGCGCCTTGATCGCTTGGAATTGCTGGTCTCTCTTCGTTCGCTGGTCCCAGGGCTTGAGAGTCACAGCAAAAAACGCGTTGTAGCTGGTACGCACGAAACTAAGCAAACTGAAGCCCACAACGCTAGTCCCGTATTGCACCCCGGGGGTATTCATTATGATTTTTTCAACATCAGCTGCGACGGCGGTGGTCCGTTCCAAGGAGGCCCCGTTTGGCAGTTGCAGATTGATAAAGGCATAACCCTGATCTTCATCCGGAAGGAAACTTGAGGGTATGCGATTGGCGAAGAAACCCGCTGCCAGCCCGAAGACCACCAGCAGTACAACCGCCACCACGGTTTTGCCGAGCAGTACACCGCTCCAACGGACGTAGCTCTCTGTGACTTGCTCGAAACGGCGGTTGAACCAATCGAAGAATCTCCTCAGCAGGCCGCGGCTCGGTTGCCGGGGGCGAAGAAGCAGCGCGGCAAGCGCGGGGCTGAGCGTAAGAGCGTTGAACGCCGAGAGAATGACGGAAATGGCAATAGTGACAGCGAATTGCTGGTAGAGTCTGCCGGTAATTCCTGGAATGAAGGCGGTGGGCACGAATACGGCGGAGAGAACCAGCGCGATTCCCACGACCGGGCCCGAAAGTTCTTCCATCGCTTTGAAAGCTGCATTCTTCGGAGTCAGCCCCTCCTCGATGTGCCGCTCTACGCCCTCGACCACGACGATGGCGTCGTCTACCACGAGACCGATAGCTAGTACCAAGCCAAAGAGAGAAAGCGTGTTGATGGAAAAACCGAACAGTGGGAAAAGTACAAACGTGCCCACAAGTGAAACGGGAACAGCCAGGAGCGGAATCAGCGTGGAACGCCAGCTCTGCAGGAAAAGATAAACGACGAGGATCACCAGGGCGAGGGCGATCAAGAGTGTCTTAACGATTTCCTTGATCCCTTCCGTGACCGAAAGAGTCGTATCCAAGGAAACGACGAAGTCCATATCTTCCGGGAAGCGTTGTTTCATTTCAGACATCAACTTCTTGACGCCTGCGGCGGCATCGACCGCGTTCGAGCCCGGCAATTGGTAGGCTGCAATAATGGCGCCCGGCCTCCCATTGAAACGGCCGGCGACGCTGTAGTCCTGGGAACCTAGCTCGATTCGAGCGACATCGCGGACCCGGACGATTCCGCCGTCGGGAGTCTCGCGAACTACGATGCTTCCGAATTCTTCAGGCGAGGCGAGGCGGCCCTGCGCAAGCACTGTGTAGGTAAATTCCTGGCCTTTGGGAGCAGGCTCGCCTCCCGCTTTTCCGGCCGGGTTCACGGTGTTTTGCGCTTGAATGGCACTGACCACTTCCGGAACTGTGATGCCGAGCTTGGCCAACTGATCGGGTTTTACCCAAAGCCGCATCGCGTATTGGCCGGCTCCGAAGACCTGCACGTTACCGATGCCTGGCGAACGCAGAATGGGATCTGTGAGATTAATGTAGGCGTAGTTGGCCAGAAACTTGGCATCATAGGTACCGCGCGGCGAAAAAAGGGCGACCCACATGAGGGGAGCAGTAACCGATTTTCGAACGGTGATTCCGTAGTTGGTGACGTCCACGGGAAGCTGAGAAGCAGCCTGCGTTTCACGACTTTGCGCGAGGATGTAATCAGTGTTTGGATCGGTTTTTATGTCGAAGTTCACAATCAGACTGGCGCTCGAGTTGCCGGTGGCATTCAACGAATACATGTAGTTCATGTTATCGACGCCATTCATCTGCTGTTCGATGGGAGTGGCAACCGCTTGCTCCAGGGTTTGCGCGTCCGCCCCAATGTAGGTTGCCAGAATTTGGATCTCAGGCGGAGCGATGCTGGGAAACTGCGCGACCGGCAAACTTAGGATGGTGAGGGTGCCAACAAGCACCAGGACGATCGAGATCACCATGGCGACGATGGGGCGGTTGATAAAGAACTTTGACATGGGATCACCTTCCCGTAGTTTCCACGGCAAATGGCTTAGGGTTCACCTGCATGCCCGGACGCACCTTCTGCACACCCTCGGCGATCACACGATCGCCCGGCTTGAGCCCTTCCGCAATAATCCACTGGTTGCCGACGCGGTCGCCGACGTTGACCGACCGGATGCTCACTTTGTTCTTTTCATCAACCGCTGCGACTTGATAACCGCCTTGCAGCTCCGACACAGCACGCTGCGGTACCACCAACGCGTCCTGCTGGAGTCTGATGGCCGCGCGAACTTTGCCGTACCCGCCCGGACGCAAAATACTTCCAGGATTGGGGAATAGCCCGGCGATCCGAATTGCCCCGGTACTCTCATTTACCTGGCGGTCCGCAAAGTAGAATGTACCCTCGTGCGCGTAGGTCGAGCCATCGGCCAGAATTAGTTCGAGGCGCAGCCTCTTATCTGCTTCTAGCCGAGTAGTCTCTGTCGGGAAGCGTTTTCTCCATGCGAGGTACTGCGGCTCGCCGACCGTAAAATATACTTTGATGGGGTCGACCGTTGACACGGAAGTGACCGGCCCGCTGCTTAGATTGACTAAAGCACCCACCTGAAGCTGAGCCTGCCCAGCAATGCCGTCGATGGGGGAAACGAGGCGCGTAAAATCGAGGTTGATCTTGGCGGTTTCGACAGCAGCCTCGTCCGTTCTAATTAGAGCCTGGGCTGTTTCCACCGAGGCCTTGGCGGCCAGGTTATTTTGAACCGCATTGTCGAGATCCTGCTGGCTGGCTGCCTGTTCCTTGGCCAGCGGCGTGTACCGCTCAACATCAAGCTGAGTCCTGCCTTGAACAGCCACGGCGGTAGCCAGCTGCGCTCGGGCTTGCGCTAACTGTCCCTGCGCCTGGTCGAGGGCCGCTTGAAAGGGTCGCGGGTCAATCTCGAAGAGCAACTGCCCCCTCTTAACGAACGCGCCTTCCTGGTATCCCTGGCGCAGTAGGTAGCCCGTCACCTGTGCCCTGACGTCGGCATTCGTGAATCCGTCGAGCGTGCCGATCCATTCGCCAAAAATCGGAACGTCCTTCTGCTCCACCTGCACGACTTCAACGTCCGGTACTGCCCCCGGTGGCGCTCCCGCTACATGCCTTGGATATATCGCTCCAACAACTATGCCGATGGCGAGCAAACCAACCGCTCCGCCGATCCAGAGTTTGTATTTCGAGAGCGTATTCATCTTCTCCCCCTCGGGCAGCGTGACTTTGCGCGTCTGCCCCTTAAGTCATGTTGACGCGGCGGCCACCTCATAGATGACTCCTCTCTGGTGCCCGATTCACATGCTGGCGGTTTCGCACGCCTGACCAGGGAGAGTGCCAGGAGGATCCGGAAGCTACCCACAAGCGGGGTTTGGGGGAGGTTCAGGCTCGGCCGACATTCAGAGGAATCGCAGTTCCCCCGGCACGACATCAGCCCACTTCGTCGAGACCCGCTCCTGGGGCATAGCTTTTGGTTCGCCTGTGACTCGAGACTAATCCCGAGATGTGCATTCACAACTAGTCGAGTATTCTCCAAGTTGAGCTTTCGCAAAACCGCCTCCTTCGACCGTTTACCTAAGATTCCGAACTCGCGATTGTCCCATGTCATGTCGTTTCTCGCGGGGGGCCGGTGCTCGTCGAGATCAGGTTCAACTCTGCTCGCGCCCTTCTATCCCGGTTTCTCCCGAATCTCCGTGGGGATTGGCAATGCGACATTGTCCTCGACACACACCACAGAGACACTCTGCTTTGGATAAAATGCTCGCTGGAAGACTCACCTCGCTCAATTAAAGGAATTGCGCGACCAAATTCAGGTTTTTATATCTAATTGAGGTGTCTTGGCAAGTCAGAAGTCCGTAATCGTCTTTTTGCCCGAAAGCCCGAAAAACGAGATCAAGAATGGCCAAACCAATATTGCTCAGTGTAGATGACGATTCCGATGTTTTGCGGGCCATCGAACGCGATCTTCGTTCGCAGTACGGTGCTGAATACCGGGTTATAGGAAGCGATTCGCCCGAGAGCGCCCTCGATCTCCTGAAGCAGTTGAAGGTGCGCAATGACAGCGTGGCTTTACTGCTTGCCGACCAGCGCATGCCGCGCATGGACGGGGTGGAATTTCTGCAGCAGGCCATAGGAATATTCCCCGGGGCGAAGCGGGCATTGCTCACCGCCTACGCCGACACAAACGCCGCGATCAGCGCCATCAATCATGCCAGCATCAACTATTTTTTCTTGAAGCCTTGGGATCCTCCGGCGGAGCACCTGTATCCGCAATTAGACGATTTGCTCGATGACTGGCAAGCTTCCTTCCGTCCAACATTCCAAGGAATCCGGGTGCTGGGCACCCGCTGGTCGCCCCGATCGTACGATTTGCGGGACTTCCTTGCGCGCAACCACGTCCCCTATCAGTGGATCGACGTCGAGCTTTCCGCTAATGACCCTGAAACCAAACGCCTCCTGGATGCTCTGGGTCCAGAAGCGATTAATCTGCCCGTGGTGCTCTTCCCCGACGGAACGAAGCTTCTTGAGGGTGTACCCGCGGACGTCGCGCAAAAAGTCGGGCTGCGGACCCGTGCCCAAACCAGCTTCTATGATCTGGCGATTGTGGGTGGGGGACCGGCCGGTTTGGCCGCTGCCGTTTACGGAGCCTCCGAAGGTCTGCATACAGTCATGATTGAGCGGGAAGCACCCGGTGGTCAGGCCGGCATGAGCTCCCGCATCGAAAACTATCTCGGATTTCCGGCCGGGCTCAGTGGCGCCGATCTGGCCCGGCGCGCGGTGGTGCAAGCCCAGCGTTTCGGAGTGGAAATCCTTGCGCCGCAGGAAGTTGTTGGCGTTCGAACGGAAGGGCCTTACCGAATCATCAAGCTGGGGGATGGAAACGAGCTCTCTTGTCATGCGTTAATGGTGGCGACTGGACTTCAGTGGCGGCGCCTGGAAGCTCCGGGGATCGACAGGCTGCAGGGTGCGGGGATTTACTATGGTGGCGGTGCTACAGAGGCTCTCTCATGTAAGGGAGAGATCGTCTATGTGGTAGGCGGCGCAAACTCAGCGGGGCAGGCGGCAATGAACTTCGCGAGATATGCAGAGCGTGTCATTATTCTTGTGCGAGGCGAATCGCTCTCCAGCACCATGTCACAATACCTGATCGACCAGATTCAGGAGACGCCTAACATTCAGCTCTGGGCACATGCCAGCGTGGCCGAAGCGCATGGCGAAACACATCTCGAAGAGATTTCGGTGCTTTGTTCCGATACCAACAAAGTCGAGCGTGTCCCGGCAAGTGCGATGTTCATCTTTATTGGGGCATTGCCGCGGACGGATTGGCTGGCGGGTGTCGTCGAGCGGGACGAGCGTGGTTTTCTGTTGACTGGTCCCGACCTGATACGTGACGGGCAACGTCCGAAAGGCTGGGCGCTCGACCGAGATCCGTTCTTGCTTGAGACCAATGTTCCCGGCATCTTTGCGGTTGGGGATGTGCGCCACGGGTCTATAAAACGGGTGGCTTCCGGAGTTGGCGAAGGATCGGTGGCAGTGCAGTTCATCCATCAGTATCTGAGCAAGGTCTAAATGGTCGAGAAATCCGAACTACTTCGCGTCCCCGCATTCGCTGACTTGCCAGACGATCAGATCGCCTGGTTCATCAGCCAATCGCAAGAACTGGGGCTCAAGGCGGGCGACGTCTATGCCCGGGAGGGCGAGCCAGCCAATGCCATGTTTGTGGTGATCGAGGGGCTGCTTCAAGGGCGGGGCGAGTTGGGTGGCGAAACCATTGTCTTCGACATTAAGGCGGGCGACGTCACTGGAGTGCTGCCGTTCTCGCGGATGAAGCAGTTCACGGTGAGTGGGCGAGCCCAGACGGACAGCCGCGCTTTACGATTTCCTGCCTCTCTGTTTCCAGATCTGGTACAGAAAATGCCGGAGCTGACCAAGCGTCTCGTGGGCTTGATGTCCGACCGGATCCGCGAAACCACCCGCCTCGAACAACAGCAGGACCGGTTGGCTTCTTTGGGGAAGCTTTCAGCGGGACTTGCACATGAACTCAACAATCCGGCTTCCGCTGCGAAACGCGCGGCTAGCCAATTGCGCGACATCCTGAAGAAAATCAGGGACGCGAGTCTCGAACTGGGAAGGCGTGATCTCTCGGCCGCCCAAAAATCGGAAATCGAGAGACTGGAAGGTTCGTTTACGCAACAAGATGTGGTCCCGCCGGATGCGCTGACAATCAATGACCTGGAAGACCAGATCGATTCTTTGCTGCGCAGTCACGGACAGAACGACCTGTGGCAACTAGCGGCCGGTCTTGCGCGACGGAATATCAAACCGGAGGTGGTCGAATCGTTATTCGCGAATCTCGACGGGGACTCTGCACGAGCCGCCCTGGTCAGGATTGCCGCTTCGGTGGAGGTGGCGAGTCTGTTACTCGAAATCGAGAGCAGCACCTCGCGAATATCGGACTTGGTCTGCGCAATCAAGGAATACACCCACATGGATCAGGCGCCGGTGCAAAACGTAGATGTTGTAAAGAGTCTGGAAACGACGCTTACGATCTTGAATCACAAGCTGAAACAAGGAGTCGCGGTGCAGCGCGATTACCAACGCGTCCCCTTGCTCGTGAATTCATTTGGCAGCGAGCTCAATCAGGTCTGGACTAACATTATTGATAACGCGATTGATGCGATGCGCGGAAAAGGCGAGCTTCGTATTCGCACCTACCGCGACGACGGTTGTGTTGTAGTCGAGATTGCCGATAACGGTCCGGGAATCCCCGACGAGGTACAGCCCCACATCTTTGAGCCTTTTTTCACAACCAAAGGAGTTGGGGAAGGCACGGGCCTCGGTCTGGACACTGTCCAGCGCATTGTGAAGAAGCACCGGGGAAATATCCAGGTTAGCTCCAAACCTGGTGATACGCGTTTCCAAGTCTGGCTCCCGTTAACGGAGGCATTGCCCTAATCCGCATCGGAAATCGAATGATAGGTTAGTGACTGATTTGTCGCGGTGACGATAACGTCAAGCCTGGTGTTTGAGGCGCGAGGAGCGCGAACGATGTTTGAGAGTATTCTTTGCGAAGTAACGGAATACGATCCGGACGTTCTTGAGCCACTGATTGGGCTTGCCGTCGAAATTGCGCGCGAGGGTCGAGAGGGCAGGCGCGTTGGCACGTTGTTCACGCTGGGAGATGAGGATGCAGTGCTGGCCCGATCCCGAGCATTGATTTTGGATCCGTTGTTGGGGCATCCTGCGTCTTCACGTCACGTCACCAATCTCAATCTCCGTGGGACCATCAAGGAATTGGCGCAACTGGATGGTGGGTTCGTGGTGAGTCGCGATGGAGTTGTCCTTTCCGCGTGCCGCTATCTCGACGCCGTGGCCGCACAAGTAGACGTACCGCTGGGACTCGGCAGCCGTCACATTGCCGCCGCCAACATGAGTGCTGTCACCAAGGCGGTAGGTATTGTAGTGTCTGAGAGTTCGGTGGTGCGACTTTTCTGTCATGGACAACTGGTCGGCGAAATCATTCCTGAGCTTTGGATGATGGATCATGCCGCCCACCTCCGTGGTACCGTGAAGAGGGAGCAAGTGGGCGAGTTGACGGTACTGACGCCGGGTCCGCGACAGGCCTCAAGCACAAAATAAGGACGACCAGTCGGTGATATAGGGGACGAACTGATGACAGCGCTTCAGGAGTTCAGGTGTGAAGTCTGTGGACTTGTGACTTCTAATCCCATCCACTGGTTCGTGATTCGATGTGGAGATTCCGAGCTTACGGTGCACCGGTGGAATTCTGAAATTGCCAACGCGGCCGGCGCCCGCCATTACTGCGGTGAAGCTCATGCCGAGGTATACATCGGTCGCTGGTTTGACTCAGTATGCGCGCCGCCCAAGCCGAATTTCAAGTAAGCGTCCCGCTGCTGGACCATCAGTTCGCAACCTGCGACTCGAACTGGGCGACTTCGCCTGAGTGGCGCATGAAAGAAATGACCACCAAGGACGAGTTCGAACGCTTTCGGACCGGCGCAGCGAAGTACGCCGCCTACCTCGATACACCCGAGGGCCGGCTGCGCCTCGATCTCGTCTTTGCCAACTTGCAGGACTTCCTGCCGCAGGCCACACGGTCCTTGCACGCTCTGGATCTTGGGTGCGGTACTGGCGCCATCGCGGTGCGCCTGGCGCGACTTGGTCTTCATGTCACGTTGGTGGATGCGTCTGCACCAATGCTGGATTTCGCGAAGCGCGCCGCGCAGGAGGCAGGAGTTACCGAGAGGATTGCGCTGAAACACGGCGATGCCACCCAATTCGCGAATCTCTTTCACGACGAGTCGTTTGATGTAATTCTCTGCCACAATATTCTGGAATATGTTGACGACCCGTGTGCTGTGTTGCGCAGCGCGGCTCGCGCCTTGCGAGGTCCGTCGATAATCTCGGTATTAGTGCGTAACCAGGCAGGTGAGGTGTTAAAGGCCGCAATACTAGACGGCGACTTGGCCGCAACCGACCATGATCTCACCACTGGGTGGGGACATGAGTCCCTGTACGGCGGAAAGGTGCGGCTGTTTACGACGGGGCAAGCCATGCTGCTCGAATCGTCACTCGCGACAACTGCGGAGCATGGTGTACGGGTCTTGTCGGACTACTTGCCGCCGAGTGTTTCCCGAAGTGATGAGTACCAGCGGATTTTTGAGCTAGAGCGCAAGCTGGGCAGGCGACCGGAGTTTGCCGCAGTCGCCCGTTACAGGCACTGCCTGGCACATCGCGCAATTCCGGTCATGAAGGACGGTGTATGAACAATGTCACAGTCCAGTCTTCGCCGTCCGAATCTCGCATCACCCCTGATGCCGGTATTGCACTGGGGCTCGGCCTTACCAACGAGTGTAATCTCGCTTGCGCCTTCTGCTACCGCGATCCAACTCGCGTGGATCGCCTTTCCGTAGATCAAGTCAAGGCAGTCATGGAACGCTTGCCCGTCCGGTCGGTGAATCTCGGCACCGGGGAGAACGGCATCCATCCCGACTTCAAGGCAATACTGGACTACCTACGAACGCAACCGGTTAAGCTCACTATCACTTCCAACGGTCATAGTGTCGCCGTTATGGAAGACGACGAGTTGCACGCCTTTCACGATATCGAGTTCTCTCTCGATTACGCCACGCAAGCCGAACAGGATGCGCAGCGCGGGCCTGGCAATTGGGCACTCATCCACCAGCAGGCAGAACGGTGTCTCAGGCTGCGAATTCCTGTAACCGTCGTCGCCGTGATGATGAAGTCGAATTACTTGCGTTTGGCGGATGTGGCGCGAGTAGCCAAACAGTTTGAGGCTCCGTTGCGCGTGAACGTGTACCAGGCGGTTCGATCCGACGTTTATGCGTTGTCGTACGAAGAGTATTGGGAGGGGTTCCGAAGTCTTTTTGCAGAGACTGATGTGATCGCTGTTGGCGAGCCGCTGGTGCGCGCAATGGCTGGGCTTCCGCCGCTCCGGGGAGGATGCGGCGTGAGCACCGTACGAGTGACACCAAGAGGCACCACACAACCCTGTGTCTATTGGCCAGGATCAGGGGAGCCGCTTCTAGACTTCATCTCTATGGGGCTCGACATTCTAGACTCTGCGCCATTCAGCCAAGCCCGCATGATTCCCGAAGCTTGCAATCCCTGCGAGTTCCGCGAGTCATGCCACGGTGGCTGTGCCGGACGGCGACGCCTGCAAGGCGCACTATCGGAGCCTGACTCTTATTGTCCGATCATTCGTGGCGAGCACCCGCCACTCGAGATCCGCATGGTCGCAAACCGCGATTTGCCCAAACTGAGCAGTTCCTGCACTACCGTCGTGATCGCCAGGTAGTGCTCAGCGAGAAGACTCCCTCCGCTTCAGGAAACGCCCTCCAAGATACGTACATCCCGTTCAACGGCACCCTCGAGGAGCTTCAAAGCCGCCTGATACGCGGGGCTCTGATAAGCCTCGACGGCCTTGGCGGCACTGTCAAATTCGATCACGACAGACCGGTCTTTTATCCCTGCTTCGAACACCTTAAGGGCTGTGCCGCGGGCAAGAAAACGTCCACCCGCAGCCAGGATGGCCGCTTCAGCCGGCTTCGCGTATTGAGCGACTGCGGCGGGATTTGAAACCTTCCGATAGAACACAATCCAGTAACCTTTGGCCATAATGTCTCCATCACGGTGACCTAACCGTTCTTAAAGCTCTTGCGAGTGAGCCCTCTTGATGTCTACTGCGCGTCCATCCACTTGTCCGACCCTGTCACCTTAACCGCCACATCGGAAATCCAGATGTGCAGAGGCCTGCCATCGGCGAAGCCGCGATGCTCGGTGGAGAACAGAATTGGACCGGCCTTTTTGTAGCCTGCCCACGTCGCTAGCACACGGCTCGGCGGTTTGGCCCCGCCGCGGATGTAGACAAAGTACACGACGCGGTTGTCTTTTCCGACGTAGAGATCCCAGCTATCACCGGGCGTGTAACCGCCGTCCGCGGGATACTTGATGGGGAGTAGCTCAGCCATGCCGGGGCCCACTGGCAGGTTAAACTTGCCCTGATCGATTGCGCTGGCGCTCTTGTCCCAATAAGCGTGAAACGGGAACAGAGTCCAATAATTATCGTTGATGAAACTCGGGTCGATCTGATTTTTCACAGCGTCGGATTGGGTGCTGAGGTCGCTGCGTACATAGGACACGTTGACCGGCTTACCGTCTTTATCCGTCCCGTCAAAGGTAACTTTACCGGTCTTGGGCTCCCACTCCCACTTGTGGGCAGCTTTGAAGAGTCCGGTAATCTCACCGTTCCAGGTGTAGCGGATGGCCTCAACTTTGTCCCACGAATCGATACCGTAGGTCTTGGCGACTTGATCGAGAATTGGTGCGCGCCCCTGCGCCTGCGAGCTTGCAGCAAGGACCAGCACTCCGCAAAGCAGAAGACCCATCATCGTTAAACGGCGGGCATTTCTCATATAGTTCGCTCCTCGGTGAATTGAACAGATGGTGTGTTGGATGAGATCCCCGGATTTCAGGATACAGAAGTTGCACGTTCGCCTATAGCTCGACCGAACTAGCCACTTGAGCGTCGGGTGCCGCCCGTCGCATGGCTCGGCGCAACGCAATCATGGCACCGGCCCCCGCCACGCATCCGTATTCCAGCAGCATTGCCCAGCCAGGAACCAACCACGGACGCCCAAGTGTGCGCAGGTGCCAAACGACATAAGTGGGGATAATGCTCACAGTCCAGAAGATAATCGGCGTCGTCGGGGCCGACGTGAGAAATGGCAGCAGCCAGAGAAGGTACCACGGATATACGACCGGTGCGCATAGAAGGGACGCTGCCATGGGCCATGCAAGTGCGTCCCCAGACCATGCCGGGGCCTTGCTTCTCAGCCAAATTGCGGTGAGAAAGCCGCCGAGAACTGCCAGCCCAATTAGAAGCTGCGGAGCCGCCACTCGCTCGAGCATTGCGAACATCGGACCATTAAAACGGAAACTCTGCATATAGATTCCCAGCGAGCCGATCGGAATGCGGCCGTGATTCAGAAATGGCAGGTATAGAAGCGCGACCACGGCAGCCGCCAGCGCCGCGTCGCGAATGCGAACCCGCTTCCAGTAGAGGGGCAAGAGTACGACCGGCAGAAATTTCACTGCGATGGCCAGCCCAAGTGCGACGCCCGCGGTCGCCCGCCATCGGCGCACCAGCGCAGCGGCGGACACCACCAACAATAGCGCGCCAACAATGTCAATGTGACCGCTCCCCGCCACCTCAACGGCCAACAGCGGGTTCCAGGCGAACGCCAGAACCAAATGGGCTCCCTTCCCGGTACAACGCAAAACATCGAGCAACACGAAAACAATGGCAAACTCGCAAGTTACAAATGCGACTTTCAGGGCAAACGTAGATTCATGAATCGCGGTTACTGCGCGGAAGAAAAGCTGCGCTCCCGGCGGATATGGGCTCGGTAGATCCGGGTTGTTCAAGTTGCGGGTTTCCGCAGTATGCAGCCCCTTCACGGCAGGATCGCTGGGAATCACAAGATAGGGGTTGTAGCCGAGCCGCTGCAGGCGGCCATCCCAAACGTAGCGATGAATGTCATCATCGGGGCCTGCGGGCACCCGAAGAAATGCAATGTTCCACGCAGCAGCCAGAACGAGCCCAATGACGACAACGCGTCGGGAAAATCTTGGCGTAGCGAAAAACTCACGGATCGCTAAGAGGTACACGATTCCTGCAAGTGTCAAAGAGGCCATGAAGTACGGTCCACCCCGATCGCCGAAGTTGCGTGAGCAGATCGTCAGCGCCACGCACAACGTGGTGCCAAGAATGTACACTTTCCGCTCGGGGGTGATCTTCACTGTTCTCCCGTGCCCGTCCGGAACTGTGCCGCGCAAGCTCCCACTCCCGACACCAGCCCCTACAAGGTTCTGATTCCACGCGCGTTCGTAACGTCCGTACAGTTTGACCGTTTCTTAGCCTTTTTCCAAGACATAATCTTAGGCATGGAACCCGATCAAATGAATGAAATGGCGGTTAAGCATCAAGGCAAACACTCCGCCAAGGGTGGCACATCGGTGCTATCGGCATCGCCCCCGCGCCGGTTCATACTTGTGATGGAACATGCTTTGGGGTGACCATGGTCGACATCCATGCGATGGCAGTGATGAAGAAAGCCGGATCAATTAAGATTAAGTGGTGGGCGGTGGCCTCGAGACTGGCGGGGCTCGGCATGCTCTGCGCGATATGGATATCATGTTCGCGAGAGCCCCTGTTCATGCAGGCCCCAGGTCACCAAGAGGAGCGACTGCAGACAGTCTCAACCGGCGATGTGAACTTCACTGTCTACCCCGGCGCATTTCATTCTCTTAAGTTTGTGATTCCTCCAGATCACAAGGACGCGAACCTCAAGGGGCATTTTACCGTTGTCACTGGGGGCGCGGAGGGAATTAAGGCTTTCCTTCTGAACGACGAAGACTATGCCAACTGGCAAAAGGGAGACACGACCTACCGTTATTACGATAGCGGAAGCGTGCGGCAAGCATATTTGGACGTTCCCCTCCTTGCATGGTCAGCAGGAACTTACTACCTGGTCTTTGACAACCAATCTCAAGCCACGACACCGAAGACCATCACCGCCAATTTAAACCTTACCTACTCCACAACGTGGTGGAAGGGGAAGAAGTAACAGCGAACCTGTCTCAACTGTTGTTAACAGGCATAGCGCTCACGAGAATTGGCCGACCGTGCGTGCGACTCAATGAGCGGTTGAATCCCACTCTTTAAGCCACGCCGCCGTCCGTGGCGCCCTTGCCGGAGCCAGCCGCAACTCCTCTGCTAACCGAGCCAAATCGTCTGCGATGTCGATGTCATAAAACCGATCTGCGAAACCTACGGTCAGCTCAAGCGCTCGTGCGCGCGCCAGGAGTCTCTCCAGCGCGCTGCTGGTGCCCATTCCGTCGCCTGCGAAAAGCGTAGGATGAGAAACCTTTGCCCCGACGAGATAGTAGCCTCCGTCGTGCGTCGGTCCAACGACTACGTCATGCGCAACTAGCGTCTCAAACGCTTCTTCGAGAACAGAACGCGGCAGGTGTGGGCTGTCGCTGTTGAAGGCAATGATGCGTCGCTGAAGTGTATTCGTTCGAGGTGGGTTCGTTCGACGACCTTCTGCGAAGTAGGCAAACACCGAAGTGAGGCCTGCGGCAAGGCCTTCGCCTTTCTGCGCGACTACGCTCGCTTGGTTGCCCGCCAGCCGCGCGAGCTCGTCAACGTCCGACTCCGGGCACATGATCGCAACTTCCACATCGTCCAATGACCGCGCCAGCGCCAGCGTGTCGTCCAGAAGACAGCAATAGAACGCAGTGACAGCCTCAGGAGAAAGGCTCGAAGCCAATCGGGTCTTCACCGCACCTCGCCTCGGTGCTTTCGCCATGACGACGAGTGTCCGCCCCTCGTTGGGCGGAAGTGCCTTCTCGCTGACGGATTCCATAGGGGACTGCTTTTGGGGGCGGTCGATCAACTCCCACAAGCGCGCTTGCCGATACTAATACGCAGCGTCACGGCTGAGCAACAATCTCACGGACCTTTAGAAGCTGCGCAGGAGAAAATCTCCTACGCTGGCGAGCAATCTCGCCCGTGCCGCTTGATCTGGTAGTATTCGGGCGATTGCAACTGCCCCGATCATGGTTGAAAAGATCGCAAAGAATGCGCGCTCTTTGTCAGCAACCCGTCGGCCCGGCATGAAGGGAAGCATGCGATTTTTGTATTTGATCAGCTCCCCACGGATCGGAGCCTTCATTGCATGGGTGGCCCGCGCCAACTCGGGCGCAAGTGCCGCCAACGGGCACCCGCGCTCGGCGTGATTGCAATGTTCCGGGCTCAGGTAGGCCTTCACAATCGCCTTCCACGCCGTCGCCGGTGGAGACTTTTCCGCGGCTTGGGTCAGGTGGTCGGCTACTTCTCGGAATGCCTCGCTTAATGACTTCGTAAGCAACTCGTCTTTGCTGCCGAAATGCTTGTAGAAACCTCCGTGGGTCAGACCGGAGTCTCGCATAACGGATGAAACCGCGGCGCCGGTGATGCCTTCGGCGCGAACCCGCCGCGCGGCGTCTTTCAGAATCTTCCGGTGGACTTTGACTTTGTGATCGGGCTGGTAGCGCATAGCTCATTATAGGATGCTGCCGATCATCTCACGGCGCAACTATTTGCCGCTGGATCCGGTTGGAGAAATTATGAATCCATAGGATTATCCATATAATCCCATGTAGGCAGGAGGAAACATGTCGACGCAAACTATCTTTCAAATGCAACTCGTTTTAGGCTATGTCGCCTGGCTGCTCTGCTTCAGTGTGTACATCCTGCCCAGACTCAGGTCGATGGACCGGTTTGAAGCGCAACGCGCCATTGCCACTCTGCACAGCTTCCGTTTCTTCGGGCTGGTCTTCATCCTTCCCGGCGTCGTCGGACCTGGTCTGCCGGCTAGCTTTGCCACGTTCGCCGCCTACTGGGACCTGGCAACGGGGGTGCTGGCCATGCTGGCGCTTCTCACGGTAAGGATACAACCGCTTTTTTGGCTGTTCGTGGTGGCCTTCAACTTCGTAGGAACGGCCGACCTCATTCTCGACTATTACCACGCCATCCGCGTCGGGCTTCCTGCTATGGCGGGGCAGATGGGCGCCGCCTATGCAATCCCGATCATCTATGTGCCCATCCTGATGATCACGCACGTCGTGGCACTTTATTGGCTGGTACGGCCTCAGCCCAAGGCGGCTCGGACCCTCGCCAGCGCTGCTGCCGCGGCCTAAATCGGATTAGGCTGCGGATGCTGCGTCTTCTTATGAGTGTGGTTTGCTGTGCCGAGACCTACGCTGGCCGTGGTGTCTCGGCTTTTCGATGCCGGAAATAATAGCGCACGATCAAGCTGAGAATGAACCAGGCGGCGCCGACTGTGCCCTTGAGAGTGCCGCTGATCTTCGATTTCCCGATACGCGGGTGGTAGCTTACCGGAACTTCAACCACGCGGAATCCAGCCAGGGCTCCTTTGAGGATCATCTCAACCGCCCAGCCATAGGTGGTCTCTTCGAGCGCGAGCACGCGTAATACGTCGGCACGGCCCGCGCGAAACGGGCCGAGATCAGTGACATTCACACCATACAGAAGTCTGATCAGACTGGCAGCGAAACGATTCCCAAGCGCCTGATGCCAAAGCATGGCCCCTGCAGAACGCCGCCCGTGCAGGCGGGAACCGAGCACAATGTCCGCGCGCCCATCAATGATTGGCGCTAAGAGAATCGGCAGTTCCGAGGGCCGATCGCTGTAGTCGCCATCGAGGAATACAACCACGTCCGGGAAATTTGCCGCGGCCAGACCGGTGAGGCATGCTTGCCCATAGCCGCGGCGCGGTTCCTGAATCACGCGGGCTCCCATTTTTGCGGCGATCTCGGGCGTCCCGTCATTCGAGTTGCTGTCGACAACGATGACCTCTGTCGCCAGATCGGACGGGATATCCGCTAAAACGCGCTCAATTGCCTGCGCTTCATTATAGGTAGGGATGATGACGGACACTCGCACGTGATCGCGATTCAAGTGATCTTCATCCAACTGATCCCGGCCCAATCACCACCCCGATTACCAGAAAAAAGAAGATGGCCACCGTTCAGACAGCCACGCGTCAACGCCCCATCTCCGGCCGGCGCGTCCGATAGCGAGCCCGAGCGATGCCATCACCGGAACCAGCAACTCCCAGATCCACGCCGTTCCCCACTCCGAAATCCATAGGCTGCCGAGATACAGAAACGCCACAAATGCGGCCGGCCGGGTAAGCAGACCGATGACGAGTAGGATGCCGAGAGAGATCTCGGTCAAGGCCTGCATGGGAGCCGCCATCGCTGCGTGGCTCGCCGCCAGTGCCATGACCGACTTCCAAATGGCCGGCGAATGGCTGTTTTTTATGTAGTAATTGATCAAGCCCGCGTAACCCGCCGGCGTGTAGAGGCCTTTCCCCAGATTCTCGAAAAAAACCCACACCAGCATCGCGCCGATGGTCACGCGCACGATTGCCAGACCGTTTGCTGCATGCAGTCGGTGGGTCATTATGTTCACATCGCTTCGCAATGAGGTTGCGCTCGTTGTCATGGTGAACCTCGTCCAGTGGATGCTATACCAGATTAAGTTATACGCGAGGACTGCTGTCAAGAGACGCTCGAAGCTACGGCCGGCGAATTCTTGTCGGACGACAACTCTTCCCCAACCCAGTATGGAAGCGTTGCGACGATCCATTCAGAAGCACGTCCCGATGCCGGTCGTGGCAGATGAGCCAAGGTCTGGTCTTGCGGCCGACCGAACCTTCGAGGTCAAAGATTTGGGTTGACACTGCTCCCGGCTGTTTTATAATTATTCTCATCCGATAATCATGCGCCTCGCCCATGAACAGTTCCGTGAGCTGGCCGCGAAGCACGGCTTGGCGGTCACGCACCAGCGTCAGGTGGTCTATGAGGCCGTCATCGCCTCCCGCGGACACTATTCCCCAGAAGACATTTACGCCACGGTCCGGCGTCGCATTCCATCTATTTCTTTGGCCACGGTCTACAACAATCTGCGGCTTTTCATTGAGTGTGGGATGCTGCGAGAAGTCAGCCCTCATGCGGCCACGCTGCTCGTGGACGGCAATCTCGAACCGCATCACCACCTGGTCTGCTCCCGCTGTAAATCGGTGCAGGACATCGAAGGGGAGTTCATCGATTTCAAGCGGCTGTCCAGGCAAGCCCCGGACGGCTTTGATCTGACGCATCCGTTAATCGAAGTTTTTGGCCTCTGTCACCGCTGCCGTGCAAAAACCTAGGTATAAAGGAGAGCTCTATGAGCGTAAAAGAGAAAATGAGCTCAATTGGCCGGCCAGTGCCGGAGTTGCCGGTCGCGGATGTCGAACGCGCACAACAGCATTACAGAGATGCACTCGGTTTTGAGATCGGATGGCTTTACCCAGGTAAAGAAATTGGGGCCGTGTCACACGGCGATATGGGTCCGATATTTTTTCGGAAGAGAAAGCAGCCGTTTGAACCTGCCGTGCACTGGGTATTTGCAGAAGATATCGATGCCTCGTACCAGGAGCTGAAGTCTTCAGGTGCGAACATCGTGGAACCTCTGGAAAGAAAGCCTTGGGGATTACGGCAGTTCACTATTGAGGATCTTGACGGGAACCTCTTCTATTTCCACCATGACTGACCGGCGCCGCATAACTCGCCTACGTCTTGATAAAGGGTCAGCGGTTGCGCGAATGGGTCTGGATGAGTTGGTAGTTCGTCAAAGTTTTCTTAAAGAATAAGGAGCAATTATGTCAACCGAAACAAAGTGCCCGTTCACACACACCTCAGCGGGGGCCACGGCGAATGCCGACTGGTGGCCGAATCAGCTGAACCTGAAGATCCTGCACCAGCACTCCCCTCTGTCCGATCCGATGGACAAGGAGTTCAACTACGCGAAAGAGTTCAAGAGCCTCGACCTGAAGGCCGTGATCAAGGACCTGAATGCCTTGATGACGGACTCACAGGATTGGTGGCCAGCCGACTTTGGCCACTATGGGCCACTTTTCATCCGTATGGCGTGGCATAGCGCTGGTACCTACCGCATCGGCGACGGCCGCGGTGGGGCGGGTGCCGGTCAGCAGCGCTTCGCGCCGCTCAATAGTTGGCCAGACAACGTCAACCTTGACAAGGCGCGCCGGCTACTGTGGCCGATCAAGCAGAAATACGGCCGGAAAATCTCCTGGGCCGACCTCATGATTCTCGCCGGCAACGTCGCTCTCGAGTCGATGGGCTTTAAGACCTTCGGTTTTGGCGGCGGCCGCCCTGACGTCTGGGAGCCCGAGGAGGACATTTTCTGGGGGCCTGAGGGCAAATGGCTGGCGGACGAGCGCTACAGCGGCGACCGTGATCTTCAGAATCCGCTCGCTGCCGTGCAAATGGGCCTGATCTATGTGAATCCGGAAGGGCCGAATGGCAAGCCGGATCCTATCGCTGCGGCGCGGGACATCCGGGAAACATTCGCCCGTATGGCGATGAATGACGAGGAGACGGTTGCGCTCATTGCCGGCGGTCACACCTTCGGAAAAACTCACGGCGCTGCTCTTCCCACTCAATACGTCGGCCCTGAACCCGAGGCTGCTGGCATCGAGGAGCAGGGCCTCGGCTGGAAGAGCAAATTCAAGACGGGCAAAGCCGGTGACGCCATCGGCAGCGGCCTGGAAGTCGTTTGGACCACGACGCCTACCAAGTGGAGCAACAACTTCTTCAGCAACCTGTTCAGCTATGAATGGGAGTTGACGAAGAGTCCGGCCGGCGCGCATCAGTGGACACCGAAGAATGGAGCGGGCAACGGTACGGTGCCGGATGCGCACGATCCGTCAAAGCATCACTCGCCGTCCATGCTGACCACGGACCTCTCCTTGCGGTTTGACCCCGCTTACGAAAAGATTTCACGGCGCTTCTACGAGCATCCCGATCAGTTCGCCGACGCGTTTGCGCGGGCGTGGTTCAAGCTGACGCACCGCGACATGGGACCGATCTCGCGGTACCTTGGCCCGCTCGTTCCGAAGGAGTCTCTGGTATGGCAAGACCCTGTGCCCGCCGTGGATCATAAATTGATCGGCGAGAAGGACATTGCTGCTCTGAAGGCGAAGATTCTCAAATCCGGTCTATCGATCTCCCAACTGGTCACGACTGCCTGGGCATCGGCGGCCTCGTTCCGTGGCTCCGACAAGCGGGGTGGGGCGAACGGGGCGCGCATTCGCCTTGTGCCGCAAAAAAACTGGGAAGTCAACCAGCCGGTCGAACTGGCGAAGGTTCTCAATAAGCTGGAGGCGATCCAGAAGGAGTTCAACCGCGGCAAAAAGAAGGTCTCGCTGGCTGACCTGATCGTTCTGGGTGGCTGCGCAGCTGTCGAAGAAGCTGCGAAAAAAGCCGGACACAAGGTGAAGATTTCCTTCTCGCCGGGACGCACCGATGCTTCGCAGAGTCAGACCGACGTGCACTCATTCGCCGTAATGGAGCCAACCGCGGACGGGTTCCGCAACTACCTCGGCAACGGACGCCAAATGCCGGCGGAGGCACTGCTGGTGGATCGGGCGCAGTTGCTGACGCTGACGGCGCCCGAGATGACGGTCCTTGTCGGCGGCATGCGCGCCCTGAATGCTAACTTCGGGCATTCCAAACACGGCGTCCTCACCAAGCGGCCCGAGACCTTGACCAATGATTTCTTCGTCAACCTGCTCGACATGAATACGAAGTGGGAGCCCTCTACATCCGAAGGCGTGTATGAGGGACGCGACCGGGCGACGGACAAGATCAAGTGGACCGGCACGCGCGTCGACCTCGTCTTCGGTTCGAACTCTCAACTGCGGGCAATCGCGGAAGTCTACGCATGTAATGATTCCACGAAGGCGTTTGTGAAGGACTTCGCGGCCGCGTGGACCAAGGTGATGAACCTTGATCGCTACGACCTTGCCTGAGCTTGGTGGAACGTAGCCGACGTGGGGACAAGAACGAGTTGGCTCAGAACTGTTACTGAAGTTGGGGGTGCCTTTCGACCAGGCACCCCGCTGTCCACTCCTTACCTATGCCTGCCGTATCAGCCCCAACAGTCGGTTCACGTTTTTCTGCCCCAGTGAGGCCGGTCAAGACGGCCGGATCGCGGCAGCCTCACCGGCGCCCACTCTGCGGAAACTCAAGGTGTGAGCTTGAACACGGTCCCGTAGCTGGAAGGAGGATTTCCCAGGGTCGTACCGTAAAAACTGCCAGCCTTGTCCCGAATCAGCCCGGCGACCGGGAATCCTTCGTCAGCCCCGCCCGTGAAGTTATACAGAATCGTTTCCTTGCTGGCACCGGTCACCTTGAACACGACTCCCATGTCAGCAGTACCACCTGCGTACGTCGTGCCATAAAGATTGCCGGCGGAGTCCAGCAATAATGTTCCGAAATCTGGGTAATGCCCATCCGTGGCTCCAAACGCGTGTAACACGGTCTCCTTGCCCTTCGGAGTTACCTTGAATACCGTCCCGCAACCAAAGCTATGGCATCCCGCCCCACCGCTGTAAGTCGTGCCATACAAGTTCCCCTTGCCGTCACGTACCAGTCCTGCATAGGGATTGACGCCATCCGTGCCGCCCGCGAAATGGTGCAACACGATCACTTTTCCCTTCTTGGTCAGTTCGTACACCGTTCCGTTTCCGTATTTCCCGCCCATCGATGTGGTGCCATAGAAGTTGCCAGCTGAATCCGGCAGCAGGGGCGCGAAAGGATACTGTCCATCCGTCCCGGTAAAGTTATGTAAGATCGTCTCCTTGCCGGATTGGCTCAACTTGTAGACGGTGCCATTGCCCGATGCGCCTCCATAGCTTGTTGTGCCATAGAGATTGCCAGACGCATCTTTGATCAGCGCGCTTCCTGGGTATTCTCCGTCCGTGCCGGGGCCGAAGCTGTAGAGCAAGCTTTCAGTTCCGTTCTTGTCCAATTTGAAGACTGCTCCGTATTTGTCGGCGCCGCCCTCGTAGTTCACGCCATACAGATTGCCGGCTTTGTCCATCAGCAGATCGTCGCTCGGGTGTTCTCCATCGGGCGAGCCAGTAAAGCTGTAGAGCACGGTTTCCTTGCCAGTCCTATCGACCTCAAATACTGTCCCGAGGTTCGCAGCGCCGCCGGCGAAAGTGACGCCATAGAGGTTGCCCTTCGCGTCCCGGATCAACCCCGCATACGGACTGCCTCCGTCCGCGCCTCCAGTAAATGTGTAGAGGGTGGCCTCTTTGTAGCTCTTAACGTCCTGTCCACGCGCCTCTGTCCCTCCCAGTATCACGAGAAGGATTACCGCAAGGAATGCGTCTGCCGGAATGAAAGTGCGGGAGATCGAACGGTATTGTTTTGTACTCGTCATTGGGCCATCCTTTTTCACCGAAGATTGAGCCGAACCTGCTGTGCGCCAAACAGGCCGAGTTTTATCACGTATGGGCCGGAAGGCCCATTTAATTCCGCTTATCTCGACCAAAACGGTATTTATCCACCGCTACGGCCGTTGACGGCGCAAGCGGGGCTTGGAAAGCGTAAGGACTGGTACGTCTCCGGTATCGCCTTTCGACAGGGTGTTCACTTCAAACTTTGTTACTTTCATAAACGCCCGACACGCAGGTGAAAGTGCGGCGGTTCGCCGGCACACCATCCAAAGCATGCGCTCTTCACGAAACTCCTCAATCGTTTTGACGACGAGGTCATCCCCCGCCTCCTGCACGCACATCCGCGGTACGATTCCGACTCCCATGTCGCGAGCCGCCATCTTCTTGATCGACTCCAGCGTCCCGGTTTCAACCTGCACATTCAGCGGGATGTGGAAGCGTCGGAAGGTGGCCGCCACTCGCTCTCGCAATTCAGATGTGGCCGTTAGCACAATCAGCGGCTCCGCAGCCATCTGTTGGATGTGAATCACCGTACGGCTCGCCAGCCGATGCCGCGGATTCAGGACTGCAACCAGTCGATCGCGCATCAGGAGATGTCCACGAAGATCCGGGTCCTGCGTTTGGCCCGCCACCAGAGCGACGTCGAGCTCTGAGTGCTTGAGCGCGGAAAGAACCGCGTCCGAGTAGCCGATCACAACTTTGAGCTTCACTCCGGGATAGCGTTTTTGAAATGCTCTGGTCAGTTGCGGCAGCAAGTACTCGCCAATACTCTGATTCGCTCCGATGCGCAACTGGCCGCGCTCAACGTCCCGGATCCCCTCCACCGCAGCCATTGCTTCATCGCGAAGCGAAAGCAATCGCCGTGCATAGTCCACCAGGACTTCTCCCGCCGCGGTCATCCGCATGATCTGCCCGTGGTTGCGATCCAGCAGCAGCGTGCCGATCTCGCTCTCCAGCTTGCTGATGGCGATGCTGACCGCCGGAGCGGTGCGGTACACCCGCGCCGCCGCCTTTTGCAGGCTGCCTTCGTCAGCAACCGCTGCCAGCATTTGGAGCTGCATCAGTTCCATGAGTCCTGCTGCGTGCCTTTCCTTGCGAAGTGCTGGCGGATCGAAACCGCGCGCTAATCAAGCGAGGCACGCGGTCCAACCCACATCCTGCTGTCATGGAATGATAACCGCATTATGGCTTCAAATATCCGGGAAACTTCGAACTGCCAGCCATCTTCAGCCGGTATGAGGATAGCGCGGCAAGTAACAGATTGAGCCGCTGTGAGCGGCCTATCCGGTTGACGGGTTGGTGTATGGCGACGGCAAAAGTGACCCCCCTGGCTGACTGTGCATTTTCTCTGGTCGCTAGCCTCCTCGTGGACTGTGGGGATGAGCGTGCGAGCAGATTGCGGGATGAACCCGATTTGTTTATTTCCCGTGTGCTGATCGTACCCGTAACCGAAATCGGGTTGCGTGCGCGTGGGGGCATCTCAACCCGAAAGCTACAAGCGAGAAAGACGAACAAAAGGCGCAAAGTTGTGTAAACGCCTGGTTTCAGCCGTTGACCGCCATCGAGTTTCTCATTTGCTAGGCTTGGAATTGGAGTGTGCGCCGTGCTTCAAGCTGAAGGCGTACAGTCCCCGAGCAGAGCCGACATAAACCACGCCGTTCACAACAGCAGGTGAGGAGTCCTCCTGGCCCACACCGCTATAGCTCCACAACAGGGCGCCGGTGCGAGCGTTTATCGCAAGCACGTATCCGAGCCCGGAGCCGACATAAACCACCCCATTCGCGACGGCGGGCGAGGAATCCACACCGTCGTAACCTGCATAGTAACTCCACAGTTTCTCACCGGTGCGGGCATTCAGCGCGTACACGTTACCGTCGTAGGAGCCCATATAAACCACTCCTTTCGCTACGGCGGGCGACGAGTCTGCATAGTCTTTAGTGGCGTAGCTCCAGAGCTTAGCGCCGGTGCTCGCCTTCAGCGCGTAGATGTTGTAGTCACTCGAACCGAAATACACCACGCCACCGGCGACGGCCGGCGAGGTATACACATGATCGCCCGCGGTGAAACTCCAAAGCTTGGCGCCTGTGAGGGCGTTTAATGCGTACAGGTTGTGGTCTATTGACCCAATATAGACTACGCCATGCACGACAGCAGGCGAAGAAACAAAGTAGCCGCTTGTCGGGTAACTCCACAGTTTCTCACCGGTGCGGGCATTCAGCGCGTACACGTTGTCATCTCCGGAGCCGACATAAACCACTCCGTTCACCACGGTAGGCGACGAGTACACGGGGCCGCTTGTCTGGTAGCTCCACAGTTTGTCGCCCGTCCCGGCCTTCAGCGCGTACACGTTGCCGTCGTCAGAGCCGATATAGACGACTCCTTTCACTACAGCGGGCGATGAGTACTCAAAGTAGCTCCCCAAACTCCAGCGCACCGCACCGGTATGTGCGTCAAGCGCGTACATATTAGAGTTCTGGTAGGAGCCTCCGCCGACATAGATGACCCCGTTCACAACAGAAGGTGAAGACTGCACCCAGCCGCCGGGGTCGAAGCTCCACTTCACGCCGAGATTTTTGACATTGTTGACGGTCAGAAATTTCTCATACGGGTTGTAGCGGGTCATGTTGTGACGATGGAACTCGCTCCAATTGGTGAGCACGTGCTTCGTGGGCCGAGAATGCTGACCAAAACACAAGGCGGTCAGCAGGAAAATCGCGGTAGTTTGCTTGAACATCGAAGTGATCCTCCGGGGAAGGAGAAAACCTCAAGGGAGGGGAAAAGGCTTCACTCCTAGCGCTCACGAATATACCACGGACAGCCCTTCGCGAACCTCAACTGTCGCAAAATCGCCATTACACTCAAAACCGCCATGAAAGGGCGAACAGACGGCGCAAGCTTGTGAAATTGCCTGGTTTCGGCAGTCTGACGGTTGCCGACTTCGCCGCTATTTGGTTGCGTGGTATAAGTTCTTCAGGGTGGACCCGGCGATCCGGATAACGCCCGGCACTGGAATCACTGGGACAATCTGGGCGTTGCGCGATCTATTAACTGCGTGAAACGACTTTTACCCGCTATCGCTGTTTTAATTCTGCCAGCACAGGCTGGTCAGAATGTTCCAGGGCCAACTGCGGAACATTGTTCAGTGGACAAAGGTACGGAGCCGCGATACCCCGATTCCCTCAAAGGGAGTGGCATCCAAGGCACGGTTGTGGTTCAGGTGACCATCGGATTAGACGGTTGCGCCAGCAGTATTAGCATCGTTAGGAAGCTGCATCCAGAACTCGATAAGATCGCGAAGCAAGCAGTCTCGTCATGGAAATTCCAACCAGCGATGAAAAATGGTAAGCCCGTCAAAGTATTGGTACAGGTTGAGGTGACATTCCACGACCGCTCAGGCGGAACGTCGAATTAGGAAATTAGGAACGCGCCTTAGTAGACCCTACTTCCGTCGCAGGCGGCCCATAACTGTCGTTAAATCTCCATTACGCTCATTGACCTGTGGTCAAAACGTGTAATCGCCTTCCATGAGAAGGCCGGTCGGAGTCAAGTGGAATCTTGCTTATTTTTCTCCTTTCTTTCTTCATGGCGGAGCGATGTGCCGAGCGGCCCGGAGCGGTCAAGGGCGCGTTCTATGCGGCGTCAGCGAACCCTTGACGGCGAGGACCGATCGGCGATGATTCCGCCGGGAAGAAAAAAAGCCCCTGACTCTGCTACCCGGTCGGGGTTGACTCCAAGATCCGTTCACCACTACTGCCGCCACCCTTCCATCCGCACTCTCGGGAGCGATTCTTCGCTCGGTGCCAGTTGGGTGTTCTCGTTTCAGCCGGTGCTGCCACCTGATTGGCGACCTCTCTTCCATCTCCAGCATGGAAGTGGGCCAGGCGATTAACGCAGTCACCGAAACTCGGCGCGGAGACTTGAAGTTTCCCTTTTGCACTCCTTTATTCGGTTTGCACTACGCTGCTTCCGGCAGCAACTGATTGCTGTTGTGCAACGGTTCGTACACCTCTCCACTGACCCACAGGTGATGCAGCAACACGGCCAGCTTTCGCGCCGTAGCAATGATTGCTCGTTTCTTCCCGTTCCGTCCCCCGCGCTCGGCCAGCTTCAACCCCCAGCGCCGCAGATCACAGTCCGGACCAAACGGTCCCAGAATGTGCTGCGCTCCCTGCACCAACAGGGTTCGCAGATAGGGATCCCCTTCCTTGCTGATCCGCATCTGCGGTTCGCTCTGCCCGGAGTTTCTGCGTCCTGGCTGCAGCCCAAGGTAGCAGCCCACGTCGCGACTCTTGCGGAAGCGATACGCATCTTCCAGCGTCAGCAGGAAGGTCAGCGCGATCAGCGTGCCGACTCCCTT
>Ga0206847_10004_pt1 | contig 86296 bp, 51 predicted proteins | sample Alteio_BWOrgCont_17_FD_152880 | JGI IMG/M metagenome (GOLD analysis project Ga0206847, IMG submission 152880) | Enriched cells from forest soil in Barre Woods Harvard Forest LTER site, Petersham, Massachusetts, United States -... | ecosystem: Environmental > Terrestrial > Soil > Temperate forest >... | reverse complement strand
CGCATCAGGATCGAGCCCCAGGTAGCGAGCTAGTTCCACATTGAGTTTGATCAGACGCGGCTCCGCGACCGGCGTTGGATTGAGGCGCGAATAGAAGCGCTCCGGCAATCGTGCATAGCTGTTGTCGAAGCCAAAATGGATTGACTCGGGGTCGGCGTCAGAAGCAGCGAGCGGCGCAATTGGCAATGCATCGAATGAACTCATCATCTATTCGATGTTTGCACACTATTTTAGATGCGGCCTGAAAATAGAATCAGGCCGCCGCAATCGAATTGCGCATTGCAGCGGCGCGCAGATCAACCGTTGCGAAGGGCGCTCATCGGACTTACACGAGAGGCTCTGCGCGCCGGGAAATATCCGGAAACCAGAGCGACCGCGACCAATGCGAGCACCATGCCTAAAAACGTTCGCGCATCCCATGGCGAAGTGGAATAGAGAAGCGAAGCAATCAGGCGGCCGACAGCAAGCGATGCGGCCGTGCCCAATACGATGCCTGCGACAGTTAATCGCAGCGTACTGGCAAGCACATCGCGCATCACGCGGCCGGTGGTTGCGCCAAGCGCCATACGCACGCCGATCTCCTGCGTTTTTTGAGTCACCGAATATGAGATGACGCCATAGATGCCCAGGGCAGCCAGAAGAACGCCTAGCGCCGCGAAGAGGGCGACCAGGAGAACGAAGAAGCGGCGCGGCGAAACAGCATGGTCCACAAGAGATTGCAGCGGCCTGAACTCCGAAGCCGGTTGGCTCGGGTTGAGGGTACGAAGGGCGGTCAGAACGCTGGATGCCAACGACTCTGGCGCTATTTTTGTACGCACGACAAGCGTGGCCCCTTCGGCATCAGGATTCTGCGTCATCGGAATATAAACTTGAGGGCTCGAGGCAACTTCGAGGCTGCTCTCGCGCACATCGGCGATAACACCGATAACGCGCACCGGCGTCTTGTCGACGTCGTTCGCCATCTTCCCAATGGGGTCCTGTCCGGGCCACTCGCGTCGCGCCGCGGCTTCGTTAATGATAATGACATGCTGTTTATCGGGAGTATCGCTCCACGCGAAGTCGCGTCCCGCGCGCAGGCGCATGCCCAGGGTTGGAATATAGCCTGGGGTGACGAGATAGACCAGGGCTGAATCGTCTCGATCCTTCGGATAATTCGCGCCCACCGCAGCCAGACCCCAGCTGCGGTTGCGGTCGAGCGGAAGCATATCCGCGATGCCTGCCGATTCAATTCCCGGCACTGCTGAAACGCGCCTCAACATCTCCTGCAGAATTGGTCCGCGTGCCGCAAACTTTCCCCCATCGTCATAATCCACCTGCATGCTGGCAGCGTGTGAGGGCTCGAAGCCGAGGTCAACATCGAGTACACGAAGAAAGCTTCGCAGAAGAAGACCGGCGCCGACCAGCAGCACGCAGGCAAGCGCGATTTCAGACACGACCAGGGTTGCGCGGAACCGCTCATGGCTGCGTCCCGACGCCATGCCACTTCCATTGTCCTTCAGTGCATGCTGAAGATTGCCACCAGACATTTTCACGGCAGGTGCAACACCGAAGAGGACTCCCACGGACACAGCAACCAGAAGCGTCCATCCGAGCGATGCACTATCCACTCGGATGCTGCCGAGCAGGGGCAACGTCATTGAGCCTTGATGAGCGATGTAGAACACGATTGCGAACGCGAAGCAGAGACCAAGCACAGCCCCTGCGATGGACAGCACCAGGCTCTCAGTGAGTAACTGGCGAATAACGCGGCCTCGGCTCGCGCCCAGAGCACGGCGCATCGCGAGCTCTTTGCTTCGTGTCGCGGCACGGCTCAATTGCAGGTTGGAAAGATTGACGCACACGATCAGCAGAATCAAACCAACCGCGAACCAAAGCACCACCAGCGAGCGACGAAGCTTGCCGCTGACGTGATCTTTAAGCGTCGTCAGATCGGAAGCATAATCCTCATACCAGTCAGGATGAATTACTTTGAAATGCGGAAAAAGTCGGTCCGCCTCATCCTGCGCTTGCGCCACGCTGACGCCCGGCTTGAGACGACCCACAACAGCGAGAGTGTTTCCCCACGTCCGCCAAAAATCCATGACCGCGGGGACAAACATATCCACTTTCATGCCTGGAGCGAAGACGCTGCCGAAGTCGAAGCTAGCAGGAAGCACGCCGACTACGGTTACTGGCTTTCCATTCACCGTAACCGCTTTGCCTACGATTGCTGGATCGCTGTCAAACTGGTTTTTCCAGAAGTAGTAGCTGAGCAAAGCGGCAGGCGGGCCACCCTTCTGGCATTCCTCACGCGTAAAGTCGCGCCCCTTGCCGGGCTGAACGCCGAGCGTGGAAAAGAAATTGTCCGCAACCTCAACAGCAACCAGTTGCCGCGGCTCCCCGCTGCCAGTCAGCTTATATTGAACCGAGTTATAGAAAGTCTGATATGCCGTCATGGCCTGGAAAGACTGATTGTTCCGCTTGAATTCCTCGTATGCGTCCACCGTATAGGTTTGGCCCGATAGGCCGGCCGCGGCGCGCATCTTGGCCGGGATGGACTTGCCCCCCATGAACCAGACAAGCCGCTGCGAATCCGCAAACGGCAAAGGACGCAGCAGCAGCGTATTCACCACGCTGAACACCGCCGCATTGACGCCGATGCCCAGCGCCAGCACGAGAATTGCAACGACAGCGAAGCCCGGATTGTTGCGAAGACTGCGGAGAGTATAGCGAACATCGCGCTTGCACTCGACGAGGTAATCGTTGAATCGTTTACGTCGCTCCATCTTCTCTCCTAACCTCTCTCCGATATGCTGCACGGTGCGAATATCGCCGAATTGCCGTTCGGCTTCCTGACGTGCGGCGCCGGGCGGCCAGCCTCGACGTATCAGATCGTCCGTCTTCGTTTCCAGGTGAAAGCGCAGCTCATCTTTGACGTCGGAGACGGGATCCGCGCCGAGCAACCGTGCATAGCGTCGCCAAAAGGGAATCTTCTTCATGCCGGTTCCTGGGGCGAGTCCAGCCCCGGCGCACTAAGTACCTTGGCCACGGCGGCCACATAAGTTTCCCAGTTATTTGCTTCCTGTTTCAGCCTCCGTCGACCCGCGGATGTAAGGCGGTAGAACTTGGCTTTGCGGTTGTTTTCCGAAAGCCCCCATTCGGCTTCAACGAGCTCTTTATTCTCCAGCCGCCAAAGAGCCGGATAAAGCGTGCCCTCTTCCACCAGCAAAACATCGTCGCTCTGGCGCCGAATGAAATCAGTAATGGAGTAGCCGTGTAGCGGACCCCAGATCAGCGACTTGAGGATCAGGACATCCAATGTTCCGCGAAACAGATCGAGCCTGGGTTTTTCCATCAACTCCCCTTTGGTTTCATAGGGAGACTACCGCAGCTTCCCCAGAAACGCAAGGGGAAAGTTTAGACCCCGCGTGAACCGTGCGGATTGCTAATGCATGCAAGGGGAGTAAGAGGAGGGATTGGTCAGCTTACGAGCGCGTATTCGGGACTTTGGCCAACTGGTCCCCGGCTCCGTGGATTGTTCTTGCCGATGCCTTCACGGTCGGATTAGCGCAGGGAAGGACGACACGAAACGATGTGAGATGACCGCCCTTGAAGGCCATGCTGCGAAAGTGAATGCTTCCTTCATATTTCTGAACAATGCCTTTGCTGATCCAGAGGCCGAGCCCGGTGCCCTTGCTCGACTTGGTGGTAAAGAACGGCTCGAAGAGATGCTTGCCATTTTCACGCCGGATGCCTTCGCCCGTGTCGCAAATCGAAATGCACAAATCGGTGCGTCCGAAGGCCTGGTTCCATTGCTCCCAAATGCGAACCCGCATTTTCCCCCCATTGGGCATCGCCTGCATCGCGTTGCCAATGAGGTTCAGGAATACCTGGCGCAATTCCACGGGAAAACCCCTGATGGTGCCGGCGCTGAGAAACTTTCTGTCTAATTCAATTCTCGCCGCTTGCAACTGACGCCGCTGTAGCTGGAGCACTTCGTCGATAAGTCCGGCAAGCTCTACATCGACAGGGTGCTGAGATTCACGATAGAAGCCGAGCGTCTGTTTGGTGATGTGGCCAACTCTCTTGAGCTCGTCTTCTCCCAATTGGGCATAATACCGAGCTTCCTCATCGAGCGAAGAATGGTTGCGAAGAAGGTAGAACGCGTTGGTAATTGCTTCCAGAGGATTATTGATTTCGTGGGCGATGATGCCCGCGACGCGGCCCATTGCCGCCAGCCTCTCGGTCCGTCGCAGCGTATCCTCGGCCTTCAATTGCGCTGTAATGTCGCGATTGATTTCGAGAATCGAACCAGCCTCGTTCTTGAATACCTGGCGGCTTGCTACGATCACTTCCGAGCCATCCCGCGTCTGCTGAACCAGGTTCCCATCCCACCTGCCGCGGTCCATTAGAGTGGATTCAACGCTGGACGCATCAACTGGAAACTTTGTCTCCAACACCTGGTGTACATTGTTGCCGAGAACTTCTTCGCGGGTCCATCCATAGAGAGCTTCAGCTCCCGCATTCCAATATTTCAAGACTCCCGATGGGTCTCTGACAAGAATTGCCTCGGATGCCAACTCCAACAGATCAGCCCGTTCGCGAAGCAGGCTCTCGCTTTCCTGCAACTGGCGAGTCCTCTGCTCCACGCGCTGCTCCAACTCGCGATTCAGGTTTTCGAGCTCCCTGCTTTTTTGATGCAGCTCGGCAAACACAGCTACCTTGGCCCGCAACACTTCGGGAACAACGGGCACAGATATATAGTCGACAGCACCGCTTTGATAGCCTTTGATCCTATCCACATCGCTCATGCGGACAGCGGAGATGAACAGGATGGCTGTCTGCTGAAAGCGAGGATGCTGTCGCATCATGTCCGCCATCTCAAAGCCGTTAATCTCGGGCATGCTTACATCGAGCAGCACTACAGCCACGTCATGCTTCAGGAGCAACTCCAAACCTTCACGGCCAGAGCGAGCCTTCATCAGGTTTGCATCGAGGTCGGCGAGGATGGCTTCATAGGTAAGAAGCTTCGCCGGCTGATCGTCGACCATCAAGATGTTGACTCTCTGAAATTGGTTAACCATTTTCTCCCGACACTTTCCGATTCCCCTTAACTTATCCTAGCGCGACCTACTTCGCCAAGATGACGTTCTTGATTGACTTCTACCGATGCAACCACATGCGCAAAGCCGACAGGAGCTGTTCGGTGTTTACCGGTTTGGCCAGATACTCTGAAGCACCCGCCTCCAGGCACTTCTCTCTATCGCCCTTCATCGCCTTGGCCGTGAGAGCGATGATAGGCAAGCGGCCAAATTTCTGATTCTGACGAATCACCTGCATCGTTTGGTAACCGTCCATTTCGGGCATCATGATGTCCATCAATACGATCGCCAGGCTCGGCGTGTTTTCAATTGTTTCGATCGCCTCGCGTCCTGTTCCCGCCGTCAACACCACCATGCCACGGCGTTCGAGGACGCTACTCAGAGCAAAAATATTGCGGACATCGTCATCGACAATCAGCACCTGCTTGCCTACCAGGGCCTCATCGGATCGATGCAGCCGATCAAGCATGTTCTGCTTTTCGCGAGGGAGATCGGCGACCACGCGGTGGAGGAACAGCGCGGTTTCATCCAGCAAACGCTCCGGCGATTCCACATCCTTCACGATTACGCTGCGAGCCAGTGAATGAAGCCTGGTATCCTCTTCCGGCGAAAGGTCCTTGCCAGTAAACACCACAACCGGCAGTTCGCTGAGTGAGGGTGTATCGCGCAGGCGCTCGAGTACCTCGAAGCCACTCATGTCCGGCAATCTCAAATCGAGAACCAGGCAGTCGTATGCCCCCTCTTTGACCGCATTCAGCGCTTCGGTTCCGGTAGCGGCGAAGTTCACGTCGATGTCGTCGTAACCGAGCAGCGCCTCAATGCTGATCTGTTGCGCCGGCTCGTCTTCCACAACCAGCAGCCGCTTACGGCGCGGAGTCGAGTAGGCCTTGATGCGCGTTATGGCTGCATTCAGCCCCTCCGTTGAAGTTGGCTTGGTGACAAACGCGAATGCCCCTCGCGACAAGCCATGGTGCCAATCCTCATCCGAAGTGAGCATTTGAACGGGAATGTGCCGCGTGCCTGGGTCTTGCTTCAAATGGTTCAGTACCGTCCAGCCCACCATGTCGGGCAAAAATACATCCAGCGAAATTGCGGTTGGGCGAAACTCTCGCGCCAGAGCCAGGGCATCGGCGCCCGTACCGGCATGAAGAACTTTGAAGCCCTTGTCTCTCGAAAGGTCGCAGATCAGGCGCGCATAATGCACGTCATCTTCGACGATGAGCAACACCTCATCTCCAGTCTCCAGCGTGTCGCGATCGTCTTCAATTCTTTCGGGAAGATGTTCGGCCACGCTAACGGTTGAAGCGGGCAGCATTGAGACAGGCCGAAGGTGAGTCTCGCTGCGCAGAGCGCTCCATGCGGTCGAAGGACCAACATAGGTCTGAGGCAGATAGAGAGTGAACGTACTGCCCTTGCCGGGCGTGCTGTTCAGTTGAATTTCTCCGCCCAGCAAGCTGGCCAACTCGCGGCTGATGGCCAGGCCCAGGCCGGTTCCGCCGTATTTGCGGCTCGTGCCTGCATCTGCCTGTTGGAAGGCCTCGAATATGATTCGCTGCTTATCGTATGGAATTCCAATTCCGGTATCCGTGACTGAAAAGGCCACAACAGACCCGCTGCCAGCGAGAATCGGATGATCCTGCGTCCACCCTGCGGAGGAGAGCGAAACCGACAATTGCACGTTGCCTTGTTCGGTGAATTTGAACGCATTCGACAAAAGATTCTTGAGCACTTGCTGCAGGCGCTTGGAGTCTGTAACAAGGCTGCGTGAAAGCCGCGAATCCGTTGTGACCTCGAAGGCGAGTTTTCGATTATCAGCCTCATGACGGAAGGGTCTTGCCACCATCTCGATCAAGCTGCCAAAGAATACTTCCTCCGCTTCTACCGAAACCGTCCCGGATTCGATCTTCGACAAATCGAGAATATCGCTGATCAGGTTGAGCAGATCGGTGCCGGCTCCATGAATGGTACGCGCAAACTCCACTTGCTTGCCGCTCAAATTGCCGTCTGGATTTTCCGCGAGCTGTTGGCCAAGAACCAGAATGCTGTTGAGTGGCGTGCGCAGCTCGTGCGACATATTCGCCAGGAACTCCGACTTGTACTTCGATGTAAGAGCAAGCTCCTTGGCTTTCTCTTCCAGCGCGCCGCGTGCCTGCTCGATCTCCTGATTCTTGCGTTCCACTTCGGCGTTCTGCTCGGCGAGCTGCTGTGCCTTCTGCGCCAACTGCTCGTTGGTTTGTTGCAACTCCTTTTGCTGAGTCTGCAATTCCGTCGCCAGCTGCTGAGACTGCTTCAACAGGCCCTCAGTTTGCATGGTCGCTTCAATGCTGTTCAAAACGATTCCGATGCTGGAAGTTAGCTGTTCAAGGAAGGCAAGTTGAGAAGCCGTAAACGTGCTCAAGCTGGCCAACTCGATAACCGCCTTCACGCGATCTTCAAAAAGCACCGGCAGCACAATCACATTGCGCGGTATGGCTTCAAACAGGCCAGACCGGATCGGTCTGCTGTTGGTGGGCAAATTCGTAATCAGCATGCGCTTCTTTTCCGCCGCGCATTGTCCAATCAATCCCTCACCAACCTTGATTGTCTCCAGATGGCCGTCGTCAGTGCTCGCATACGCCGACAGCAGCACCATGCTGTTCGACTCTTCGGACTCCATCTGATAGAGCACGCCTTGTTGAGCATTCACCAATGGAGAAAGCTCTGAGAGCAACATGCGCCCCACCGTTGTGAGTTCCCGCTGGCCTTGAAGCATGGCGGTGAATCGCGCCAGGTTGGTCTTCAACCAGTCCTGCTCAGTGTTGCGGTCCGTCGTCAACCGAAGGTTATCGATCATCGTATTCAGGTTGTCTTTCAGGTCAGCAACTTCGCCGCTGGCTTCCACCTGAATCGATCGAGTCAAGTCGCCTTTGGTGACGGCCGTTGCCACTTCGGCAATCGCGCGCACCTGGTTCGTCAGGTTATCGGCAAGCAGGTTTACGTTGCCCGTCAAATCCTTCCATGTGCCTGCGGCTCCAGGCACGTTTGCCTGCCCGCCAAGACGACCTTCCACTCCCACTTCGCGCGCGACCGTCGTTACCTGATCGGCAAAAGTGGCTAGCGTGTTCGTCATGTTGTTGATGGTCTCCGCCAGCGCGGCAACCTCACCCTTTGCGTTGACCGTCAGCTTTCTGGTCAGCTCTCCGTTGGCGACGGCCGTAACGACTTTGACGATACCGCGAACCTGTTCGGTGAGGTTAGCGGCCATAACGTTGACGTTATCGGTAAGATCCTTCCATGTGCCCGCGACGCCCGGCACCTGCGCCTGACCGCCGAGTTTGCCTTCAGTGCCCACTTCGCGCGCCACGCGTGTGACTTCGGCAGCGAATGCATTCAGCTGATCGACCATGGTATTGATAGTGTTCTTCAGCTCGAGAATTTCGCCCTTCACGTCCACCGTGATTTTGCGTGACAAGTCACCGCGCGCCACTGCCGTGGTCACTTCCGCAATGTTTCGGACCTGGCCCGTCAGATTACCGGCCATGGCGTTAACCGAGTCGGTAAGATCCTTCCATGTACCCGCAACACCCGGCACGTTAGCTTGCCCGCCCAGCCTTCCTTCGCTACCCACTTCGCGCGCGACACGCGTTACTTCCGCTGCAAACGATCGCAACTGCTCGACCATCGTGTTCAGCGTTTCTTTCAGCTGCAAGATTTCTCCGCGCACGTCGACGGTAATCTTCTTCGATAGATCGCCGTTCGCGATTGCAGTTGCAACCTCAGCGATATTTCTTACCTGGCCCGTCAGGTTGCTGGCCATGAAGTTGACGTTATCGGTCAAATCTTTCCATGTGCCGGCCACACCGGGCACCTGTGCCTGCCCGCCAAGCTTGCCGTCCGTACCCACTTCGCGCGCCACGCGAGTTACTTCTCCCGCGAATGCGTTGAGCTGATCGACCATTGTATTAATGGTGTTTTTCAGTTCGAGAATTTCGCCCTTCACATCGACCGTGATCTTGCGTGAAAGGTCGCCGCGCGCCACGGCAGTAGTTACTTCCGCAATGTTTCTGACCTGGCCAGTCAGGTTTCCGGCCATCGAGTTTACTGAGTCAGTGAGATCCTTCCATGTGCCCGCAACACCCGGCACGTTGGCCTGCCCGCCCAGCCTTCCTTCGGTGCCCACTTCGCGCGCCACACGCGTAACTTCGCCGGCGAATGCATTCAATTGGTCGACCGTTGTATTGATGGTTTCCTTGAGAAGCAGAATCTCTCCGCTAACGTTGACCGTAATTTTCTTCGATAAGTCGCCGCTGGCAATAGCCGTCGAAACTTCCGCAATGTTTCTCACCTGTCCCGTCAGGTTGCTGGCCATCGAGTTCACGGAATCCGTAAGATCCTTCCATGTTCCGGCCACACCAGGCACCTGCGCCTGACCGCCGAGTTTGCCATCCGTACCCACTTCGCGAGCCACGCGCGTAACTTCGGATGCAAATGCGCGTAGCTGGTCGACCATGGTGTTGATAGTGTCTTTCAGCTCGAGAATTTCGCCTCTCACATCGACCGTGATTTTGCGCGATAAGTCACCGCGAGCAACAGCCGTCGCAACTTCGGCAATGTTTCTTACCTGTGCCGTCAGGTTGCCTGCCATGAAGTTGACCGAGTCGGTAAGATCTTTCCACGTACCAGCAACTCCCGACACCTGAGCCTGCCCGCCTAACTTGCCCTCAGTGCCCACCTCACGAGCCACGCGCGTAACTTCACCGGCGAATGCGTTGAGCTGATCGACCATCGTATTGATGGTGTTTTTCAATTCCAGAATTTCGCCCTTCACGTCAACCGTAATCTTGCGGGACAAGTCACCGCGGGCAACAGCGGTTGTAACTTCGGCAATGTTACGAACCTGGCCGGTCAAGTTTCCAGCCATCGAGTTCACTGAGTCAGTAAGATCCTTCCACGTACCAGCCACGCCGGGCACGTTGGCCTGTCCACCCAGCCTTCCCTCCGTACCCACTTCGCGAGCCACGCGTGTAACTTCGCCGGCGAAGCGATTGAGCTGATCGACCATCGTGTTGAGCGTTTCTTTCAACTGCAGAATCTCGCCTCTCACATCGACCGTGATCTTGCGGGATAAATCTCCATTGGCGATTGCGGTAGCGACTTCGGCGATGTTTCTGACCTGCCCCGTAAGGTTGCTGGCCATGAAGTTTACGTTGTCCGTCAGATCCTTCCAAGTTCCGCCCACGCCCGGAACCTGTGCTTGACCGCCCAGCTTGCCTTCCGTACCAACCTCGCGCGCCACGCGTGTTACTTCGCCTGCAAATGCATTCAGCTGATCCACCATGGTGTTGATGGTGTCTTTCAATTCCAGAATTTCGCCTTTTACGTCAACAGTAATCTTGCGTGATAGATCGCCGCGCGCAACAGCCGTAGTTACCTCGGCAATGTTTCTAACCTGAGCCGTAAGATTGCCGGCCATCGCATTCACTGAGTCGGTAAGATCCTTCCATGTACCGGCCACACCAGGTACAACGGCCTGACCGCCGAGCTTGCCGTCCGTGCCCACTTCGCGCGCCACGCGCGTCACTTCAGATGCGAAGGAGCGCAACTGGTCAACCATGGTGTTGATGGCTTCTTTGAGCTGCAAAATTTCGCCGCGAACATCGACCGTAATTTTTCGCGAAAGATCGCCGCTGGCCACCGCGGTCGCAACCTCCGCAATGTTACGAACCTGGCCAGTCAAGTTGCTGGCCATCGAATTCACTGAGTCCGTAAGATCCTTCCATGTACCCGCCACGCCAGGCACTTGCGCTTGTCCGCCAAGCTTGCCATCGGTTCCCACTTCGCGGGCCACGCGCGTCACCTCAGCGGTAAAAACGCCCAGCTGCTGAATCATCGTGTTCACGATTGTCGCCGAGCGCAGAAATTCGCCTTCCAGCGGCCGCCCGTCCACGTCAAGCCTCACGGTCTGTGTCAGGTTGCCCTGTGCGACAGCGGCAATGGCTCGGGTCACTTCGGTGGTTGGCCTCAAGAGATCCTCGGCCAGCGTATTCACCGAAACTTCCATCGCGCCCCATGCGCCGCGCAGTTGTTGGAAGCGTATGCGCTCGCGCGTCTTTCCCTCTTTGCCGATGGCGACGCCCACGCGGTTCAGCTCTCTTGCCATCTGCTCGTTTGCGGCGATGATGTCGTTAAATGTGTCCGCGATTTTTCCTTCTAATCCTGTCCATACCACGGGCAGGCGAACGGAGAAATCGCCATCCCGCATGGTCTGCAACGCGGCTAGGATCGTCTCAAGCGTGGGCGACTTCTGCGCCCCGTCTGGCTTCCCGGTCGGCTCCGAAATATTCTCAGGCGGCATAGGCGGCGCATCGGCGTTACTGCCGTTCTGGTCCGGATGAGATGCAAGCGCTGTGCCGGCATTTGCGTGGCGATCCTTGCCCATGGTTCTCTCCTTGAAGAGCAATAAATTGTTTTAGCAGAATGACTTAGCGACCCATAAAGTCGGAGAAGCCTCCACCATGCTGTATCAAGGTGCGAGGCGCAGAATCGGCTTCGAAACGGGTAATCGCTTGGTGTAGGATGCGGAACTTTTCGAACGAGTTGCCTGAGCGATGAAGCGTCCGAAAAATTTTCGAAATCGCGCGGGGAACGGACCGAGGCGGCAGGATTTCCATCAGCCAGCCGCCTCGCGAAATCTGTTTAACTAGGTTTATTTCTGCTTCACTATTACCTCGGGGTCCATTGAGGATGGCTTGTAAACAGCCCTCCGAGAAAGCCGAGTTGATACACCAGGAATGACCCGAAACAAAGGCTCGCCATGCCTGATGCGGTTCCTAGATACTGGCCCAGCTTTGCGAAACGGTCTCCGGCAAATGTAAGTGGAACAGCGATCGCCGCGGTCATGATCATCATCCCAACCATGGTCCCAGCACCGAAAATGAGTAGATACACAGTAGCCCAGACAGGATTGTGAATCGTAGACAGCACCAGCAATGCAACCGCTGCGGAGCCGGCAAGCCCGTGAACGAGACCGATGATCAGCGGCCTCAGGCATTGATACAAACCAAATTTGCCTACTGAATTATCAAGCCACTTTTCCATGCCGGTTTTGCGATTGCGGTCCATCGGTGGGGCGAGTGCATTCGTACTCAGCGCCATTGCCGGAGTGAAACGGCTTGTTATTTTCTGCATTACCCCGGAGAGATTCAGCACACCAAGCAGCACCAGCATGAGAGCCACGCTGAACTCCATTGATAGACCAAGGCGCGGCGGAATCTCTACGCCGAACAGGATGATCAGCGAGCCGACGATGAAGATGGTAATGGTGTGACCCAATCCCCAGACCGACCCGATGAATGCAGCATTGCGGATGCTGCGCTGCTTGCTGACGATGGTTGAAATCGCGACCACATGATCCGCATCGGTTGAGTGCCGCATCCCGAGAATCAGACCGAGCCCAGTAACGAATAGGATCGGCCCAAGTCTCTCGCTGGAAAAAACGTGCGTGCCGATATGCACGGTGGAGAGTGCCTGAATTGCAAGTGCCAGCCCAAGAATTGTTATGAAGCATGACGACGCGACGGGCAGCCATCGCTTGGTGAGCGGTCCATCGATTCGCAGGTGAGTCATAAATCGCCGCGCGTAAACCATCAGCATTCCAAACCCAATCAGAACGCCCGCGAGCCCGATACTGAACGCCACGATGAGGAAGAAGCCGAGGCCAACTCTGTGCAACGCGAATGCGCTCAGAAGCACGATCAATGCAGCCGGGCATGGGATGATGCCGCCAGTTATTCCGAGGGTAAGAAGCTGCGTCAGGCTTACAGTCTGGGCTGTTCCGCTGGCTTGCACTACAGCGCCATCTGCCTGCGTGTCCTTCTGCCGCTTCCAAAACATCCAATGGCCATGCGCCTCTCCTGGAGCATGAGAATGGTCGGTAGCTGTGCCGGTCAAGCGACGCATAAGCATGTAGCAGCCGAGTCCCGCTATCGTGATCCCGGAAAGCACGCCGAGCCATGGATAAAGCTGCTCCGGCACAATATAGCGTGAAGCGTAAAGGGTAATGGCTCCAAGAGCGAACACTCCCGCCGTATGCGATGCAGTAACGATCATGCCCAGAAGCACCGCGTGGCGCGCCGTTCCTTTCGACCCGACAAGATATGCAGCGACGATTGTCTTACCGTGACCAGGCTCCAGCGCATGCAGCCCGCCAAGCCCGATCGCAATAAGCGCCGCGGTGAATAAAAACCACACGCTTAGGTGCTCTTCTTGAATAAGCTCCGTAAATTTGCTGCGCGGCGTGAGCTGTTGGTTCGCCTGTAGGTGCATGACCGTCGATGCTGTTTGAGAAGATTCTTGTGGCCCTGCGAGGGCTGGCTTTGCGGCCTGTTTATGCGGCTCTGCGGCGATTGCTCTCGCTTGATTCGGCGAGGCCACAGGCCGGGACGCGCGAATCTGCTGCGCATTCTCAACCGCTGTCCGCAACGCCGGCAACGCGGCCACAAGCGACGCTTCAAGAACCTGCGGCGGGCTGGTCAGTAAATCCGTCGGATAGTTGCTTAACTCCCCGCTGCGGTCCGTCGCCGGAACCGAGCTTCTCAGCAATGAACCAGCAGTAGCCAGCGCAACAATCTCTTTCCACCCGCTGTGCCCCGGATAATTATTGTCCGCATAATGCAGCGCTACTTTCTCACGATCCGCAGCGGATAGATTGGATGGATAAGCAGCCTCGTAAACGAAACCCATCTTCATCGTGGGCAGTCCACCTGCTCCAGGCGGAAAGATGACTCCGCTCGAAACAAGTCGCAGAACAACCAGCTTGCCATCAAGGTCAAGGGCCAGTCCGCGGCTCAGCTCCGCGCCTCGAGCAGCAACGTAATTGATCACTGCTGCCGAATTCGGATCGATACCAGTGGCGGAAATATTTGCCTGCTGCAATTCCTGATAAGTAGGAATTTCAGCCAGGTCAATGAAGTATCGGACGCGAACGCGATCATTTTCCAGACTGATTTTGGAGTAATGATTCACACTGAAATTGCCCATGGGATGAGCCAAAGCCAAATGACATAGCCCCACCAACAGAAGCAGCAACAAACATTTGCGGAACCTTCTATCGGGCATGGTCATTCGATCCTTCCTTCGCTGTAGCCTGCGCATCAATCGCGTCCAATTTCACCTTCGCCGCTTTCGCATAGAACACATGGAAATGTGGATTGACCTCGAGCGCCTGCTTCAGTTCCATGTGCGCCTGCTCTCGTTGTCCAAGCCCTGCCGCAATCATTCCCGCATGAAACAGAAGCAGCGAATCGCGCGTTCCAAACCGCGTAGCCTTCTCGCTTGCTTGCGCCGCCTCTGCCAACTTGCCGTTCTTATAGAGAGCCCACGCCAACGCATCCCACGTGTAAACGTCGTGCCGCACCTCCAGCTCTTTCTGCGCAAGATCCAGAGCCTCGGCGAGCTTCATATCGTGATCGGCATAAAAAAGTGCCAGGTCGCGATTGTGCAGCACTTGATTGATGTGCCCGAGCAACCCAATGTATTCGACCAGCGCATATTGCTTTTGCGCCTCAGCCTTGTTTCCCGCCTTCGCATAGAGATCACCAAGCTCTGCAACAAATATCGGCATGGGCACCACAGCGATGGCCTTTTGATAAAGCTCAATTGCCTCGTCATATCTGCCGTTGTTCGCGCGCAGCTTGCCCAGTGCTGCTAAAGCGCGATAATCGCCAGGGTGCGTTTTCAGCGCGGCAAGATATGCTGCATCCGCGGAAGCAGGATCTCCCGCTTGCATTTCGTACTCTCCAAGCTCGTAGTACAACCATGAAAGATTCTCGCGCGGAAGTTGAGCTTCGACGCCCTCCGCAACTGCGGTCTTCATCAAGCTGATTGCGGCGGCGGTGTCACCGGTGACGAACTTCAGATACGATAGGCGGCTGTCGCGAGCGAACGCAGCGCGCGGAGAAAGCATCATGTCGCGCGGAGTCAATCGCGCGTAAGCAGCGGCAGCCTTGTCGTATTCGCCCATATCCGCATAAGCATCGCCTACGATCGCGAAGGGCGACACGTCTCCCGTTCCCAGCGAAAGCGCCTTCTGCGAATACTTGAGCGCGTCCGCAAAACGATGCTCACCCATGCAAACTTCGGCCATCGACTCCAGCGCGTCGGCCGCCGAGAAGTCCGATGAATCGATGTCGAGCGACTTGGTCAGCGCTTCTTCAGCCAGCTGATAGTCGCTCACATCACCGGTCTCTCTGGCGCGCTGAAAGTATGCAGCGCCCAGCCCCGCATACCCTTCCGGGTTCTTAGGATTGCTCGCCAAAATCGCCTGCGCCGAATGAATCACACGGCTGGTGTCAGTTGGCTTCGGTGTTAGCAGTGCCTCCGGTACAGGCGAAAATTCCGGCACCATCTTCGCCATCGGAGCAGTAACCGCCTCTGCGGGTTGCCCAACTTGATTGATTGCGGCCATGACCGGAAGCGAAGCCGCATTCAGCACAAGGTCGGTCGAATTCTGAGCGGGATTTTGTTGCGGTATCACCTTTTCAGCCGTTAAATTAGCGGACTTCAGAGCATCCGCAGTAAATTCCGACGACGGGTTGGATTGAACCGAAAGCTTGAAGTATTTACTGGCGTCTTCATTGCGTCCGAGCTTCTGCGCGACATGCCCCGCGTGATCAAGGATCTGCGCGCTTTGAATCCCAACCGCCATAGCCTTCTGCAACGCCGCATCCGCATCCTCGTATTTCGCATTCGCATAGAGCGCCCATGCATAAGCATCCAGCGTCCAAACATCCTGCCGGGCTGCGACCTCCTTCTCCGCCAGTTTCAGCGCATCGGCCGCCGTTGCAGAGTTCCCCGCATACATCAGAATCATGTCGAGCCGAGACTGATCGCTCGTGCTTGATGGATCGCTGACAAGACGCACGAACTTCGCGCTCGTAGCATGCGCCGCTTCGGAATCGCCCGCCGCCTGCTGTGCTTGTGCCAACTCATAGAGAGCATGCGGGTCGTGATCCATCGACGCAGCCTGCATCCAAAGTTGAACCGCATCGCTCGCCCGATTCTGAGTCATGCGAATCGTCGCGAGATTCTCCAATGTGGCCGGATAGTGAGGGAACAACTGCTCAGCCTGCTCCAATGTATGAGTGGCTGCATCGGTCTGCCCCGATGCGATTTGAATCGACGCAATCTGGTTGGCGATCCACGCAAGCTCTTCCACCTCGTCCGGCGACGTTTGTGAATACGCACGGTAAAGAAAATCGATCGCTCCATGATTGCCGCCGAACAAAACTCTCAGCCGCGACCCGAGAATGAGTGCTGGAGTATTGTTCGGCCGCAGATTCATCATCCACTGCGCCTTCTCCTCAGCCTCCGGATAGTTTCCGAGTGCAATATCCGCTTCGGAAATTAATCCATAAGACAAAATATCGTCCGGATTGCGGCGTTCAAGCTCCAGGCCCAGCTCTCTTGCCTGGGCGAACTGATGACGGCTCAGCATCAGCGACACCTGCGTTCTCTGTAACTGGAAGTCTTCCGAATTCAGTTTCAGACCCTGCGCAAGAGCACTCTCGGCATCCTTGAGATATTTAGGATCAGCGGTTTCGCGGGTGCGGCACAGAAAGGCAAGTGCCAGCTCGTTATAAGCCTGCACCTTCTTTGGATCAGCCGCGATCTGCTGCTGCGCGTCCGCAATCCGATGCAGCGCGGGCGTATCTTGTTGCATCGCCGCTTGGCTCGAAGCGCCGCGGCGATCTTCTATTAAGGATGGTGCCTGCTGCGCGAATCCAGCACCGCAAACGAAGACACTCAGAAGAGCAAACGTTGTATACGGCGATGATCTCATGGACCTATTCCTCCAAATCAAGTAAGTGGTTCTCCGCGGTAAGTTATTCTCTGCGCGGAGTGATTTCCCCGCGCAGAGAACGGTGCAAGTTATGTCGACATTGTTGAGAGTTATTTGGGGCAAGCCGAAGGTCCACCCTGGTTGAGCGGCGGCGCATCCGAGTTCTGTGAGCTGCTTGAAGTCGGCTGATCGCCGCAGCCAGTAGGATCGCCGGGGCTGATGTGACGGCTGTCGCGTCCACTGTATGCGTAATGCACATACGGGAACGTCTCTTGAGTAGGAACGTCAGGAGCGTTGACGCCATCGCCGAGCAGGTTGTTCGGCGCGACATCGAAGCCACTGACCAGAACGCCGCCAATAGCGACGCGCTCAACAATATCCACCACATCGTCAGTGAGCCGACGTCCATTGGGGTACCCGGCAGCATCACCCGCGATCAGGCCCAGACGCTTTCGTGAAGCCTGCGGTGTAGGAGCCACGCCTGTGTTGAGACGAAGCATGTCGGCTATCGGACCAGCCTTCGTGCCTGTTGGTGCTATCGGCGGTGCGTATGTCACCAGCGGCAGCAGATCGGTGCGAGGAGGAGTGGGAATCTTGAATCCGTAAACCGCATTGAAGACTCTTGCGATCAGAGGATCAAGATCGAATGACGCAAATTGGCTGTCCTTCACCGGGGCCGACATGCTCCAGAAATCCTTGCTGCCGGTGCCGATTACCAACTCGTTGATTAATGGATTGCCAAGGCGCTGAACCTGGGTCAGGTTGCCAACACTCTGAGCCGGCATCTGAGGCTCGCGAATGGTGACTTCCGTTCTGGAGGTGGTCGCCCAGGCGCCGATGGTGCCTTTAGGATCTGTCGCCGGGTGGATCGCTCCATCGCTCGTCAACAGTGTGATCGGCACTTCGATAGCAATGGTGTTGACGTTGAATCCAGCAACCGAATCCGCTGCTGAATTGAGTTGATCGTTAGCGTCCTGCGCGGCCGTGAGTGTTTCCACGCCGGTGCCCGCACGATAGTTGAGACTGTCAAACGTTGCGCCCAGATCGATGAAGAACGGGTCAGCTACCGTGCCCGCGAAGACTCGGATATCGCTCGTGCCGCCGCCTGTCAGGCTGTAGACGCCTTGAGCAGCCAGGGCATCGTAATCCGGCATGGTGCGCGCCCCAACGTTGCTGGGAACAGCGATCAAAGGGTTGCCAGTCATGTTGGTCAGGGGCGTAACGTTGCTACCCTTGATCATGTTCACAATGAACTTTTGCTGCAGACTGAAGCCCGCGGCCCCGGCCCCACTCAAGGATGTGATCGCGGGAGGAACGATCGGCGTACCCGGTTTAATCGGCGCCGGCGAGTTAGCAGGCGCATCGATTCCGCTACCCGCTCCTGCGAAGCCAACCGGAAGGCCGGCTGCTTGAATATAGGTCCCAAACTGGAACTGAAATATCAAAGCCGGCAAGGCCGATTGATTGTTGTCGATCACGATCCGATATACGACCGATGGATCGAACGGGAAGTAGTTCGGGCCATTGCTCGGTTGTAGAAATGGATCAACGTTCATGATAAAGGTGACACGGTCAGGATGGTCGTAGCTGACAAATGCGTAGAAATCCGTGATGTCAGCCGTATGATCCAGTGCGGTGATGGGAGCCTCCCGGTGGCTCGACGCAAATGCCTGTGGCGGGACGGCAATCAGCAGACTCAACGCGAGCCCGATTGCAGACTTAAGCTTTGACATACTGTCCTCCAAGTTCGATTGTTGATGGGGTGAGGGAACGGGAGAACCCGAACCAGTCATTGGCATATCGGTGGGGGATTCAGGAACTCTCCGCTCGTTGCCATGAGTACGCCAGAGTTTCGTCACTGGATTGCTCGCCACGAAAAAAATAAAATAAATATGGCAATCCGTTCGCACGGGCGCATCCGTATCTATTTACAAGAAGGCAAAGTTCGTACGTCTAATTGAACGGAGGCGGGACGGCCGGCGGAGTCAATTTCGTTTTTTCGGGAGTGCGTAGACCTCAATCCGATCGCGAGCAAGAACAGCAATCTGGTTTCCATTCGGCTCCAAGGCATACCCGCCGTCGCTGGCTGAAGGATCGCCGACACGAACCGAAAATAGTCGCTTTCCATCTTCCGCGCGATAGACCGCAAGCTGCTCTGAGTCGAGATCGGCGAGCCGAAACACTGCGCCCGGTGGAAGGGGTTGAGCCGAGTTCAATATCCTTAGAGCGAATTCATGCGCGCCCTCGCTGCCCGTAGCTGCGTGTCCCAATTCGGCAAGAGAAGACTCTCCGCGCAGCACGAGTTTGCCATCGGGCCGCATGACACGATATTCACGGCCTCCAGTCATCGCGTCACAGGAGGCCACAAAGAGAAGATCCGGAGCAAGGCTTGAGAGCTGAGGCGTGCAACTGGAATTAAAAAGCGCCAGACTGCGCCAATGGTTGTCCCATGTATCGATGACTACGCGGACGCGCTTGTCGCGTTGCCGCAGCAGTTTCACTTCGCCTTCGTTGAGCAATGTAGGTGGCATCCTGCCCGACGTGGAGGAAGCCGTGGCGATAGTTTCGAAGCGTTCATTCAGCACGCGAATCTGAACGTCCTCTTCCGGCTCCTGGCCCATCCCTTGGTCCTGGCCCTCTTGAAGTTTGGCGTGAAGATCCGCGGTGTGGCGCTCGTGAATCACTCCGAAAGCTATCGTCTTCCCCGCAGGGTCGGTGCGAACGAACGACAAGGGACCGCCCAGCAAAATTGCCCTTTCCAATTTCAGCCCGGGGCCATAGACTCGCAACTCATTTCCAACATGGACCAACACGCGATGGTCGGCCAATTGCCACAAATACTGCCTGGTATCAGTTATGTTCCAGTCAAGGGCGCGACTAACTTTCTTCATCACGATGTCGACAAGTGCAGCGCGAATCACGCGAATCGTCGATCCAGGAGTTGTAACTCCATGGCGCGGTACAAGCGTATGCGGATTGAAAGTCAGCAATAACTCGTTCGGAGCAAGATAGGTAAGCGACTCATCGTGATTAAGTGCCGTCAGCTCTCTCTGCAGCCTTGATGTGTATCCCAGGTTCACGATGGAGATGACAGCCATGGCGCTTGAACCACTCCACGCATCGGCTGCAGGCAAATCAATGCTGCACTCAGGCGGCGCGCATGAGTCTGCCTCGACCTCTTCAGATGCGGACGGCTTACTCTCGATAGCGGCTGTGGTATCGCGCTCCGGGCTAGGTACGCTTTCGCTCGCCGTAGCAGTGCCGGAAGAGTCCGCCCGCTTTGGAGGAGCGCTCTCCGGGTTGGACGTTGGCGTGAATGCCGATTGTGGCAACAGAAATAGTACGGTGTGCTTATCCAATGCGACATCGCGGTCTGTGGACGAAAGCACTGAACTATTCTGCGGGCCGGCGCCGACGCTTAACTTAACGCCCTTGATTCCGTAGACTCCGCCAACGCGAGGCACCTGGCCTGTTGGCGTCCAGTGCTGCATATTGTCCCAGATATCCGCGTTGGTCGAAGTCATCGAGCGAAAGCTGCTTGGTGGGCCCTGGCTCGGAGCGCTGGATCCAAGCGCACGCGGCATATCCATCGTAATCGAGCTATCATCCTCTTGCGGGAACGCAACTGCCGCGAGCGTCATTGCGAATGGCTTCAAGTCGGACTTGCCGCACTGTGCATTGGTGAAAGACAGAGTTACCTGCGAAGCTTTCGAAGTTTTCGAATGTTTCACAACCGAGACTACCTGGCCTTCAATCACAGCTCCTTGCGGCAGTACGCAGCCCAGGCCGTTCCACGCGGCTTGGACTTTCGCATAGAGCGCTGCGCCGGGCGCAAGATTGCGGGCCTGCAGGTCTGCCAATAGCTCGGCCTGAATCGGTGTCAGAACAGGCCGCGGAACCGCCTGACCGAGGGCGAGGTCTGCAAACAGGATCGAAAGAAGTAAGACTCCCAGCCTTCGTATCATCACATGGTCCCGCTTCAACCTCGCTCACTTAATATAAGGCCAGCCATCCGAAGTAAAGCTCAGCCTGTTGATGCCCAGTGTCGGCGTTCCATTATTATTTCCGTCGTAATAGTGATAGACGATTGTCGGAATGGATTCGCTGCCGTTTGCGCCCGTGTCGGTAAATATACTTTCACCGCCCGGCCCAACAATATTGCTGTGCGTGCTGAGCAGAATGGTACCTCCATTGTCAGAAAGGTTCAGCCCACCGCGATCCAGAAATGGCCCCGTGGGGCTGGTGGAGCGGCCATAGACAATGCGGTATGTGCTCGTGGCACTGCAGCATGGATTGATCGATCCAAAGTAATAGTAATAACCATTCCAGTAATAGATGAACGACCCTTCTTCACCCCAATATCGGAAGGCGATGTTATAAATCTTGCTATTTGATGCGAGGCGAAGGCCATTAGTCGGATCAAGCTGCACCGTATGCATGCCGTCTTGCCACGACCCCCACTGTAGCCACCAATTTCCAGCGGCATCTACAAATGGAGCAGGATCAATCGCATTCCAAGTGGTGGTTGCAACAAACCCCCAGGGATTGACTGCAGGCGGAAGCGTCGTCGCAGCGGTCCATGACGTGACCACATAGCCTTTATCAGCCCATGGGCCGAACGGAGTGGCGCTTGTAGCCAGGCCGATTACTGCCTCCGCGCCGGTAGTTGGCTCATACGGAACTGCATAGTATTGGTAGTACGTTCCATTCGCATAAAGCAGACTCGGCGCCCATGTATCAATGTTTTTTCCGTTGTTATCCGAAGGCGGAGTTTGCAAGCCCGACCACGACGCGAAATCTGGACCAATAATTGGACAGCGGTTGTCTTCAGTCAGCCAATACGTGCCTTGCGCAGCGGTACATGCTCCGTTTGGCGTGGACTCATTGGTATATGTGAATGTTGACAGGTCAGATGAATAAGCAAGCGTTTGATGAGTGCCATAAAGCCAGTAGAGATGTGTAGCCGGGTCTTGCAACATGTAGGGATCGTGAACATAGATTCCCGTACCTGAGACCGCAAGCGGCATGGGATAGGCTGCAGTGGTCGTCTGCGTGAGCGCCCACTCCTGACATGTGCAGCCGGTGCCGCTGGTGGCCCGCGCGCCCTGGTCGATTGTTGCCGCGGTAGTGGTGGTGGAACCGTCGGTCTGAAGATATAGATTGCTGTAGTGGTTCTGGATCAAATAATTGCCATCCTTCAATAAGTAGAAAACCCAATCCTCATCGCCTGTTCCCGTATCGCTATATTGCCCTGCCTGCGCACCGGCATTCAGCGCCGATGAGGCTGGCAGCCCGGAACTGGACTCACTGCTTGAAAGCCCAATGACCTGGTGAGTCAACATATTCTCAATGTTCATGCGGTCGTCAGCGTAAACATTCGGCACGAGGTGCCACATTGAATCGGCAGAATTCGTATTTGCTTCCTGCACCACGTCGGCTCCCGCCACTTGGCTTTGCCCGCTTATCCCGAGAACCATTCCACTGGCGGCGTTCTTGATTTGATATTCGTTGGAATAGAGCGTCGAGTTATCTACATTCACAACGGTTCCCATGTCGGGCGTCGTTGGATTGACAGGGTTGATTGGCGCGGTAGTTGAACCACCCCCGCCGCATCCGCTGAGAACGGCCATAACGGTGAGCGCTACGCAGAGCGACAGGCAGCTATCCGCCCAATTTAATTTCCGAAAAGAGTTGTTCATAATAGCTACCTCGCGGTGATTCTTGCTAAGTCAGAGTTACTTTTTGCGTTCCGTTGTCTGAGTAATCGTTTACTTGATTTCATGGCCTAATTCTGATGTTGCGGCGCTCGATTTTATTTCGATTCGCCAACAGTTCCGAGCGTCGCGTGCGGCCAGGCATTCGACCACGTCAGTGTCGAAATCTGCAGCGCAGCCTTGCCCGTGATCGCGTCGTAAGCATGGAAGACGATGATGTCGCCCTCAGGCCTGAGCAGCACCGATTCACCGCCGGGACCAATCCAGCGGCTGTTGGGCTTCAGGAGTTGCGTGCCTCCCCCATCCAGCATCGGCTTGCCATCCGCATCCACATAAGGCCCTGTAACATGGTGCGAGCGCCCAACCATGGTTCGATAATTACTGCGTGTGCCGCGGCAGCATAGATCGAACGAGACAAAGAGATAGAAATAGTCTCCGTGCCGCACGATAAACGGCGCCTCAACAGCCTGCCAGTCGGCGGGCAACCCTGGCTTAGGCGGTTCCGGCAAGTTAGGTGTTGCACGCGTGGCAAGCGCATAAACAGTGGCGTCGGAGGCAGACGGCTTCCCGGTCGTTGGATCGATGCGACGCATTTTGATGCCGCTCCAGAAGCTTCCAAAACTCAGCCAGGGCTGGCCCTTTTCATCGAATGTGATGTTAGGGTCAATCGCGTTGAAGTTATCTCCCTGCATGGACTTCAAAACAAGACCTTCGTCGTGCCATTGATATTTCGGGCTCTTCGAATCGAGTGTGTCGTTCGTTGCCAGAGCGATGCCGGATGAATTCGATCCAAACGTCGAGTAGGCATAATAGAGGTGATATTTCCCCGAGAAGAAAGAAATGTCCGGCGCCCAAAGGTCTCTCGTAGTCGGGCTAGCTTCGTGGATCCATGCGGGAATTTCCGGGAAGACATTCCCGCATAGCTTCCATGCAAGCAAGTCATGTGAACACCGAATCGGAAACTGTCCTTCCTTTGCATTCGAAGTAGTAGCAAAAACGTAATACGTGTCTCCCTCGTGTGCAATGGAAGGATCGTGAGTTACAGCATAGTCGCCGCTTAGAGTAAGTGCCTGTGGCTCCTGACCATAACTCTGCGGCACCAGAGACATAATCAACAGTGAAGATAAAAGAAAAATAGCCCGCATGACGAAGTTCTCCTTATCCGGCGGCAGTTGAGCCCCGGTGAAATCCTTCTCTACTGAATCGCAGTTGACGGAGACAATTGAATTCCACTGCGCGCCGCCTTCGCCGCCTCGTCCGCTAATTTGGTCGCAAGCGAAAGCTCCCGTTCCGAATCTTCTTTGCGTCCAAGGCGCGCCAGCGTGAGCCCGAGATAATAGTGACCCTTCTGATAATTCGGTGCGGCAACGATGGCGCGCTGAAGAAACTCCTCCGCCTGCACATATTGCTTTTGCGCAAAGTAAGCCTGGCCAGTCCCAGCAAGCGCGCCGCCATGTTTTGGATCGCGCGCAAGAGTCTTGCTGAATTCAGAAATCGCATCGGCAAAATTGCCCTGCCCCAGCGCCATATCTCCCAACTGATAGTAGGCTTCAGTCTGCACCGGCTGAAGTTCGATTGACCGCTGAAACTCCGCGCGAGCCTTGTCGAATTGCAATCCAAGTTGATATACGCGCGCCAACCCATAGTGAGCGCTTGCATCAGCAGGCCGAAGCTTGAGGTACGCCTGCATCTTATCTTCCGCCGCAGGCAGTTGACCGAGATCCATCTTCACCCGCGCCACTGCGTAAACCACATTTGGATCGCCCGCGTTAAGCTGCTCCGCCTGAGTGAGCGACCGGTCGGCGTCCTGATATAGATGCATATCGTCTTCCTGAATTCCCAGGTCAAAAAGCAAATGTCCATTCTTCGGCACAAATTGCTGCGCGCGCACCAGGTATGTCAGCGCGTCGTTCATGCGGCCTTGTCCACGTGCTTCAAGCGCCAAACGTTCGCTGCATGAGACCTCGCCATCCTGTGCCTCTTTGTTTGATGGATCGGCTTCAAGCACCGCCTCGAATGCATCGCGTGCCTCAGACACTTTACCCGCCTGCAGCAATGCCGTCCCCGTGCTCATAGCCTGCGGGGTTTGAGCAGCCCCCGCGGCAGAAAAACCCGCAGCGCCGATGACCAGTGCAAGAGTGACAAAACGTAAAAACATCAAAGGTGCCTGCAAGAGAATTGCTCGTTTGTCGCAACGAAGCAATCTTAGCAATGTCCCCGCTTGATTTCTGCCCGGCTAGTTTAAAAAGAGAGGGACAAGCCAAGCCTGCCCCTCCTCAGCGCACCAGCAGCGACATGTTAGAAGTTGATCCGACCCGAGATCTGCAAATTACGCGCCAGCAAATCGGAGCCTGTAGGAATTCCAAATCCCGTTGTCGTGCCCGAGTCTCCAGGCGACAAATCCGGAATCGCAAAGCGGTGACGGTTGAATGCGTTAATCGCTTCTCCCTTCAGCTGGAAGCTCACCTTCTCGGTTATCTTGAAGTTTTTCAGCAAGCTGAAATCTTCTGACTTCCAAAGCGGCCCAGTTACTTCTGAAGTTACGCGGCCCAATGCTTGTCCTCCCGCAATGGGAGACTCACCGCTCCAGTAATACGGATCGAATGAGCACGCGCCGTTGTCGCATCCTGGTGAGAAGTTACGTAGCCATCCGGGCCCTTCACGATTCTGGTCGATGAGCGAACCGCTTGCCATGGGAACACCAGGATCGCTGGGTCCGTTAGTGCCAGGCGCGCGGAACGCAGGATTGAACCACGACTCGCCATTGAAGAAGTTCGGCTTGTTCTTGTTGCTCTTGTATGCCGCGCTTGCAAGCGATACGCTCTTGTTTTGCGTAAAGCGGAAGCAGTTGTCATAGCCGCCAACGCCGGTGTAGTTGCCCAGAGAAGCAATCCCCGTTGCGCAACCAAACGAAAGCGGCTGCCCGCTCTCATAACGTTGAATGCCTCCGAGCTCCCAACCCCCGACAATAGCATCGAGAACCTTGCTTTGATTGAGGTAAGCGCGGCCTTTTCCAAACGGCAGTTGATACAGATAACTGATTGAGAGAGTCTGCGGTATGTTCTGAATGCTTATCGATTTCTCCCCCTTGAAGTTGAACGCATTTTCGCTTTGCGCGCCTCGATCGTATTGGCCAATCTCAGAGTCCGCATCGGTCAAGTTCTTGGCCCACGTGTAAGACACCTGGAGATTGAATCCCTGCCTGAAGTGACGGTTCAGCGAGACGATCATCGCATCGTACGAGGAGTGTCCGAAGTTCTCCAGGCAGCAATCGTCCGCGATGTAACCGTATTGCGGATAGGGACGAAGCGCCTGCGAAATGACCCCCGCAAACGTAGAGTAGGGAGCGTTCACAGTAACCGGCGATCCGCTGCCTTCGGGCGTGAAACTCCTTGAACCACCCTCCGGGATATATTCCGTTGGATCGTTCAAGTGATCTCCGTATGCAAAGTCCGCTGCGGATATGTTGTTGATATTTGAGATGTACCCTGTATGCAAATCCTGAGCGCTTTGGCCGATGTAGCCGATCGTCAGAATCAGATCCTGAGCCAACTGATCTTGCAGCTGCAGGCTCCAATTGCTCGTCATCGACGGTCTGCCTGCGTTCTTCAAAATCAACTCGCCGCCAACGTTAGTGAATGTGCCCACTCCGTTTTGAGCGGTCAATTGCGTTGGGTCAGTGTTCGGAGCGAAATACTGCGGAGTCCAGAGGCCGTACCCGCTGTCCAGCTGAAACGCGGGCGTGAAGTTGTTGTACGATCCCGTCTGCCGGCCTTGAGTGAATCCGGCATCCATGCTCGCGCCAAAGTCGTCGTACTGCAACGGGCCTGCGATCAAAGCGCCACCACCGCGCAAAACCGCCTTGCCCTGGGTTCCAGGAAGCACGTAAGCGAATCCAACGCGAGGTCCAAAGTCTTTGCGCCAGGTATCAGCCCAAGCACTGTTGCAATTGCAGTTTGTGCCAAACACAAGCGCGCCCGGCAAACCGCCCGCAGCCGCGTCAGAAGTGGTCAAGCTCAAATTCGAAGTATCATTCAGAGCCTCGTGGCGGGGTACATCCACGTCGTAGCGCAGTCCCAGATTGAGCGTCAGGTTCGGCGTGACCTTCAGATCGTCTTGAACGAAGAACGCGTAATAGTGTGAATTCCAGCGCGGGTTGTGGTTGAAAATGGTCTGGCTGGCAACGGCATCGTCTCCCAGCAGGAAGCTTGCGAAGCTGTTGCCGCTTGCCAGAAAGTTGCCGCCCACTGCCGCTGCTGAAGTCTCACCGTGATAGAAGGTGAGGTTGGGAATGTTGACGTCTTCAACCGTGTATTGCTGGTGACGCCAATCCACGCCGAATTTGAAGCTGTTGCGGCCCTTTTCCCAGTCAACAATTTCGTTGGCCCTGAGCCCGTTGTCGATGTTGTCTCCGCCCTGGCCAATCATCCACGGCGAATAACTGTCAAAGCCATCAAAGTTCACGATCGGAAATGAGTTGGAATAAAAGTCTGGCGCTCCAGCACTGGTCAGCGTTCGGCCTGCCCCGATAGCTTGAGCAAAATTTTTGCTGTTCGTGCGGTTGTAACCCACGTTCAAGTGATTCAGCAGCGTCGGCAAAATTGAATAGTCCCAGCCCAGGCGCGTGTAGTGAGTCTCAAAGTCCTGCGGGTAAGCAGAGTCGTTGAAGGGCTGCGGCAAATTCGCATTGCCATGCACGCTGAAGTTATCGCGCGAGCTGTAGGAGCCATAAATCTTGTTCTTCGCGCCCAGCGTTTGGTCGATGCGGATCGTATAGGTTGTGTTGGTCGTTGGGGCCACTGAACTCTGCGAGTAGTTGTTGAAGAAGCCCCACGGAGGATTGAGAGTCGGTGTCTGGTTAGGTGCAGGCAGTCCGGCCATCAGTGCCTTGGCAACGCCGCTGAACCGGCTCTGCGGAATAATGTTTCCGGGGAACGGCATCGCGCATGGAATCCCGCTCGGATTTGTTGGCGTGATTTTCGAGTTTTGTGTAGCAGGATCGAATATCTGATTCTGCAGAATCGGATCTCCCGTGCACGGGTTAATCGGGGTCGTCGGCTGCGTGGTCGGTCCGCCGCCTTCCACCAGCAACTGGGAGAAGTCTCCGCCCTGTTCGCCCACTCCGCTGGTCCCGCCTGTCTTCGTCGGAACCGTTGCCTCGGTTACGCCGCCCAGTTGGAGCTTGTAGTTCTCCCACGCAAAGAAGAAGAAGGTCTTATCCTTGCCGTTGTAAAGATCCTTCCCTCTTCTAAATGGATTCGGAATTCTCACCGGGCCGCCAAACGTGCCGCCGTAATCGAACTTGCTGTCCGCCTGCCGCAGATAGCCCTGGCAGCCCGGGCTCACATTCAAGTTGTTTGTGCCCGTGCAGTTATAGAATTTCCAGTCGCCATTGCTGAACCATTGGTTGGCGTCAAACGCCGCATTCTTGATGATGGTGAAACCCGTCCCGTGAAAGCTGTTCGTGCCGGATTTGGTCGCAAAGCTCTCGAATCCAGCTGTAGTGCGGCCAAATTCCGCCGAAGGCGTGGAGGTAGTGACTTTGAACTCTTGCAGCGCCTCAATCGAAGGCGAAGTCTCATCGAACGACGATCCATTCTCACTGCGCGTGATGCTCGCACCATCCAGCATGACTTCCGCGCCATAGCTTTGGCCGCCGGAAAGCTTCATAAGAAACACGCCGTTGTTATTGAGCCCGCCAACCCCTTGTCCGCCAGCTGTACCTGGGCCAGTGGTGCCGGGAACCAGAAACGAGAACGACTCTGGCGATCGAAGGCCACCAACCCCCGCCGCCATCGACAGCGGCAAGTCTTCAATCTGCTGCTTTGAAATGGTCCCGCTGATGTCCGAGCTCTGGCTCTCGATCACCGGCGCGCTGGCATCCACGCTCACCGTCTCAGTAACCGCCCCAGCCTTCAGCGTCACATTCAGCGCCGTAGTCGAGTTGATCGTGATCAGCACACCCTTTTCCGCAGCCGCATTGAAGCCGGCCGCGGTAACCGTCACGTTGTAGCGTCCAATGGCGAGTTCCGGAAAATGGTAGACGCCGGACGATGTACTGATGGTCTGGTTCGTCACTCCTGTGTCGATGCCGACCGCGACAATCTTCGCGCCCGCAATCACCGCGCCGGATGTGTCCGTGATATTGCCCGCCAGACTCCCGCGCGTCGATTGTGCAACCGACAGTATCGGGATCGCCATCAGGGTCAGCAGCAATAAACAGGCCAGCCCCCCTCGCCTAAGATGCTCGCTCATTCGTTCCTCCTGGAAGTTCAAATATTCAAAACTGGAGCGCTCGGATTTCCATCTCGGGGCTGCTCCCTGTCCTCTTGTTGCTGTCCTTTTTGCTGCTCTTGCCGGTCGTCTCGCAGTGTGCGTGCTTTGATGCGTGTTTTGCTGTTCGAGGAAACAGTTACTCGGAGTTTCTGCTATCTCAAGTTCTTTTGGACTGGCCGCCGGTGCACGAACATGCCCTGATGGCGTCCTTCCGGTAAACGTTTGCTCGTCGAAGTGGAAATCGTGCATACTTCAAAAGCGTGCTAATTCCAACACCCGCCACTCGCCGCCTGCAACGCTATTAACGGTTTGCCGGCACGTTTGTTGGGCTTAATTGCTTATTTTCATACGTTTATCCCGATGCGCAAACGTGCCGATTACCCTCCGGAATGCACGTTAAATCGGGTGGTAGTATATTGGGGAGCTAAAGGAAACTGGAGTGCCCGATGTCGACAGCCGAACCATCCTGGGAGCCGGGCCTGCTCAGTCCAACTCAGAACGGTTTGGTGCGCCAGCACCTTGAAGAAATTCGAGCGAGTCACGCTTTCGCCGGGAGCAAACGCACCCAGGATTTTCTGACGCTCATCGTTGAGCATGCCCTGGCCGGCGAAGTGGACAGCCTTCGCGAACGCATGATCGGCGCCGAGATGTTTGGCCGCCCGGTTAATTACGACACGGGAAGCGACTCTGTCGTCCGGGTCAAGGCGACAGAAGTTCGTAAGAGGCTGACCCAGTACTATCTCGAAGCGGACAGAAAGCCCGCCGTCCGCATCGAACTTGCGAGCGGATCATACGTGCCGAAGTTCGTCTTCGAGCCTCCGGAACCAGCGACCAGGCCCCAGGGCACCGTCATTCCCCTACCCCACCCTGACTTGTCGCCAGCTCACCGAACCACTCCGGTAGAAGCTCCAACCGGGAACACTCTGTCTCACGGAGAAGAATCGCCCCATGAAGCGCCTGCATCAGAGACGGTCCCTCATCCTCGCCAGCGCAAGATGCTCCCCTCGAACCGCATCCTCGCCCTCGCCGCCGCGCTTATCCTCATCGCAATAGTCAGCTATTTCGGGTTCAAAAAATGGTATACCGATTCGCACGCAAGACAGGACATTCGTTCCATTGCCATTCTGCCGCTGAAAAACCTTTCCGGCGATCCGACCCAGGAGTATTTCGCCGATGGCATGACTGAAGAGCTGATCAACGACCTCGGCCAGGTTTCCACTCTGCGCGTCATCTCCATGACATCCGCAATGAGTTACAAGGGCACCAAAAAGAAGCTGCCCGACATTGCCCGCGAGCTTTCCGTCAGCGGGGTTGTTGAGGGCAGCGTACAGCGCGAAGGCAACAAAGTGCGTATCAGCGCCCAGTTGATAGATGCCGCCACGGATCGTCCCATCTGGGCCCATACCTATGTTCGAGATATGACAAGCGCCCTGGTTCTGCAGGGCGAAGTAGCGCAGGCAATTGCCGATGAAATCAGCATCAACGTCACGCCTCAGCAGCAGGCGCGATTGGCCCGAAGCCGCCCGGCAGACTCAGAGTCTCAGGATTTATACCTTCATGGGATGCTTCAGTTGGACGCCGACGACTGTCAGACCGCGATCGATTATTTCAACCAGGCGATCGGTCGGAACCCCGGCTATGCGCAAGCGCATGCAGGCTTGGCCAACTGTTACGGCCGTCTCGGCGAGTCCGGAAGGATGGCCTATAAGGATGCGTTCTCGACCCAGAAGGCCGAAGCCACCAAGGCGGTTGAGTTGGATGACTCACTGCCCGAAGGCCACGCGGAGCTGGCCAACGCCGCTATGACTTTGGATTGGGACTGGCCGGCGGCGGCTACGGAGTTCCACCGCGCATTGGAGCTCAACCCGAATTCAGCGATCGTCCATCAGAAGTATGCGTTTTACCTGGTGCGCACCGGTCAGCCGCGCGAAGCCTTGGCCGAAGTCGAGCGAGGCGTCGATCTCGATCCCGTTTCCGGCCGCTCCTTCCACTTTGAAGGATTCATCGATTACTTTTCTCGCCAGTACGACCAGGCGCTGTCGCTCGTCAAAACCGTTCGTGGACTCGACATCAATCCGCCCGACTGGAGCTTTCTCCTCGGAGATGTCTACGCCGAAAAGGGCATGTACGCGGAGTCCATCAGCGAGTTTCTGAAGTCAGGCAACGGGCCTGATTCCCTCGGCCATCTCGGCAACGCATACGCCCGCGCAGGCCAGGCCGCCGCAGCCCGCAAGACAATTGTGCAATTGGAAAGCAACGTTGCCAATGATGGCGTCGGCAGATACGAGATAGCCCTCGTGTACACCGGCCTCGGGGAAAAACAGGAAGCATTCAAGTGGCTCGAAGAAGCCTATAACGCGCACGACGTAGGCCTGGTCTATCTAAAAATCGATCCCTGCCTCGACCCACTGCGCTCCGACCCCCGCTTCGACGACCTGTTACGCCGCGTCGGCCTAAGCAAATAGCCTGAGCACAACAATAAAGCCAGTGAAAAACTCGAAACGGAGGGAGGCGGGGGTTTTAACCCCGGCATAGAGCCAATCAAATCAACGCTGGCTTTAGCCACGGAGGGCTTTACCGGCTGCGCAAAAACTCAATCAAACCGCAAATTTGCAAAGCTTTGTAACAAGGGCACGACTTCACAGGCTGCGGAAAAACTCACTCGGGCGGTAGACCGGGGATTTATCCCCGGTATAAAGCCAATGGAATCAGCGTGGCTTTAGCCGCTGAGGTATGTTTTTTGCGTGTTTCGCTCCATATTTGGAGTTTTTCCGCAGCCTCTTCAGTCGGGTCGCAAATAGCTGAAATTAAACGTGGGTTTTGCAGGCTGCGGAAAAACTCAATCAAACGGCAAATTTGCAAGGCTTTGTAACAAGGGCACGACTTCAGTCGGGCCGCAAATAGCTGCAAATAAAGGTGGGTTTTGCAGGCTGCGGAAAAACTCAATCAAATGGCAAATTTGCAAGGCTTTGTAACAAGGGCACGACTTCAGTCGGGCCGCAAATAGCTGCAAATAAAGGTGGGCTTCAGCCCCTGAGGGACCGATTCCCATTTGCATATAATTACGCCCTCTTGGCGCACACTATAAATAGAGAGGACGAGCGGAGAAAATTCCTCCCCCGCCGAACAGCCAAATTTATGAAGAAAATCTCCGCGATCGATCGCATCAGGCAAGGCAAAACGCCTGCATCCCCACCCCCTCCCCAAATTTTTGACGAATTTTCGCCCTCAGCAACCTCTCAAGCCATTGATAACAAGCAAGATGCAGAAAACACCTATTGCCTTAGTGGTAAACAGAAGGCCTCTAAAATCAAGCCTTTTCGACCAAAATCAACCGCTTTGGACAGTTTTTCACCCAAGACTGTCCGTCTCATCACTTCGATACCGGATTCAATTTGTTCTTTTAGAACAAGACAGATTCCCTTCGCCTTAATCCTGCTCGTCCCCTATCTTTTTTCCCAAAGCCTACATGCCCAGACCGCACCATCCGATCCATCAACCCTGCTGCAAAGCGGCGCAGCAGCCATGCACCAAGGCAAACCCGCCGAAGCCGAGACCTTCTTCCGCCAGGCAACGCAGCTAGCCCCTCAATCACCCGACGCCTATCTCGGCCTGGGCATGTCCGAACTCCGCGAAGGCAAGATTGACGAAGCCGAGACTGCCCTCTCAAAGTCACTCGCACTCAACCCGGAAACGCCCGGCGCCCACATGTTCCTGGGCATCGCGCAATTCCAGATGAACAAACTCGACGCCGCCACCGACTCGCTGAAGCAGGAGCTAGTCCGCCAACCCGACAATGTGGAAGCGCTCACCTGGCTAGGCATAGTGGAGCTAGGCGCAGGCCATGCCAGCGAAGCCGTTGCGCCCTTGGATCGCGCCGCCGCACTCAATCCCAAAGACCCAAACGTTCTTGATTACCGCGGCCGCGCCCACTCCCTCGTAGCGCAGGAAAGCTATCGTGCACTCACCGCCATCGATCCTGATTCATGGCGTGTGCATCGCGCTCTCGGCGAAGTCAACGCCGAATCCAGAGACTGGCAAAACGCCCTCACCGAGTACCAGAAAGCGATTCAAAAGCAGCCGAATAACACCGACCTCTACGAAGCACTAGGAGACACCTACCAGCGCCTCAGCCGATTCGACGACGCATCTCATGCCTACGAAACAGAACTGAAGCTAAGCCCGCGCAGCTCAAATGCACTCTATAGTCTGGGCAAAATCCAGGTAGAGCGCGGCGATGCCCAAAGCGGTGTAACTTTGCTGCGCCAGGCTGCGGAAATGAGCGCTCCATCCGCGCCCATCTCCTTCTATCTCGGTCGCGGATTAGTCGACACCGGACACCCAGACGAAGGCGTTACCTGGCTCGAAAAGTCGCTCGCTGAAGGGCCTTCCGACTACATGAAACAGAGCGCATATTTTCAATTGGCACGCGTCTACAAGATGCTCAACCGACCCGACGACGCCAAGCGCGCAGCCGACGAACTACAGAAGCTGAAGAGCTCACCAGCCATTAATGAAAATCCCTAATCCCGGCTATGCTCCCCATAAAGCGACTGGCTAATCGCAAACTCCGCGCGCGATTTATCCGTAGCCCCAGCCGCTCGATATGCCAGCCCCAGCTGGAAATGCGTTTTAGGATTTTTCGGATCAAGCAGCACCGCGGTTTCCAGCTCCTTCACGCCGCCTAGCGCATCTCCTGTCAGCACCAGCGCCCGCCCCAGCTTCTCGTGGCAGGTTGCGCATTTCGGATCGATGACCGCCGCATGCTTCAGATAAGGCGCTGCCTCAGCCGCCCTGTCGTGATCCAGCAGGAATGCGCCAAGATCCAGAAACGGCCACTCGTCCGTCGATTTATCGCCAGCCCATGTCGCCGCTTCACGCAGAGCCGCTTCCGCCTTGTCCGGCTGATTGACGAAGTCGTAAATGAGCCCAAGGTTCTCTTCAGCCTTCAAGTGGTCAGGCTTCAGTTCAAGCACTCGAACGAACATCTGTTCAGCTTCTGAATAACGGCTCAGCGAATAAAAGCAGCGTCCCAAGCTGTAAAGCACATCGGTATTGTTAGGTTCGAACGAGACAGCCACCCGCAGCCAATGAATAGCATCTTCAAAGTCATCCAGCAGCACATAATCCAGCGCCACCGAGCGAAGCTGTTCGGCGTTCGGCTTCTCCAGGCTCGCCGCCCGCGTATAGGTTTCCAAAGATTCCTTAGGCTTGTTTTCGAGCCGCAGCACCTGACCCAGCTTGTAAAGAATCGGCGCTGAATCCGGATGAAGTTCGAGATCGTGCAGCAGCCCAGCTTCAATAGCTACCAGATCAGTCGATGACTTCTCTGCATCCCTGGCCCTTTCGAAACCCTTGCTGTTAACGGGCGCAGGCGCATCTTTCGCAGGCATCTGTGCCGCAGCTGCGCACACTGCAATATAGAACAGGAGTGTAGTCGCAAAAATGCGTTTCGATTGTGCGCGCAGCAAGCCCATGGTTTCGCTTCAGAACTCATGCACAGCATTTCGCGCGCAACGCCGCGGTCATGCCATGACCTGTGCCGATAGTATAGAAGCGGTCGACAGCGGGCAACTGCTACTTCGATCCCACCACAAGAACCGTGAAAGTGTCAGGAAGGATTGCCGCACGCCCTTTTGGGTTCGCCGCGGTGGGCGCCGGTTTAGGCCCATACTGAGCGGTCACAACGTACACCCTGCCTGCTGCGCTATCCCATGCCATGGTGCGCGCTCCCGGCTGTGTCGTCAGAGTTTGAACCACCTTGTAACTGTCGCTGCCGGCGTCGATCACCGATAGCGTTCCCTCGCCGTTCGAGGAATAAGCGAGTTTGGTCTGCGGATCGTATCCCGCGGCATCCGGCCCCTCGCCAATCGCTGGAGTAGCAATCACTTTGCCGGACTTGTAATCGACAACAGCCATTTTCCCGCCGTCGCACACCGCAAACAGACGATGGCCGGCGCGATCGATGGCCAGTCCGGATGGCGATTCAAGCCCACCCAGAGGCCATGTCGCGGTAATCTTGGGGTCTTTCGCATCCAGCCGCACAATCTCATTTTTGTCTTCGATATTGTCGAAGACCAGGCCTGTGCCGTCGGCAACCGGGAACTCAGGCTTTCCAGGAAGCGGTACCGTTGCAATCACTTTGCGCGATCCAGTATCAATCACGGAAACGTCATGACTGGCCCCGTTAAACGCCCAGACGGTTTTGGTCACAGGCTCGTATGTAATGCCGTCAGGATTGGTCCCGGCCGCAATGGTAGCCACCGTCTGGAGCGTAGCGCGATCGAAGACCACAACCGCATTGGCGCGGCCGTCGCTGATATAACCGAATTTGCCGGCATCGTCCAGCGCAACTCCGTGTGTTCCTTTGAGGCCGGTGATTGCGCCAACAGACTTTCCCGAATCGCTATCCAGCACTTCAACACGCGTGCCGTGGGTGATGTATAAGCGATGCGCTCCGGAGTCAGCGAGCAGATAGTCCCAACCGCCTTCGCCGCCCACTTTCCATTTATCCATAACGCTGAAAGTCTTCTGTGCCTGCGCGGAAATGCAGAAAGTGAAGACCGCCATCCATGCCGCGGCCACAGCTAATTTGTACTGATTCGCGGAAGTGCTGGTCTCGTTGAGCCTTGCTTCGATATTCGATGACATCGTGGTTCTCCTCGTCTTATTTTACTGAGTCAGGATCGATCGCAGCGCGGACCGTTGACTGAAATGCACTCCACACACAGGCATAGTTGGCGTCGCTGCAACCGGGGACAAAGACTGCCGCACGCTCGGGAGGGTTTGCCAGCGTGAGCTGCGTGGCATTGCGCATCTGATCGAGTGTCTGCGCCGTGTAATAGGTGCGAACTGAGTATTCGGCAGTGCCTTTCTTCTGCCACAGTTCAAAGACCAGCGCTCCGCCCGGAGGAGTATCGTCGCGGCGGCCATCAAGGAGCCACGCCAAGTCGAGAGCCCCACTGATGTTGGCCAGATTCGTGTCATGTCCAACCAGAATGAGCAATCGATCCGCGGGCTTGCTGAGCGCGCCGGCAACCGGCTTCTGCGCAATGGCCTGCTGCATGGAATCGAGAATGTGCGAGAGCATGTTAGAGGACTGGACGCGAGCGATATAGCTGGTGCGGCGTTCAATGTCGGACCCCGCCGTGTGCAGCTGAAGCAGTTCGCGGAGCTTGATGCTGTCTACGCGGCCCCAGCCCACCTGCGCCATGCCCTCGATGTATTCCAGCAGCAGGTTTTCCGACATGGTTGCGGCAGTGCCCAGTGGACTGTGGAGCTCGACCAGATGGTCGCCTCTGCCTGGAGCAACGGAAGAAGGTATGTCAAACAGAGAGGCTTTCGCTGAGGAACCGGCGGCCGTTTTGGGCTGAGACGAATTGCCTGGAGATAGCACTTCCTCCAGAGCCTGCAATTGAGGGCGATAAGCTTCCGACAGTGCGGCCGGATTTGCGCCAATGCGGCCCGAGACTGCGGCTGTAGCCAGTTGCTTGTCAGGATGGCCAACGCCCGCTTCGAGGGGATGAAAGAGCGGGTCGGCTGTCCCCTCGGCAAGCGCGCGAACCTCTACAGAGCAGCCGGGCATCAATCCAACCGCCAGGGACTTTCCAGTCTCGCGTGTGCGCTGATCGGAGTCGGCGATGATCGAAATATGACTCGCGTCCGCGCAACCCTCCGCCGCAAGCAAGCGCTCACTCACCAAAAGCTCGCGATCGTATGCGCCAAACAGCGTCATGAGCTTCGCCCCGTGTTCGGTCAGGTATCCGGGCTGCACGGTCCATTCAGGCCAGGGCTGAGCAGAGAATCGATTAAGTTGATCTGCTTTTCCAGTGGGCGAACGCACCCCATGCCGGCTCACGATCACCACAAATTTCAAATCCTCGCCAGCGTTTACCGATGGTTTCTCAGCACCGGTAGCCTGTCCGCAAAGAGCCGAGGCACACGCAGCAAAAACTGCCAGCGAGACGCTGATTACCAAAAAATGCGGCGATTTTTGAGAAGCTCGGAAAGGTGCTGAAAGTTTTCGCATCGGTTGGACCATTGATCGTCCCATAAATGTGATCGTTCCATAGATTCGTCGCATAAATGAAGAAGCGGGTACTCCTGCAGAATTGGAGTGCCCGCGTCTGGTTGCTACTTCTCGCGGCCAGAGTTCCAGACCAGGCTCGCTTCATAAGTCGGCTTGTAGTACTCGCGCTGCGTCATGTACCGTTCGCTGCCGTTGTAGAAGCCGAACACCTCGTTGTTGAGATTCAGTCCCTGCACCTGGAGCTTCAAGCCGCGATAGATGCGCGCGGTCATCTGCGCGTCCACCTGGAAATGCGGGTAGAAGTAGTTGTCGCCGCAGGGCCCATTGATGGGTCCGTTCAGGGGTGCGGAAGGAGTTGGGTTCGGATTCGTATTACCGCACACGCCTGGCTGATTGGAGTCAGTCGAGAAGTACTGGTAAGCGTCAATATTGGAGTCGTTATAGGACATGCCCATATGCACCGAGTAACGGCGGTACTCATACTCAGGTTCGATGTTGAAGGCATGCCGCGCCGTTCCCATCAGCGACGGCGAGTCGTCGCGACCGGGCAGGCCGCTGATGTGCGAATCGTTGTACGAATAATTCGCCATCAGGCCCAGGCCGCGGAAAGCTCCTGGCAGGTTGGTGTACTTCTGCTGCAAGCCGAATTCCAGTCCCCAAACGTTGGCGTTGGAGCCATTGATATTCTGTGTTTCTAGGGCAACATTTGTTGCGACTCCCGCAATGTTGGCAAACGCTGCGCAAGAAACGGTGCAGGGCTCGTTGGCCGTGACAATCGGATTGGTCAATTGCTTATAGAAAAACCCTGCTTGAATCAGGCCGAACGGCTTCAACTGCTGCTCCAGCAGCAAATCGTAGTTGTTGGCGTGGGTGGGCAGTTCATTCGGGTTGCCGATAGTGGCCACGATGTTACCCGGACCGACGGAGGAGGCAGCATACGGCACCAGGTCGTACTGGTTGGGCCGGGAGATGCCGCGCGCGTAGACTGCGCGGACCGCCGTCTCCTGCGTCAAGGCATAACGGGCCTGAATGCTAGGCAGAGGATCGATGTAGTCCTTGCCATTCGTAACTGGCGTCGTTCCAACCCAGTTTCCGCTGTTGTCCATCCCATCGCCATTGGGGCCGGCGGCCGGGTTCACCAGATAGCCCAATCCGTAATCGTGGGTTGCTTCGATGCGTAATCCCGTCTGCAAGCTCAAATGGGGGAAATGGAATGTGTTCATGAAGTAGCCGGCGGATACGCGCTCGATCAGATTGTAGTTGGCTGGGTCCGATGAGCCTCGGGTGGCTGGCACGTCAAGGGGAAGCAGTCCCGGATTCGAGCCAAGGTATTGATCCACCTTGTAGTGGTCCGTCGTTTCCCCCATGTGGTAGGTGCCATCGTAGTAGTGCGGGTCCCGGAAGCCGCTGGCGAAGATCTCCGAGTTTACCGGAGAGGGGCTGGTGTTCGCAGAGTTGCAAGGGTCGCTGGTCGGGTAGCCGGGATCCGCCTTCGGATTCGGGCAGTAATCGAACGTGGGCGTTTCGGCATTCTGGCCCTTGTGCGCATTGCGGAATTCGCCGCCGAATTCAAGCGTGGCCGAGTGATTGCCGAGGTGATAGTTGAGGCCCATGGCGCCCCACTCCTGCAAGTTGAGTTGAACCGCCTGGCCAGTTGTGGTGTTGATATTGTCCAGCGTGTAATTGGATAGGCTGTATAAGTTGTCAGCCGGGCTGGTGGTATTCGAAGTCATGCAGTTCGGGGACCACTGCGGACGGTAGGGGTCGCCATTGAGTCCGCCGACGTAGTCGCAATTGCCCGATGGCCCGTTTTTCAACTCTGAGCTGGGGTCGAATGCGCCTCCCGGATTGCCCCCGGCGTCAAGCTCGCGCGAGCGCGATACAGAAGAACCCCAGGTGAACCACTTGTTTCCGTACGCGTGGCTTCCTCCCAGCGAGAGGCTGCCGATCATGAAGTCCGGACGCCTGATGGAGTACTTGAACTTCGGCTTGGCGTCGGTCTGGACGGTGTAGGTCCACTTGTCGCCCCAGTCCTTGAAGTCCGAGAGAAGTAAGTGAGCGTTGAGGGCGGAATGTTCGCTGAGCTTGTAATCCGCGCCCATGGTTCCGCCCCAGCGCAAGCGCTCATGGCGATACTCGCGGATGTCGATGCTGTCGTAATATGGCGTCGTGCTGGTGATACTACTGGCGTTAAGGTCCGGAGTCGGCTCAATGTCATTGTATCCGCGTCCGTTGTAATCGTAGCTAGCGCCCAGGATGACGCCCCATCGCTTGCTGACGCCGAAGCGCTTGCCAAGCGTAAAGCCTATCAAGCCCATGTAGCGATCATTCTCGATGGGTGACATTCCCAGTGTGGAAATGGCATCGAAGGTGGGCGCTTCGCCGGCCATCTTCGTCACCATGTTCACCGATCCGCCGATTCCGTCCGCGTCCTGATTGGCGGAGAGCGTCTTGTTCAGCTCAATCGACTGCACCATGTCCGCTGGAATTGTGGCCAGGATGACCTGGCGCACATTCGATTCCGGCGAGGGAATGGTTACGCCGTCTATGGTCGTATTCGTCAGGCGCGGATCGAGTCCGCGAACCTGGACGTAGACAGCCTCACCCTCATCCCGCTGGACGGTAACGCCTGGCATGCGCCCAATGGCATCGGCAACATTGGCGTTGGGGAGCGAAAGTATCTGGGTCTCCGGCATCACCTGCAAAATGTTGGGCGCGTTAATCTCCTCGTTGACCGCCTGCACCATGTCGTGCCCGCCCTCGGCTGAAACCACCACCTGCTCGTTGCTCGAGCTCACCTGCAGCACGACGTCAACGCTGGTGGTCTGCCCGGCGGTCACCGTCACGTTCTTTGTTAATGCGTTGAAGCCGATGCTGTTCACCGCCAGCGTATAGTTACCGGGCGCGACACTCTGAAGAAAGAACGCACCGAGACTGTCGGAAGCCGCGGATACGTCGGATGGAGTGAGCCGAATGGAAGCATGTTGAATTACCGCGCCCGTCGCATCCGTGACGCGCCCAGTAACGGTCCCCTTGCTCGCCTGGCCCATGCAGGCGGTTGAGATCATCAGCAGCAGAACGATTAGAAAAGATGTGCGCCTCATAGAAATCTCCTCTGCCGCCAGGGATGTTGCGCTTCAGAATGAGTGGGGACTTCTGGCGGCCTACGCAACGAACTTTACTCATCTCCGTTAAAGGTGTGTTAACAATCCGGTGAAAAAGTCCTAAGGTTCGAATTCACACATTTCCCACCAGCAGAGGTGTGCTTTAATGCAGATAATCCGTCGAAGTTCCCTGACGGCATCATGAATTTTTCATGCTGCGGACTTCGGCTCTGGTCCACTTGAATGCGCATACTGATCATCGAAGATGAACCTCGAATGCTTGACTTGTTGCGCCGCGGGCTTGAGGAGCGCGATTGCACCGTCATGACCGCCATGGATGGCGAAACAGGTTTGCAGATAGCCGCCGTCTTCGAGGCCGATGTGATTGTGCTCGACATAGGCTTGCCGCGTTGCGACGGCTACCAGGTCATGCGGACACTGCGCGAACGAGCCGGAAACGCGCGCGTCCTGATGCTTACCGCCCGCGACCGGGGAGACGACATCATTCGCGGCCTTGAATTGGGCGCGGACGACTATCTGACGAAGCCATTTTCTTTTCCCGAGTTGGTAGCTCGCCTGCAAGCGATTACGCGCGCGCATCGCGAAGATACGAGCCGTAAAATCGAAGCTGGCGAACTGGCTGTAGATCCGGTGCGGCGTACTGTCACTCGCGGCAGAAGGCAAATCGATCTTTCACGTTCTGAATTCAGCTTGCTGGTTTCGCTCATTCGCAGTGCGGGCCATTGCGTTTCGCGCCAGAGCTTGATGAAAGGCGTGTGGGGCTCCGATCATGAAGTCGGGTCCGGCGCTTTGGACGTTCTTGTGAACTCACTGCGTAACAAGATTGACGCTCCGTATCCCCGCAAACTCATCCGCACAGTAAGAAGGTCGGGTTACATCCTTCAATTCGAGTCGAGGGATGTGGAGAGTGTGCGGTGATCAAAGCTCTGCCTCTCAGAATTCGTCTTTCCCTGTGGTACTTCGCGATGTTTGCGACAGCCGGATGCCTGCTGAGCGTTGCTAGTTGGTGGATGCTCCGCCGCAGCGTGGACTCCACCGAGAACCATGATCTTCAGGAGCGTGCAGAAGACGTTCAGTTGCTTCTCGCGCATGAAGATCCACGCAAAACTGCCGCCGACCTCACTCGCGAATTCACTGAAATCTATTCCATCAAAGATGACGGCAAATGGTTGCAGGTATTAGACCAGGATGGAAACTGGATCTACCGCTCCAAACGCATGGTCGCGGAAAATCCCGTGCTGCCCCGGCCCGATCAGCTTCCGAGCGAAGGAACCCTTGCGGAGTTTCATCAAGGTACCCGCTTCGTGCGCATCCTCGCTTATCCCATTACCGTGAGAGGGAAAAAGTATTCGGTGCAGACAGGCATCGCTTTGAATAAGTCGATGGTCCTGCTGAATAGCTTTCGCGCCGACCTGCTTTTGCTCACGCCTGCCGTGATCCTGCTGGCCGCGATGGGCGGTTACTGGATGAGCCGCAAAGCTCTGCGCCCGGTGGCTCTGCTTGCCATGGAGGCGCGGCGGATAACCGACCGAAATCTCGATACGCGTCTCCCAGTGCCCAACGCAAACGATGAGATCTCCGATCTGTCGAATACGCTGAACCAAATGCTTCAGCGAATCGACAAGGCATTCGCCAGCGTTCGCGCTTTTACAGGAAATGCTTCTCATGAGCTGCGCACGCCAATCAGCCTTCTACGCGCAGAAATTGAAGTTGCCCTCTATCGACCGCGAACTCCGGAAGAGTATCGCGCCACGCTGTCGCGTTTGCATGAAGAAACCATGCGCATGACCAACCTGGTTGAAAACATGTTGTCGTTGGCGCGTGCCGATGGAGGAGCAGAGGCGTTGACTCTGGTACCTATCGATCTGGATAGTCTTTTTGAACGAATCGGACAGACCTGGAAGAAATCAATGCAGCTCGCGCTCATCGACTTTCGTGTCGAAATCCAGAACCACGGCGTCGCCCTTCTTGGTGATCCGACGAGCGTTTCCCGTCTCCTCTCGATTCTTCTTGAGAATGCCTGCAAGTTCACTTCACCCGGCGGTTCAGTGGTTCTAAGCGCAGCCCTGGCCGGCGAAAGTGTCGTTGTTTCGGTTCAGGACACTGGCATAGGCATCTCAGCCGATGATCTCCCCAGAATCTTTGACCGCTTTTACCGGGGTGCGCAGACCGATGTCCCGAGTTCGCGCGGTTCCGGACTGGGTCTCGCACTAGGGAAGTGGATCGCCGAGCGGCACGGAACCCATTTGGTGGTAGAGAGCGAGCCTGGACGTGGAAGCCGCTTCTCCTTTTCACTCGAACGTGTCATCCCCGCGTTCTCTGAATCCAAAGTCCTCGCCGCATCGCGAGCCGAGTAGTAGTCTGGCCGTCAAAAATCGGCAGTCGTAACTTTCATTGAAACCCGCTGCCCTTTTCGGAAATGCTGCTTCCTCAAGCGCATTCATCGGCTGAGCAGGCTGTCGAGCTTCGCACTCGCTGGATCACCTCTGAATGCCGCATTGAGCATTGGAGCGGCTTGAGCCACTCGCACGCCCGGAACTTCATTGACAGCGGGAAACGATACCCCTACCATGGTTCAACCGGTAGAGCTCAGTTCAGCAGGCGTAGTGCCCGAGGAGTTGTTGTGAGCCTTCGCGACTTTCTGTCGAAACAGTTTATTGATGTCATTGAATGGGTGGAACCAGAACAGGGAATTCTGGCCTACCGCTTTCCCCTTGCGGATCGCGAGATTCAGACCGGAGCCAAGCTGACGGTTCGTGATTCCCAGGCTGCTGTCTTCGTGAATGAAGGGCGCATTGCGGATGTCTTCACCCCCGGCCTTTACACCCTGAACACAAATACCCTGCCAATCCTGACCTACCTTCTGAACTGGGATAAGGGGTTCCAGTCTCCCTTCAAATCTGAGGTTTATTTTTTCTCTACACGGCTCCAGATCAATCAGCATTGGGGAACACAGAATCCGGTCACGATCCGCGATAAGGAACTGGGTGTGGTACGCCTTCGCGCTTTCGGGATTTACAGCTACTTCATCTCCGACCCAAAGGTTTTCTACCAAAAAGTGAGCGGGACGACGGATCTGTACCAGGCTGACGAACTTGAAGGGCAATTGCGCAACACCATAGTGACCCGGATCTCCGATACGTTTGCCGGAAGCCAGATTCCGTTCTTTGACATGGCCGCCAACCAGGTGGCTCTTGCCGCGAAGATCAGCGAACAGTTAAAGCCCGGCTTTTTAGACTTGGGTCTCTCGCTGAACAGCTTTGCGGTTGAGAATCTCTCTCTTCCCGACGAATTGCAGAAAGCGCTTGATCAGCGAATCAGCATGAACGCCATAGGTGACATGGGACGCTATACGCAATACCAGGTGGCGCAGTCAATTCCCCTGGCCGCTGCCAATGAGGGCGGCGGCGCAGCGGGAGTGGGCGTCGGATTAGGCGCAGGCATGGCCATGGCTCAGAAGTTCACGGAATCCATTCAGAGTTCCGCCACTCCCAATGTTCCACCTGCTGCGTCCGGCCCAGAGACCGCATCAAACACAGAAACAAAGTTCTGCCTGAACTGCGGAAAACCGATTCCCCGCATCAGCAATTTCTGCCCGGAGTGCGGACATGCACAGCAATGAGCACCCGGCAGTAAACCCAACCGAGTGGATCGTCGACGCCCGCGGGTGTTCTGCGGAGTCGCTGAGAAGCCTGGATCGCCTGCATGAGTTGTTTGAGCAAGTCGTCTCCGATCTTGATCTCCGGACCATTGGCGAAACCCACTGGCACCAGTTTCCTGGCAGCGGTGGAATCACGGGACTGTGTCTCCTGGCTGAGTCTCACCTTGCGTGTCACACCTTTCCTGAACACGGGTCTCTTTGCCTGAACTTATTCTGCTGCCGGCCGCACGCGCGATGGGATTTTGAGAGAGTGCTGGCGAAGCTGTTCTCCGCTTCTACAGTGGATGTCCAGGCCGTTCGCCGGGACTATCTAACGATAGAAGAGCAAGTAGGGGCACTGAATCTGCGAGAGAGCCGATGAGCCAGCCGACCGCGAACTGCCCCAACTGCGGCGCTCCAATCGCATTTCGATGGTCGGGAAGCGTGCAGACGGTGTGTACATTCTGTAAGTCCTTGCTCATACGGACCGACCTCGATCTCGAAATGGTCGGAAAGGTTGCTGACTTGCCAGCCGCCGCCTCGCCAGTGCAACTCGGAACCGAAGGCGCTTTTGCCGGGCGTTCTTTCGTCGTGATTGGCCGGATCCTCTATGAGTACGACCAGGGAAACTGGAACGAATGGCATCTGATGATGAACGATGGCGTAAGCGGCTGGCTCTCCGATGCGCAGTTGGAATACTGCATTACGTTTGCGGCCAAGCCTGAAAAGCTGCCCAGTGAATGCCGCCGTGGCCAGCAATACACATGGCAAGGGCAGACATATACGGTCAGCAGCATCACCAAGGCCCATTATCGCGGTGTGGAAGGCGAGCTCCCATTTCAGACCTGGGATCGGAAGGATGTCATTTTCGTCGACCTGATGTCACCCTCCGGCAAATTTGCCACCATTGACTACAGCGAAGACCCGCCACTGCTCTTTCTCGGCCACGCGGTGGAGTTTGAAGATCTGAAGCTCAAGAACCTGCGCAGTTTTGAGGGATGGTCATGAGCCCAAACGATCCTGCCGGCCCGGCCGCACCGCAAGTGAAGGCGCTCAACTGCCCCAGTTGCGGTGCCGCGCTCACACTGCGTTCTTTTGGCAATGCGGTGTCGCTGGTGTGCTCAAGCTGCCACTCGGTGCTCGATGCAACGGATCCTGACCTGAAAGTATTGCAGAAATTCAAAGCGGCTGAAGACGAGGATTCTCCGCTTATTCCGCTGGGGACTCGCGGCTCGCTCCGCGGCACGGACTACGAGGTAATTGGTTTCCAGCGCCGCACCATCGAGGTGGAGGGAATCCACTACAGCTGGCACGAGTATGTTCTCTTTAATCCCGCCAAAGGCTTTCGCTATCTGACCGAATACGACGGTCATTGGAACCTGTTTTCGATCCTTCGCTCTCTTCCGGAGGATGACAGCGGCGCCAGCACAGTTACCTATCTCGGCGAGGTCTACCGGCACTTCCAGACTGCGGACGCAACTACGACCTTCGTGCTTGGCGAGTTTCCGTGGCGAGTCCGGATGGGTGAATCCGTAACCGTCTCCGACTATGTTTCTTCGCCTCGTGTGATTTCCAAAGAGGGTACCGGCAAGGAGGTCACATGGTCCATGGGCGAGTACGTTACATGCGGGGATCTCTGGAAATCTTTCAATCTCACCAATGAGCCCCCTGTGCCCGTTGGCGTTTACGAGAATCAGCCTTCACCGCTAAGTGCAAGTGTCAAATCCATCTGGGCCATGGTTGGGATGTTCTTGATCGCTTCGTTACTGCTGCTCGTTATCGTGTACGTCACTGCACGAAGTGAGTCCGTCTTCGAGCAGACCTACTCGTTCGATGCCGCTTCGCACGACGAGGCGTCCTTTGTAACCCCCGTTTTCGCTCTGCATGGCCACACGTCGGATGTGGAATTAACAACCATAGCCTCGCTCAACAACAGCTGGATTTATGTGAATTACGCCCTCATCAATCAAGATACGGGCCGTGCCTACGATTTCGGCAGGGAAGTGAGCTATTACTCCGGCAGGGACTCGGACGGTGAATGGACAGAAGGCAGCAACACCAATATCGTGACGATTCCCAGCATTCCACCAGGCAACTACTACCTGCGCATTGAGCCGGAAAGCGACCCTGCTCTTGGTGTGATCCTCTATACCGTATCGGTCAAGCGCGATATACCGCAGTTGATCTTCTTTGGCTTTGGCATTCTGGCGATACTTATTCCAGCACTCTTCATTACCTGGCGCGCCATGAACTTCGAGCACCTGCGATGGGCCGAAAGCGACTACGGCACACCGCCCGACGATGGCTCACTGATTGGCACACTCGAAAATCTAGCCAGCAACTTCAAGAGTTCAAACTCAGGAGACGACGAATGATCCTCAAGGGGTTTCTCATCTATGGGCTGGTTGTTCTGGCCCTGGTCTCAGTAGCCGAACTTCGAGGCTGGAGCCTGGACCGGGTAGACCAGGTGCCCAATGTTCCCAAGACGGTTCGGGACAACCCCGGCTCATACCGATCGGTCTACAGTTCCTATCACCATTACACTGGAGGTAAATGATGGGCATTCAATTGAACAGCCTGGTAAACGCCCTCGTCTACGCGGCGATCGGCATCGTGATTTTCGCCGGAGCATTCCTCGTGCTCGACAAAGTAACGCCATACAACCTATGGAAAGAGATAGTGCAGGAGCACAATCTGGCACTCTCCATTCTGCTTGGTGCCATGTCCCTGGGGATCTGCATCATTATCGCGGCGGCCATCCACTAACGTGGGAATCCTATTATTCATCACCGTTCTGCTCATCTCTGCCTGCGGGCTGATCTATGAGCTCGTCATGGGCACACTCGCCAGCTATCTGCTGGGCGACAGCGTGCTGCAGTTCTCAACCATCATCGGCTGCTATCTGTTCGCCATGGGCATCGGCAGCGCTCTCTCTCGCTATATCAACCGTGGCCTTGCCTACCGGTTTGTCTGGATCGAGCTAATGCTGGGGCTGATCGGTGGCTTTTCCTCGGCGTTGCTCTTTCTTGCCTTCGCGTACACACAGGGTTTTGAACTGCTGATGTACACCATCGTGATTGTTATCGGAATGCTGGTGGGGCTTGAGATTCCACTGCTTATGCGCATCATTCGCGGACGCTACCACTTTCGTGACGTCGTGGCCCATGTGCTTACCTTCGACTACCTCGGCGCACTCGGCGCATCGCTCCTCTTTCCGATTCTCATGGTCCCTCATCTCGGCCTGGTTCGCTCAGCCCTTCTCTTCGGCATCCTGAATGCAGGCGTCGCGCTTTGGAGTACATTTCTGTTTGCCAATCAGTTGCCGCGCACGGGAATTCTCCGCGTAGTCTGCTTCCTGGTTCTGTTCGGACTCGGTACGGGGCTAGTCGAAGCCAAGAAGATCACCATGGCTGCGGAAGACAACATTTATGCGGACGAAATAATCTTTGCCAAAGACACACACTACCAGCACATTGTTCTCACGCGCTTCAAAGACGATATCCGCCTATTCCTCAACAGCCACCTTCAGTTCAGCTCGCGCGATGAGTACCGCTATCACGAATCGCTGATTCATCCAGGGCTCGCATCCATCCCCGTGCCGCGTCGCGTGCTGGTTCTCGGCGGCGGCGACGGCCTGGCCGTTCGCGAGATTCTCAAGTACCCGCAGATTGAAAGCATCACCCTCGTCGATCTCGACCCGGAGATGACGCGCCTGTTCTCAACGCACCCCATGCTGGTGGCGCTTAATCAGCGATCCTTTCTTTCTCCGCGCGTTCATGTAATCAATGCGGACGCCTTTCTCTGGATCGACACCAATCCCGAGAGTTTTGACTTTATCGTGATCGATTTCCCTGATCCAACCAACTACTCGCTCGGCAAACTCTACACCACAGCGTTCTATACGGCGGTGATGCGTCACCTGAGCGCACAGGGATTGATGGTAGTGCAAAGCACCTCGCCGATGTTTGCCCGCGATTCGTTCTGGTGCATCGCCGCCACGATTCGTCAGGCCGGCTTGAAGACATATCCCTATCACGTGTACGTCCCCTCCTTTGGCGAGTGGGGATTTGTCCTGGCCGGCAATCATGACTATCAGCCACCCGCAAGTTTCCCGCAGGGTTTGCGCTTTGTCGATCTCAATGGCCTGCACGCGCTCTTCGAGTTTCCACCCGACATGGCGCCGCTCGACGAACCTCCCAACCGGCTCAACAGCGAGGTTCTGGTACACATGTACGATCAGGACTGGAAGGACATCAGCCATTGAGTCCTACCCGCCGCGGATTTCTCCAGGCAGCGAGCTTCTCGCTCGTCGGGCTATCGATCAAGGCGGACCGCCCAATTGCCGGCGGCTTCGTCAATGACTCCTTCCAGCTAGGGCACATGCTGCGAGACCGGTCCAGCTTTCCTCCGCCCCGCCAAACCATCCGAGTTCCAATCGTCATTGTCGGAGGTGGCATTGCCGGGCTGAGCGCCGCCTGGAGGCTAGAGAAGAGCGGCTTTCACAACTTTGTCCTGCTCGAAATGGCGGATACGGCCGGAGGCAACTCCCGCTGGGGCGAGAACGAAATCACCGCATATCCCTGGGCCGCGCACTATGTCCCCGTGCCAGGGCAAAAGTCCATCCTGGCCCGCGAACTCTTTGAAGACCTCGGCGTGCTCAAAGACGGCGTCTGGGAAGAACGCTACCTCTGTTTCGCCCCGCAGGAACGGCTTTTTCTCTACGGACGATGGCAGGAAGGCATCGAGCCTGCGATTGGGCTCACCCAAAAAGATCGTGACCAGTTCCGTCGTCTTGAAGCGCACATTGAGAACTTCAGAGCATCAGGAAATTTCACCGTTCCCATGGAAACGGGTTTCTCCCAAAAGACAGCGGAACTCGACCGAATCTCCTTTGCGGAGTGGCTGAGCCAGCAGGGAATGGATAGCCGTCCCCTGAATTGGTATATGAATTACTGCTGTCGCGACGACTACGGTGCCACCGCGGACGTGACCTCGGCATGGGCCGGAATTCAATATTTCGCTTCACGCGAGCCGGAAGAAAAGGGCCCACTCACCTGGCCCGAAGGCAACGGCTGGATTGTCCGCAGGCTGCTTGAACGGATCGGCCAATATGTGCGCACTGGCCAGATGGTGCACCGCATCGCGCGTGCCGGAAATCAGGTTCAAATTCTGGCAGGCGAAGTCGAATACAAAGCTGACTTCGTCGTCTTCGCCGCACCCACCATGCTGGCCCCATACATCGTCGAAGGAGTAGCGCCGCTCCACGATTTCCAGTATTCTCCGTGGCTCACCGCTAACCTGACCCTTGATCGCCTTCCCGCGGCGTACGGCGGAGACCCAACCTGGGACAGTGTGTTCATGGACTCACCCACGCTCGGCTATGTCGATGCAACTCACCAGAGCTTGCGCACCCATATAGACAGAACCGTGTGGACGTTTTACTGGGCACTCGTAAAAGGAACCCCTGCTGAAAACCGCCAGCTTCTGTTGAACAGTGACTGGAACTACTGGAAAGAGGCAATTCTGAATGACCTTGAGCGCGTGCATCCCGACATCCGCCAATGCGTCTCAAGGATTGATGTCATGCGCCACGGCCACGCCATGGCAAGGCCAACTGTCGGCTCCATCTACTCTGAGGAGCGCCGCCGCCTGGTCCGAGGCAATGGCCGCATCCTCTTCGCTAACTCCGACCTGAGCGGCTTTTCCATCTTTGAAGAAGCGCAATATCGCGGAGTGACAGCAGCCGAGAAGGCGCTTGCTGCTCTCAGCGGCCACCCTCATTCCAGATCGCGCTGACCGAAGCATGGAATCAATCACAAATTCTTCAAATGCGTTTTTCCTTTGGACATTCCAAATGAGCCGTGCTATCTTCTTTGCAATGGCCAAAGGAGCGATCTTGGGCGACGATAAATCTGAAGTTCTACAGGGCACGCTGGACATGATCATTCTGAAGACCCTCCACGCGCTGGGTCCGCTGCATGGATTCGGAATTGCACGCCGCATCGAGCAGGTGAGCCAGGATGTTCTCAAGCTGAATGAGGGCACCGTCTATACCTCGCTGCTGAGGCTGCAACAGCAGGGATGGATCGAATCGGAGTGGGGAACATCGGAGAACAACCGCAGGGCACGGTTTTACTCGATCACAAAGCAGGGACGGAAACAGCTTGCGGTCGAGACTGAAAACTGGGAGCGCATCTCCGGCGTGATCGGCCGCGTTTTGCGTTTGGAGGCACAGAAGTAGCCATGACAAAGTGGATTATTCGACTCGCATCCAAAGCACGCGGTCTCTTCGGACAGAAGAAGGCCGATTCCGAATTCGTCCAGGAGACGCAGACTCATCTTCAGCTGCTGACCGATCAGTTCATTCGGCAAGGTATGGATCCGAAAGATGCTTATTTAGCTGCCCGCCGTCAGTTCGGCAACACGACACTGCTGCGTCAGCGCCATCGGGAATCGCGCCCGCTTTTCTCATTCCCAAATCTCTTCCAGGATCTCCGCTACAGCCTCCGCATGTTAGCCAAAAATCCGACATTCGCAATCATTGCAGCGCTAACGCTGGCCTTGGGAATTGGAGCTACGTCCGCGGTTTTCAGCTTGATTCAAGGCGTGCTGCTCACCCCACCACCCTACCAGAAACCGCAGCAGCTCATGCTGATTCCGTCTGCGCGCACTGACGGGAAAGAGATGGACAACCCGCGAGGCTGGGCCGCGCAGCAGTGGATGGAATGGAACGCAAAAGCGGCATCGTTTCAGGGAATCGCGGGTTATGGTTGGACCTTCAATTTCCTTGTTCGCAATGACGGTAGCCAATCCATGCAGGGCATGGAAGTAAGCAAAGATTATTTTCGAATCATGGGCCTGAAAACCGTGTTAGGCCCGGGTTTTGACAATTCGGATTTCGGCCAGGGACATGTGAAGTCCATCGTGCTTGGATATGAGTTCTGGCAGCGTGCCTTTGGCGGTGATAAGCAGATTATCGGAAAGACGGTACGCATCAGCCGCTGGGACGGGTCGCCGGTTGTGGTCGGAGTGATGGAGCCGGGAGTGCGATTCCTGCCCTCGCCCGGCGCCGCGAAGGAACCGAATTACGACGTCAACGCGACGGTGGATATGTGGGTGCCGGCCGATCCGGACCCGAAGAATATGAAGGATCCCGGTTGGTATGTAGTCGGACGGCTGCGGGATGGAGTGACTCCGAAGAGCGCGCAGCAGGAACTGGCCGCACTAACGGCAAATGAGGCGAGCACAGAGAAGCAGTTTGAAGGGTTTTCGCCCCAACTACAGCCGTTGACGGACGAAATGAATCAGGATGGTAGGCGGATTCTCTTGCCGCTGCTGGGTGCTTCGGCGCTGGTGCTGCTGATCGCTTGCGGCAACGCTGCGGCCTTGCTGCTTGTGCGCGGACTGCAGCGGCAACAGGAATATGCTGTGCGCATCGCAATGGGCATGGGCCGCATCGGCCTTCTGCGACAGGTCTTGATGGAAAGCCTGCTCCTGGCGTTGTTAGGCGGCGCGCTGGGAGTTGGTCTAGCCATTTGCGCCGTAAGACTTTTCAAGGTGATTGCCGGACATGCCGTTCCGCGCCTCGATGGAGTAACAGCAGGCTGGGCAATTCTCGGGTGGGGACTTGGGTTGGCCGTGCTCGCCGCATTCTTCGCGGCAGCCATCCCGGCGCTGGGAGCCTTTCGGTTGAGTCCGATGGAGGTGCTGAAAGATGCGGGGCCGAAGGGAACCGCGGGCGTTGGAGAGCGGCGGCTGCTGCGCGGGGTTACGATGCTGCAAACCGCGCTGACATTGGCGTTACTCGTTGGCGCGGGCCTGCTGATTCGCACCATGGTAAAAATCTCCGAGGTGCCGTCGGGATATAACACCAGCCGAGTACTCACAATGAGCGTCACCGAGGTGCAAAGCTGGTCGAACTGGGGGCCCTTTCACCGGCAGGCCTTGGAGCGCGTCGCGGCGATTCCCGGCGTCCAATACGCTGCGTTCGCCTGGGGTGTTCCGCTGACGGGAAACAATTGGCCTGCAACGATGGACATTGAAGGCCAGCCGCCCGCGGCAAAAGAGAGCGATAAAATAGCGCTCCCAATGCGCGCGGCGACGCCTGACTATTTCAAGTTGATGGGTTTTGGGCTTATCGACGGACGCGAATTTCGATCCACTGACGACGATAAAGCGCCGAAGGTGGCCATTGTCAACGAGGCATTCACACGCCGCTACTTTCCCAATAGCAACTCAGTTGGACGGAAAGTCTGGTTTGACGGCCGAGATAAACCAGGCATCCAGATCATCGGCGAGATCGCGAATGGACGCACCGACGATCTGACCCAGGAGCCAACCCCGGAGATCTATTTGCCGCTCTGGCAGGCGCAGGCGTTCTCAAAGCATCTGGTTGTGCGCACAACGGCCGATCCCCGCACGGTTGCCGTTGCGGTCGAACGCGCACTGCGTTCCGTCGATCCAACGGCGGCCATAGAAAACGTGAAGACGCTGGATCAAATTCGCGACGACTCACTGGCGTCGCGCACCTTCGCCATGCACTTGCTGACGGGGTTTTCGGTTGTGGGAAGCGTTTTGACGCTGGTGGGAATATACAGCGTGATTTCGCTGTCCGTGGCCTCCCGGCGCCGAGAGTTGGCCATCCGCAGCGCGATAGGCGCGCAGCAAAAAGACATTCGCAGGCTGATCCTGGGAGAAGGATTCCGGTTAATCGCTGGAGGTGTGCTCGCAGGCATAGCTCTCGCGGTAGTCTTGTCGCGAGTGTTGAGATCTTTCCTGTTCGCAGTCGAGCCCAGCGATCCCGTGACATTCATAGTCGTGGGAGCGTTATTCGTGGGAGTTGGGCTTTTGGCATGCTGGGCGCCAGTGCGTCGCGCGGGGAAAGTCGATCCTCTGGAGGCCTTACGCTGAGAGCAAATCATGCTCCGTGGATTGGTACCGAGAAGATGCCGCAGCATCAAGGAACGCGACTGGCAGCGCGGCTGGCAATTCCGTCGCCAGCCCACCTGCATTTTCTTTCCGCCCTTTTGCATAATTTATCAAACCGAAGGCGCACAATCATTCCATGGCCAGCTTTTTTGAAATCCAACCCGCTTCCGAGCCGCAATTCACCACCGATTCTTCCGGGGTCCACGACGTCAAATCTTCGTCCGACGAATGGCTTTTATCGGCGACCCAACCCAAACAATTAATTGTTTTAATCAAAATCCCCGTTTTTGAGAGGCAATTTTTTCGGTAAGCATCATAGAATCAGCACCTTACAAAGTCAGACTGTTTACTACTCAGTTAATACAAACTCCGGATTTTGCCCCAAAATTCCCCGGTTTTCCTCCAAAAACAGCCGTTTTTCAAAGAAAAACGCCCTTCCCAGAACCCCTTTTTCCAACCAGGCTCGCCAGCAGAAACTCCGGCGTAAAGTGGTGAAGCAGTGCCGCGTCCCGCCAGGAACAGAGGGCCCTCGGGCATATTCGGATCCAGCTTGCGCACTGGCCGAATCAGGCGCAAACCTTTAACAATCTTTGATTTTCACCGTACAGGGTCAAACTTGTACCTGATGCCAAACTGAACGGCGGCACTTGCGGAAGTTCTATGTACACGGTTACATTGCAGTGGAGGTAGTCAAACCATGCACTTCTCACGTCTGCGAAACTCTCGAGTCTTCTTTCCACTTGTTGCCTCTTTGCTTTTAGTCTTGACTGCAATCCCAAGGGCTTTCTCGGTTGACGCTCCCAAAATTATCCAGAAGGATGGCCGTTATGCACTGATTGTCGATGGCCGCCCCTTTCTCGTTCTGGGTGGCCAGATTCACAACTCCAGCGCATGGCCAAGCGAACTGCCGCAAGTATGGGAGTCAATGGCAGCCTTGCACGCCAACACAGTTGAAGCGCCTGTTTACTGGGAGCAGTTTGAGCCCCAGCCGGGTCATTTCGACTACACCAATGTCGACCAGATCGTGGAAGGAGCTCGTGCTCACAACTTGCATGTGGTGTTGCTGTGGTTCGGCACATGGAAGAACGGAAACATGCACTACGTGCCGGATTGGGTAAAGACTGACCCAAAACGGTTTCCTCGAACGATCCGGCCGGACGGCGAGCCCATCGATGTGCTTTCGCCCATGTCGCCCAACACACGTGAAGCGGACAAGGCGGCATTTGTCGCGCTCATGCGCCACCTTAAGGAAATCGATAGCGAACAGCACACAGTGATCTTGATCCAGGTGGAGAACGAGTCCGGAAATGTCGGCAGCGTGCGCGACAATTCGCCAGAGTCCAACCACGAATTTACCGGACCGGTTCCATCCGACCTGCTGAGCGCGGCTCATAAGCAAGCGGGCTCCTGGAGCCAGGTTTTTGGCGCTGATGCCGATGAGGTCTTCCAAGCCTATCACCAGGCAAAATACATCAACGAGATTGCGACGGCTGGCAAGGCGGAGTTCGCGATTCCGTACTACATCAATGTGTGGATCGACTATCCCGCGGCGGAGCTTCCGCAACGCCAAATCGACCTGCCCGGCATCGGCTACCCCAGTGGTGGCGCGGTGCAGAAGCTCGTGGGGCTATGGCGCGCGCTTGCTCCTTCGCTGGACATGATCGGTCCGGACATCTATGCGAACGACTCAGCATTTTACCGGGAAACGATCAAGGCCTACCATCGCGCGGACAATCCGTTGTGGATTCCAGAGACCGGTCGCGACGACAGCTTCGCCAAGTTTTTCTTCTATGCGCTGGGAGATGGTGCGCTCGGATTCTCGCCCTTTGGTGTGGACCAGACAGGGTGGAATATTCTGGGCGATCAGCCATGGAAAGCGCACGCCAACAACTTTGCGCTCATTCTGCCGATGGACCGGGAAATTGCTCAACTGGAGTTTGACGGCAAGCTCAAGACCGTCGTGGAGGAGCCAGGGACAACCGCGGACGAGATCGATTTTGGCGCATGGCAAGCGACCGTGGCCTACGGGTTTCCGCAACCCGATGGCCGGCGCGCACCTGGCACCAAGGATGCGCACGGAACGGCTCTTGTGGCGCAGCTAGGCCCGGATGAATTCCTGGTGACTGGTGTCGACGCGAGTGTCAGCTTCCATCTTCCCGGCAAACTGCCGTGGATCCGCAGCCAGATCATTTCCGCCGAGCAGGGTACATACGAAAACGGAGTCTGGAAGCCGCTTCGTCGTTGGAATGGCGATGAAACGGATCGGGGCCTCTGCTTCTACGCGAAGCCACAGCTTGTGCGTGTAAAGCTTGGCCGGTTCTAGCGATTCATAATTTTGGCCGTTCGACTTTGCTGATAGGAGCCTGCGCGGCACAATCCACGCGGGCCCCTCTGCGTTGGCCTAGAATCAACATGCAGCCATGCCTGTTCTGCTCCCGCAGAAGACAGCGGCGAGCGATCGGCTACTCATGCCGCGGATCGGAGCGAAGTCAAGCGGAAATGAGTTGGAACCGATTGCATTTGTTTCTGGCGGTTGTTTATCTGGCCGCATTATTAATCGTCGGCATCCTCACGGGCCGCAAGAAGAGGGATTCAAACCAATTCTTGAACGCTACCGGCTCCCTGCCTCTTTGGGTTTGCATCATTGCATGCATTGCGGCTAACTGCGGATCGCTGGACGTAATGGGCATGATGGCGCTCGGCGCCCAGTACGGCACGTTGGCTTTCCATTTTTACTGGATCGGCGCAATCCCAGCTCTTGTAGTCGTAGCGTTCTGGCTGCTCCCTGCTTATGCGCGTGGCCGCTATCCCACGGTGCTCGACTACATCTCTCATCATTACGGGAGCGCTACGCGCTCTTTGGTTTCTCTATGCATGTCTTTGACGATGCTGCTGCTGGCGGGCGTGTGCCTTTGCGCCGTGGCACAGGTGATCGTGACTTTTCTCGGGCTGACGTTTCTTCAGGGCGTCCTCATCACCGCGCCGGTCGTGCTCTTTTACACATGGGCAGGGGGATTTCGTGCAACTGTGTACACTGAGCTTCTTCATTTTGTCGTGGTACTCGCTGCCCTTGTCCCGCTCCTATTCCTCACCGTCAATGAATTCGGTGGATTTGACAAATTGTTGCGCAGCATTCCACCGGCGCGCTTCCACGCATGGCACAATCTGCCGCTGATCGCACCCGGGGCTACCATGGACCGATTTGGGCTCATCGTGGGTCTCGGCCTGGTCCTCAGCTTCTCCTACTGGAGCACTGACTTTGTACAGATGCAGCGCGCGCTGGCAGTGCGAATGCCTCGGGACGTCCCTTACATTCCTCTCTCCATGGCGGCTTCCAAGCTGATCTTTGCGCTACTGGTGGTGCTGCCGGGAGTGGCTGCGCCGTTAATTCTCGGAAGGAGGCTGGCCACAAACTGGAATGCAACGCTGCCGGAGATGATGATCCACTTCTACGGCCCTGCCTGGGTGGCCATCGGCGTGATGGGCCTGGTGGCGAGCCTTGTCTCGACGTTTGCCAACAATGTCGCAGGCTTCACCTCGGCATGGGTTCAGGGTATCTACCAGCCTCGTATTCGGCCACAAGCGACCGACTCCCACTACTTGTGGGTCGGGCGTACCAGCAATGCGGCGGCTGTCATTATCTCCATTGGCTCGGCCTACGTGGCGCTCCGATACCAAAGCTTGATGGAATACATTCAGTTGATCCTTTCCACGTTCAATGCGCCGCTATTCGCTCTCGTGGCTCTCGCCGCGTTGGCGCCGCGAAGGACTGCACGAGGCGGTGTGGGAGGATTTGCAATGGGGGTTGCGAGCGCTATGCTGCAACAATCGCTTGTCATTGCAGGCGTGCTCCATTTCGGAAGCCAGATGAGTGCGAACTTCTACACTGCGATTCTCAGCTTCGCGGTAACCATTGCGGGAACCGTTACAATCGGTGTCATTCGCGGGCGGGCAGTTCCAGCGGATCAGCGCATAAATAAATTGGAACCAGCCGCAGTTCGTTTCTCAACTTTAACTGTGATGTGGGCTATCGTTGTTGCTGGCGTGTGCGTTCTCTTCAACGTACTCTTTTGGTAGCGACTGTGCTCCTGGCTTCATTGCGCTGGGCGTCGGGAACTGGCCCCGTCGACTGTCGAATTACCAACCTTGTGGGCAAATGGAATTTTTGTCCTGGACGGCTAAGATCTTCACCGGCCTTGCGCAGCGCTTCATACAACATGCGCGCGTATTCCTTACGTGAGATGCGTAGAGTGGTTAACGGCGGGTAGACGATGTCGCTCATTTCGATGTCGTCGCAACCGGCGATCGAGATGTCTTCCGGAATCCGCAATCCCTTGTCATGCGCCGTGCGCAAGGCGCCAATCGCCGTAAGATCGTTCGCGCATACAACTGCGGTGGGAATCTCCGTCTGGGCAAGAATCCCTGCCATTGCCGTGGATCCGCCGGCAATCTTGAAATCTCCATTCACGATCCAGCCTTCGCGGGATGACAAACCTTCCTTCACAACCGCATCAAGAAACGACTCACGGCGCACCCGTGACGTAACGATTCCATTCGTGCCGCCGATGAAGCCCAGTTGGCGATGTCCCAGGCTCTTAAGATGGGCGACCATCTGTGCCATCCCGCCATTGAAATCGATAACAATGTCGCTGATTCCGCAAGCAATCCGGTAGTGATCTGTAGTGACAACAGGGATTCGGTTCTGCACCAACGACTCGAGGGATGCAGCCTCTAGTTCCGAGGTCAGCAGAGCAACGCCATCAACCCGCCTCAGCAGCATCCGGCGCACCGAGCGCTGCATGCGCGTCGAATGAAAGTCGGTGTTGGCTACCAGGAGCTCCTGATCGTTCTCTACCAGCACTTCCTCAAAGTTCTTCACCAGCTCAGTGAAAAACGGGTTGGTCAGGTCGGGGATGATGATCCCGTAGATCTGACTTTTGCCGTTTTTCAGGTGAATAGCGCTGTTATTTGGAACAAATTTGAGGTCGTGGATAATCTTCTGGACCCGGCGCGCAGTTTCTTCCTGCACCAGGCTGGACCCGTTGATAACTCGCGAGACTGTTGCACTGGACACCCCCGCCAGCTTCGCAATTTCGCGCATGCTGATCGCCATTCTTTTGTTTCCTCCGGGGGGAAGGTCAAATTGATTGTACTTCCAGTAGTGCCATTTCGTTCCAGCCCCGCCCCTAAATCGCTTTTAGCACGGGGAAAATAAATGGACTTGACAACCGTTATTCGCCGGTAGTACCGTGCGGTCCTGAGTTGGAAAACGCCTTCATGTAATCGTATACATGAAAGACTGTAAGCGTTTACCGTAACAGAACCTCGGCAGATACGCCCAAAGCGGTTCAGTTTCCGCAAGCCAGAAACAACGGAGCAAACACATTCATTTGGAGGCAATGCATGATGTTCAAACGCCAGTGGTTATTCCCGGTACTCGCGCTTTTGGCGCTTACGGTTCCGGCGCGTTTCCTGCTTGGCCAGGCAGACCAAGGCACCATTACAGGTGTCGTACAAGACCCCTCAGGAGCTGTGGTCGGCAACGCCAGCGTAATCCTCACCAATGTGGACGAAGGCCAGGTCCTGAAATCGAAAACCGATGGCGGCGGCGTTTACGTCTTTTCCCCAATCAAAATTGGCAATTACAAGGTGACGGTCAGCGCGCCGAACTTTGGGACCACCACCCAGGAAAACCTGCATCTGTCTATCCAACAACGACTTAACGTTGTGATCACGCTCAAACCGGGGACGGCGTCGGAAACTGTCACGGTCAATGCCGAAGCCCCGCTGATGCAAACCCAGGAGAGTTCGGTGGGTCAGACCATGGATACGCAGACCATCGACAGCGTTCCTCTGAGTGGCCGCAACTGGGTCTTTATCGCGCAACTCTCAGCCGGCGCCGATCCGCCGGAGGGCTCGCGCGGTGCCGGTAAGGGCGACTTCAATGCCAACGGACAGCGCGCGGAGCAGAATAACTTCATCCTCGATGGCGTCGACAACAACGTCAACGTCGTCGATTTCTACAATGGAGCCAGCTTTGTGGCGCAGCCTCCGCCGGACGCGCTGGCAGAATTCAAGGTGCAGACCAGTGATTACTCAGCCGAATTCGGCCACTCCGCCGGCGCGGTGGTCAATGCCAGCCTGAAATCGGGTACAAACAATCTTCACGGCAGCGCGTGGGAGTATGCGCGCAACACAGCTTTCGATATCCACGACTGGGAAAACGAGCAACTCCCAGTCCCTCCTTACCACGAGAACCAATTTGGCGTTACCCTCGGTCTGCCGATTATCAGGAACAAGCTGTTCTTCTTTGGCGATGTTCAGGCCAATCGCGTAGGCTTCAGCGAGACCTCGACCGAGACGGTACCCACGGCGCTGCAGCGGGTAGGCGACTTTTCCGAACTGCTGAACCCGTCACTGACAGGCAAGTCAGCTCCGATCCAGTTATACCTGCAGAGTGCCAACGCCCCTCCCGTAGCGGTGCCCAACAACTGCCTTGTAACCAGCGCGTCCTGCACCAGCAGCGTGACCGGCGTGAAGCTCAACTCGACTGCCCTGGCGATGCTGGGTGATTTTCCCGCGGCAAATTCCAACAACGGCCTGCTCTACAGCAACTTCGTCGTAAACCGGCCGGCAGTAGACAACACCTTCCAGTGGGACGCGCGCGTGGACTGGAGCATCGGCGCCAAAGACAATGCCTACTCGCGCTACAGCTACTGGAATGAGATGGGCTTCTATACTCCGCCGCTCGGCAACATTTTGGACGGCGGCGGATTTGGCGACGATGGAACGCAGAAAGACCTTGGACAGAACTTCATGTTCTCCGAGACCCACGTCTTTACGCAAAGCCTCACCAATGAAGCCCGCATCGGATACAACTACATGCACACGGGCTTCCAGCATCCCAATGCAGCCAACCTCGGATTCGCTCAGTCGGTAGGATTCGGCGGAATCCCCACGGCTCCTCTGAATGGTGGTTTGCCCGCGCTGTCGGTAAGTGGAATCTCCGGCTTTGGCAGCCCCACCTGGTCGACCACCTCGGAGCATGAGAACGTCTACCAGCTTCTGGACAACGTGACGAAAATTGCAGGCAACCATGCACTTAAGGGAGGAGTGAATTTCCAAAGCATTCGCTTCTCCACATTGCAGCCGCAGCAGTCACGCGGCACTTACAACTACACCGGTGAATACACCAGCAACCTGAACGCCAGCAACACCGGCTGGGGTGTTGCGGACTTTCTGCTGGACGATCAGAACAGCGCCGGTCTCTCCAACGAAACCACCAACGGCGATGCGCGCTGGAACGACGCGGCATACTTCCAGGACGACTGGCGCCTCAAGCCCAACCTCACTCTCAATCTGGGTTTGCGCTGGGAATATTTCCAGCCCTATGAGGATGTGGGTGGCTACCAGGCTTCCTACAACATGACGGGCAAGTCTACGCTCAATACCGCAACCGGGTACGCCACCGGCACCGCGCAATATCAGGTTCCCAACGGTGGAAAAGCCTACGCGCAGGCCATCTTCGCGCAAACCAATAATGCGTTCCCCAATGTCCTGGCCAAGGATAATATTGCCCTGGTCTACACCGGCGATCCTCACATCATCAAGGCACAGCACACCAACTTTGCACCGCGCGTGGGAATCGCCTACTCGCCAAATGCAAAGACATCGATTCGCGCCGGCTACGGGATCTTCTATGGCGGTCTGGAGAGTACCGGTTACTATCCCAATCTCGGAGAAAACTATCCCTTCCAATACGCCGCCGGCTTCCCGTCGGGAGGATGCGGAACATTCAACTGCCCGACCGACGGCATAACGATCGCCAATGGATTCGCGTCCATTGTCGCCAACGGGTTTGCCAGCGACGTCACTGACCTGCAGCTGCGCGGTTCTGATCCCCTCGCCCACACCCCATACACTGAGGACTTCAACCTCTCCGTCGAACGAAGCGTTACCAGCGAGATGGTGGCAACCATCAGCTACGTTGGCAACACTTCGCATCATCTGCAGGTGTTTCCCGATCCCAACAACCAGCTTGCGCTCGCCAGCCCCGACAACGATGTGACTTCCAATGTTGGACAAACCACGCGTCCGCTGCCTGATTTCGGCGGCTCGCAATACACTGCCTACGTCGGTGCCAGCAATTACAACGCATTGCAGACCAAGCTGGAAAAGCGCATGTCGCACGGCTACAACCTGCTGGCTACTTACACCTGGTCGCACTCGCTGGACGATGCGCCCACGCCCCTCGGCACCACGGGCGATGGCGGCTACCGGCAGTCCAACCTGGTTCCGATCAGCCTGGACTATTCGAACACTGGCTACGACACCCGGCAGCGGTTCACGTTTAACGCGCTCTACGATCTCCCCTTCGGTTCGGGACGCAAGTTCCTCAATCAAAGTGGAGTCGCAAACGCCATGATCGGCGGATGGTCTGCAAACGCCACCTTCGTTGCACAGTCGGGCAATCCGTTCTCCGTTTACCCGACCGGCATCACCTCACCCAACAACGGTAAGGTATACGCAAACAAGGTCAAGGACCCGTTCGCGAGCGGTGGCAGCTTTACCACACCTGACCCGAGCATTTCCGTTAACTGCGCCACCAAAACGCGGAATCGCGCCCACTGGTACAACCCATGCTCATTTGAGAATCCGTGGAATGCGCACGATTACGCGGACGAGCCCGGGCATTACATTCCCAACGATCCCACGGATGCGGCAAACCATCCTGGATCTCAACCAGTGTTTGTCACGGATTTGCCCTCGGTACTCGGGTTCCTTGGCGGCAAGCGCGACGAAGTTGTCGGACCAGGCTACGAGCGCGTGAACATGTCAATCTTCAAGGACTTCAAGACATTCCGCGAGCAGTCATTGCAGTTCCGGACTGACGTCTTTAACCTGTTCAACACACCTTCACTTGGTGAGCCGAACGATACCAGCATCGACAACTCTGGAGGCAACATTACTGGCCCGCGCAGCCTGCAACATCTGGCTCCAGATTCGCGATTCTTCCAGCTTTCGCTCAGATACTCATTCTGATAACCCTCAGAAGTTCATAGCGAATTGCAACAACCTGCGAGGAGATTCGCAAACCGCGGATCTCCTCTCTTTATTGAGCTCAAGCTGATGACACTCAGTCGCTGGATGGGCGGTTTCATTTTCCTGTACGATGCTTTTGGGAGTTCGTCTTCAAGGATGCCTTTGCACGCACAGCTTCGCGCATCTTTACTGATCGCACTGCTGTACTTCGCGTCACGGACAATTAGTGCGCAGTCATCGCCCGACACAGCCAACTCTTCTATGCAACGTGATTTCCAGGCCGCCATGGCTGCCGAGGATCGCGGCGATCTCGATCGTGCCCAAGCCGTTTTGTCGGCGTTGCGCACGCATCACCCCGGCATCTTTGAAATCGACGAATCGCTCGGCCTGCTCTATGCCAAAAGGGAAGACTACACCCACGCGTTGCCCGCGCTGCAGTCCGCCGTTCGCGAGCAGCCTTCATCCGATGTGGCTCATGCGAATCTTGGCGCGGTTTATTCCAAGCTCAATCGAAGCTCTGAAGCACTGATAGAGTTTCAAGCTGCCGCACGGCTCAATCCGGGTAATGTCGAAACGCAACAGTCCCTTGGCCAATTGTGGATGGACGCTCACAAGCTAGAGCGAGCTGAGGAGGCGTTTTGTGCGGCAATGCGGCTAAGGCCTGATGACTCTGACCTACTCTTGACCTGTGCACAGGCTCTCAACGATGCGGGCCAGACCGATCAAGCGTCTCAGACCATTGCAAAACTGGCGGGGGTCGATCAGTCAGCGCCAGCGCAGTCACTGTGGGGCGACATCGCTGAAAAGCAAGGAGCATTTCAACAGGCCGCGCAACACTATGCTCGCGCAGCGGAGATCGATCCCAGTGAAGCAAACGCCTGGGCGTTAGGCGTGGAGTTTCTGCGCCACTGGACTTTCGATGCGGCAATTCGCGAATTTGAGGCGGCAGTTGCTCGGTTTCCGCCCAGCATCCGCATGCGCCTTGGGCTGGGTGCTGCCTACTTCGGCAATGGCAACTATGACAAGGCCATTCCTGTATTCGCGGATTTGCTTGACACTGATTCGAACAACGGATTGTATGCCGAAATGCTGGGGCTATCCTGCAATGCCGTGATGCAACAGGCCAAGCCTCGCTGCTCGTCATTGATGGCCTATGCTCAGTCGCACCCTCAGGATGCAAAGGTCTCCACTTATGCTGCTGCTACGTTCCTAGCCAGGCCGGTCACAGATGAGGAGCGAAACACTGCCCGCAAATTGCTTGAGAGCGCCATGGCAGCCGATCCGAAATTGGCCGATGCTGCTTATGAAATGGCCGTGCTCAAGCAAAATGATTCGGACTGGGCAGGAAGCATTCCCGACCTGGAGAGAGCCGTCGCACTCAAGCCCGACTTTGCACGAGCACACTACCGCCTGTCCCTTGCGTACTTGCGCTCCGGACGCAAACAGGAAGGCAAGGCACAAATGGAATTGCAAAAAAAATACGCCATGCAACAAGAGGAAGATCTTGACCACCGTTTGCGGCAGATCACAACATTTATTGTGGACGTACATAACTAGGGGTCAATCAAACCATGGATGAAACCCGCCGCAATCTTCTCAAGGCGACCGCTGCGTTGCTTGTCGACCAGTGGGCCGGGGCACGTCTTGGAGCGCTCGCCAATGAGCCAAGCGGCGGGGTTGGGCGCAAAGTTGTTCTGGTAGCATGCGGAGGAATCCGGCGCGAAGATACATTTGCCGAGTCAGGCTTTCACAACATTCCACATCTTTATCGCGACTTGCTTCCGCAGAGCGCGTTCTTTCCATTTGTGCGCAACGCGGGCGTCACTTCGCATTACAACACCACCTCCAGCATTATCAGCGGAAACTGGCAGCGCGTGGATGACTGGGGAAAGACGCCGCCGCAAAGCCCCACGCTGTATGAGTACCTGCGCAAGCGCATGGGCCTGCGCCAGGATCAGACATGGCTCATCTCCAGCAACAAGGCGCTCACCAGCAAGATAGGCGCCAGCACCGCGCGCGACTTCGGCCCGGCTTATGGCGCCAATGTGATCTTCCCCAAGCAACTCCTCATCAACGCCGTGGTTCATGCAGCGGCAGCAGGGCGCGCCGTTCACAGCACTGACCGCTCCACCGTGCAGCCGGAGATCGAAGCCATGCTCAACAGCGACAACTACGACGGCCTCGGCTGGTCGGTGTCCGGCGAAGACTCTTCTCTCGACAAGCTCACTCTGGGAACAATGCAGCAAGCCATCGAAGATTTGGTGCGCACCAACGCTCCCGCCACAGGAGATGAATTCACGTTTCTGGTTGCCACTGAGGTCTTGCGCCGTTTTGCGCCGTCGCTACTAACAATCACTTTCTCTGATATGGAGGTCGCTCACTTCGGGTCCTACTCATTGCACATGGCCGGCATCAGCACAGTAGATAGGCTCGTCTACGAGTTGTGGAATCAACTACAGTCGCTGCCTGCATACAAGGACAAGACCACACTTTTTGTGCTGCCGGAATTCGGTCGCGATCTCGATGGTTCTTCCACCAATGGCTTCTTCAATCATCGACAGAACACCGAATCGACACGCGTCACATGGATGATGTGTCTTGGAGATGCCGTGCGCAAAGCGCAGATCATTGAAAATCCGATCGAGCAAACGGACATCTGTCCCAGCATTGCTCGGCTCTTCGAATTGAAGAACCTTGACCTGCCAGGCAAGGCAATCCCTGGGCTGTGGTTATGATGCAGACCACGACAAATGGCGTCGGCAAGATCGCACAATCGGATGCGGCGACGCTGGCTGCATATCGCAAGCAGGTTGAACGCCTGCCTGTCACGATGCGCCCTTCGCTCAACCAGCAATTGGCAGCATGGGATTCGCTTTTCCCTTTTGAGCAGCGCCAGGCAAGCGCCTTTCTGAACGGCCTTGGTTCCCTCGAACCTTCCGCGTTGGACGCGATGATTCAGCCGCTAAGAACTCTTGAAGCAAAAATGGGCGTCGAGCACTGGAACTTTTCCCAGGCAGGCGACACGATGGAAAACGCATCAATGCTGGCGCGGTCGCAGTATTATGCTGAATGGCGGGATGAGGTCCAAAAGATATTCGAGGCTGTAAACGCGATCGCACGCGACTCCGCTTCGACGGCATCAAAACATCCGCGCCTCGTGTTGATAGTCTTGCCTGATTCACTGCCTGTCGATGCTCTGAACGTGTGGAAGCCGTGGGACCGGCGAGCGCAAATATTCAAGATTGCAGGCGATTCGCGCAGGGTCAGTGAGTTACTTATCCAGGACCACGCCGACCAACCCGGCATTGGTGCGCTCCTCGCTCGCCAAGGCAGTTTGGAATCCTCCGACATGTGGCTGATCGATGCGGATTCAAAATTGAACAGCATTCAATCGTCAACAGGGGGGCAATCGGCGTTCTCTCTGAGCTATGCCGTGCTCAAGCCATTTCGTGACAAGTTTCTCGCTGAGGTCAACACGGTTCCAAAAAATATTGAGGCTACCGATCAGACCCTTAACGCAATGCGCCATCGGAATTGGGAGCAGTGGTGGCCGGCCGAGCTCGCAGGCCAGGATCAGCTCCGCCACTTCGTTGTCGATCTGTTTCTCAGTGGGAACGGCGCACTCATTTTCTCCAACGCATTCGTAGAGTGGGCGGCCAGTGAAGCTTTGCGCCGCGCTCGTCCGCGAGTGATCGTGGCTCGTTTCGGGCTCCGTGCCAAGCCAAAGCCGTTTACTGGCATAGCCATTTTTGAAAATCAGCAGCAAATCAGCGCACTGCCCGATGTGGACGATCCTGAAGGCAGCGCAGTCGACGCGTTGATGCTTGCGCGGTACATCTGGCTTGCGGTTCTGCGCTATCCGGAGCAGGAACAGACATTCGGCCTGTGCATCTCCGAGCATCGGAACTCCGCCTATTTAATTGCGCCGGAGGGAACGACGCTTCCCTGGGGCCCGGAACACGCGGTGACTCCTGAAGAGCTCTCAGCCGGGATCGGGAGATACCTCTCGACGCTCGCGGTGTAGCACGGTCCACGACTCTCGCCCGAAGCACTTGTGTCGTCCAGCTGTGGAAACGGAAAGCTTTGGCTGCTACAGATTTGACTAAAGCGGAAATCCCGATCAGGAAAAGCAGGCAATAAGTTATTGATTGTATTGGTCGGGGAGAGAGGATTTGAACCTCCGACCCCCTGGTCCCGAACCAGGTGCTCTACCAGGCTGAGCCACTCCCCGAACATGGGTTGCAGATGCGTATCGCTGGGGCGCGGCCTGGCGCGTTTTACCCCTTGATGGCGCTTTGATCAGTGTAGCAGAATCTCCGACCTTGCGGGATGGACGGCTCGGCACCGCCAGATGTGCAACTCGAATCCAAATTCGAGGCTAAAATACCCGTCCCAATCACTATTACGCGCTTGGGACGGGCGTTTTTGATGGATTGACCGAAGCCGCTACTTCTTGTCCGTATCGGAAGGGGGAACCGCTCCGGGGAAGATGCCTTCGATGGGGGCGCGGAGCTTTTGTTCCATATCGGGCTGGGGTAGGGGCTTGCGCGGGAGCATCTGGTCGCGCTGGGCCGCGTTGTAAAGGAAGATCGCTTCCACGGTTGCAATCTGCTTCAGGTCGGCGGGTTGCAGGCGCTCCACTACGTCTTCGTTGGAGTGATGGGTGCGGCTCTCATAGTCCAGCATGTCCTGAATGAACTGGAAGCCGGGAATGCCGACAGCGTCGAAGCTCAGGTGGTCGGTGCCGCCGGTGTTGCGGTTGGTGATGGTGGTTACGCCGAGGTCCTTGAGCGGAGCAATCCATTGAGCGAAGATGGGCGCAATGGCGGAGTTGCCTTGCGTGTAGACGCCGCGGATTTTTCCTGTGCCATTATCTACGTTGAAGTATGCGGAGATGAGCTTCTGCTCCGGCTTTACTTCGAGCGGCCCTGTGGCGCGGCGCATGAACTCAGGCAGCTGCACCTGGTCGGGCGCGGTGGAAAGCTTGGCAGAGCCGAAGTGCATGGTGCAGTAGCCCTTGGAGCCGAAGATTCCCTCCTCTTCGCCGGTCCACAGGGCGATGCGGATGGTGCGGCGCGGCTTGACGTCCAGCGCTTTCAGGATGCGCACTGCTTCCATGGCTACAATTGTGCCGGCGCCGTTATCTGTCGCGCCCGTGCCGCCGATCCAGCTATCGAGGTGGCCGCCAACCATGACTACCTGCTCTTTGAGCTTGGGGTCGGTGCCGGGAATCTCGGCAACTGTGTCGAAGCCGTGCTCGTGATCGCCGGTGAACTTGGTGTCAACGTTGATCTCGACGCTGACGGGAGCGTGATTCTGGGTCAGCCGAAAGAGGCGGCCGTAGCTCTCGATTGCGGCTACGACTACGGGGACTTTGACGCGCTTGTCGGCGATGTATGGCGTGCGGCCGAGGGTTGCGCCGTTGTCGTCAAAGAGGGTTCCGCCGGAACCGCCGCCGTTCTTGCCGTCACGGCTTGGCTCGATGACCGCTGCTACCTTTTCGTCGGCGAAGAACTGGGCGATCTTGTCGACCAGACGCAGGCGCTCCATGCGCTCACGCATGCGGGCTTGAATGTCGGGAGGAAGCGCGCCGCCACCGCCAGTGACCTGGAATTCTGCGATGTCGTCGAGGTCCTTTTCTGTGTAGCGCTCGAACAAGGGCTTCTCTACAGGAGGAACTTCACGCATGGCGCCGAAGAGGACTACTTTGCCTGCCAGCTTTCCCTTGTACTGGTCGAAGTCCTTGTCTGTCTGGATGTTGACGAAGACTACGTCGCCGGTTACTGGGCCCGACGTGCCTGGAGACCAAGGCGTGGCCTGGACGATCAGGACTGCTGTATCAGGCGTGACCATGCGCGCCCAGGTGTTTAGCTGCTGCCAGCCAAGGCCGAACTCGCCCCAGTCTTCGAGGTGCGCGTTCTCCAGGCCGATCTTGGTCAGCGTGTCGCGGGTCCAGGCGTTGGCCTTGGCCAGATTGGGCGAACCGGTGAGACGAGAGCCGATGCCGTCCATGAGCGCGGTGCCGAACTCCATGACATGAGAGTGGTTCAGGCCTTCGTCGCGAATGCGCTGGTACATGTTGAGGTCCAGCGTTTCGGTGGCTGGCTGCACTTCGGCGTATGGATCGGTTGCGGCAGGCGCAGGCGCGGGCGTTTTGGGCTTGTCGGCAGCATGAAGGACAAGCGCTGCGGCTAGAAAGACCGCTGGCGAAAGGCGAAGGATTTTTACTGGCATTGACATCTCCGGTCAAGAAAAGGGTGTGCTTTCTATTTCCTGAAATTGTAGGTCATTGGGCCGGAGTGGATTTTGGACTGGACAAAACATTTCAAAATTGCCGGTAAGCTCGCGATCGGGGCTGATTGGAAACGGGACTCTGAAAAGAGTGGGTTTTTGGTTGAAAACGGCTGTTTTTGAAGGAAAACCGGGGTTTTTCAGAGCAAAATCCGGGTTTTGTATTAACTGAGTAGTAAACAGGTGGACTTTTCAAGTTGTTAATTCCATGTAGCTTACGATGAAAGTTGCCTGTCGAAAGTGGGGATTTGCGTGAAAACAATTAATTGTTTGGGTGGGACTGCGATGAAAACCTCCGGGTGGATATGAAGATTTGGCGCTGCGGGCCGTGGCGGGGGCCGGTGAGAAATTGCGGCTCGAGAGTGGTTTGGATTTCAAAAAAGCTGACCATGGAATGATTGTGCGCCTTCGGATTGATAAATTATGCAAACTGGGTGAAAGAAAATGCGGTTGGGGATTTTCGTAATTGCGATAACCAGATGATGGGCTCGTTCTCGGACCTTGGCGCGTTTTCGGGTACTGGATAAGTGATTTGGCCTGTTCACGTCAACGCACAATGAAGACCCACAGGGCGGAGATTGGTTTCTGCCCTGTGAAATCCGGTCGCCCTGCTCGCGAATCAATCGGAAGCCACGCACACGCCGAATTCGCGCAATTCGGGTCGAGTCCGAACTGCGGCTTACAGTTCGCGAATCGCAGTCACAGGGTTTCGGCGCATCGCTCGATGTGCCGGAACGTAGGATGCTACCAACGACATTGCTCCCAGGAGCGTGACGACTGAAACGACGGTGACGGGATCGTTGGCGCCAATTCCGTACAACAACCGGACGATGATACGCGTCAGTCCCAGCGCAAACGCCAGTCCCAGCGCCAGCCCGATACCTGTGAGCCACAATCCCTGCAAAAGCACGAGCCGCAGCACGTCCACACGTGAAGCACCCAGCGCCATTCGTATTCCGATCTCGTGAGTCCGCATTTGGGTTCGATATGCCACGACTCCGTAGATGCCGGTTACTGCAAGGACCAACCCAATTAGCGCGAACATTCCCGCCAGGGCGCTCTCGATGACGGCGAAACTGCTCGCCATCTGAGTACTCTCTCGCATGGAACGCACATCGAAAACCGGAAGGCGAGTATCGATTTCGTGGATGGCGTTTTGCACTGCCGGCGCCAGGTCGACCGGATTTCCCTCGGTCTCCACCTGCACCATCGTCTCGTACCCAGTCTGGAAAAAGCTCATATACACCATGGGCTCTGGTGACTCATTCATTAACATATGTATCGAATTTCTCGCGACGCCGACAACCGTGAAAGGTCTGCCCCATAGCCTGAGTTTCTTTCCCAGCGGATCCTGTCCCGGCCAGTAGCGCCTCACCGCGGTCTGGTCCACGATAAGTACCCTCGGGGCCTTTTCATCGTCGTCCGGTGTAAACTCGCGTCCTTCCAAAATGGGTATCTGGAGAGATTCGAAATACCGCGGGCCCACTTCGGCGTGGTACACCTGCAAAGATTCATGCGGGTGCGGCACATATCCTTCCGGATACGCATCTTCCCCCTTGTGGCTCAGGGTCATCGGAATCCAGTCCGTAAAAGACGCAACCTTCACGCCGGGCAAGGCCGAGACGCGATCAAGAATCTTGTGACGGATCAGCTGTTCGTCGTCGTGGCTGTAACCGGCAATATTCAGCCCCACGGACGCAGTGAGAATGTGATCCTGCTCAAATCCGGGATTCGCGTCGGCGAGATTCCGCAGCGTTCGCAGAAATAGCCCGGAACACAACAGCAGCGGGAGTGAAAGCGCGATTTGCGCCACCACCAGCCCGCTGAGCAATTTCCGGTTGCGTGAGCCGCCGGAGATACTTGCAGACTCTGCCTTGAGTACCTCAACTGCCGGCGCATGGGACGAACGCCAGGCGGGGAGCGCGCCGCACAGCATGCCGGCCAACAGGCTGGACACCGCAATCCCGATCACAATCTTATAGTCCATGGCCCCGTTCAGTACGCTGGGATTCGAGCTCGCCGGAAAGAACCATGCGAATGTCTTCGATGTCCACGATGTCAACACAACGGCCACGACTCCTGCGACGATGGAAAGCATCGTGCCCTCCAGCACCATCTGCCGCACCAGTTGCATGCGATTCGCCCCAAGCGACTGCCGGATGGCAAGTTCACGTCGCCGGGATACAAACCGCACCAGCGTCAGCGTAGCCACGTTCGCGCAGGTCAGCAACAGCACCACAGCGGCGAAGGCCAGCAGAATTGGCAGCGTCGCCGCCATGTATCCGTTGGCGCCGAATGGCGAGCGCCACATGGGATCCAGCGTGATCCGGTTCTCGCCCAGATGATCGTCTGGAAACGCCGCGACAATATTGTGCATCAGGGTGTCGAGATCCTGAGCTGCCTGGCCACGGCTCACGCCGGGCCGCAATCTTCCAATTACGTTGAGCCAGACCGCACCACCACTGCGATGCGTCATCCGCCATACGTCCGTACCCAGGGGATCGAGCGTTACCCACAGATCTTCACGGATCCCGGGCATTGCTCCGACAACCTCCTCCGGCGCCACGCCGATAACCGTCACGGGATGCCGTGCGATCTCGATCGACTTGCCCACAATTGCCGGGTCCTGGGCATAACGCGTCTTCCAAAGCGAATAGCCCAGGACCACGTTGGGAACAGCATCTGGACGTGTCTCTTCTTCAGCCAGAAAGAAACGCCCCAGCACCGGCTTGATGCCGAGCACATCGAAATAGTTTGCGGACACGTTCGCAATATAGACACGCTCCGGCTGTGCGCCGCCAGTCAGCGTGATCCAATCGTGATGGTATGCGAGTATTCCGGCGAAGGTGTGGTTCTGCTCGCGCAGATCGCGATAATCGAGATACGAGAAGGGCGGAGTCGGAGAGAAGTTCCGTTCCCCACGCTGCAGGCTGACAAGATCGCCCGTGTCGCGCGCGCCAGGAATCGGGCGCAACATTGTGCCGTCCATCCAACTGAATACCGTGCTGTTGGCGCAAATAGCTACCGCCAGCATCGCCGTCGCGGTGATCGAAAAGCCGGGGCTCTTGCGCAGTTGCCGTAGCGCGAAACGGACATCCCGGCCTATTTGTTCAAGCCACGCCTGGCCCCACATATCGCGCGTCACGTCTTGCACCAGAGGAATATTTCCAAACTCCCGCGCCGCCGCTTGTCGCGCCGTCTCTGCCGTCTCGCCTCGCGCCATTCGATCTGCAACCGCCATCTGCAGGTGCGCATCAATCTCTTCCTGCAATTCGCGCTTGCGCCGCTGAAAACTGAAGCTCGGGAACCACTTCATGACTCGCTCTCCTCCGGCTTGAGGTACATCACTGACCCAATCGCTTCGACAATCCGCTCCCATCGGCCCAGATCAGAGGCCAACTGTTTTTTCCCCTCGGCCGTGATTCGGTAATATCGGGCCTTTTGCTTGCTCTCTGACTGCTTCCACTCAGACTGCACCCAGCTCTGACGCTCCAATCGATGGAGAGCCGGATACAGTGATCCGGTCTCCACCTGAAGCACGTCTCCGGATCGCAAGCGTAAAGCCTGGACAATTCCGTATCCGTGCTGCGGTCCCCATTGCAGGGTCTGAAGAATAAGCATGTCGAGTGTTCCCTGCAGCAGCTCGATTCGGTTCTTATAATGGCTTTTTTCATTCATAGACGTAGACACTCTACTCCTAATGGAAGTAGATTGTCTACATCATTTTTTATTGCGCACCGAGCCGCCTTGCCCACTCAGCAGATTTAGAAGTAGGTCAGCACTCAGGACGAGAAATGGTGATTCTGCATTGGCGCTCAATCTCCAATGCACTCATCCAGCGCAAATAAGGAACGATAAGCCGGCTTATCGGCGGCGATCGGCTGACTACGAGAATCTAGGGGCGGCTTGCGGCGATTGCTCGATCATTTCAATTTCAAGTGTGCGGTTGGTGCGGCGGTCGAAACTGGGGCCTACCGATTGCTTTGTTTTGGGTGAGGGGCTGAAAAGACAACCGCAGGTCCCCATTCGGCTGCGCTCAGGGCAGGCTTTCGACTCCGCTGAAGTACGCTTCGCTCAGGATGACAAGTTATTTTATTGCGGGGAATTTGGAGACGGGAGCCTGGCGACGAAAGCAAGAACTCGACGAGAATGCTGCACGGCGGATTTGGAAAGGCAGGCCAGGGGATGATTCTCGGCATTGTGGTTGATCGATTCTGCAAAAAGGGTGGAACGAAGAGTGCCAGGAAGTCATTCGGCGTGGAGTGTCGTGATGGGGTCGAGACGCATGGCGCGCAAAGCTGGGATATAGCTGGCGGCGATGGCTACACAGGTCAGCACCATCGTCACTGCGGCAAAGGTGGGCGGGTCGGTGGGCGAGACTCCAAAGAGCAGGCCGGCCATTAGGTGAGACACAATGAGCGCGCCAATCAGGCCTACGCTTGCGCCAACGGCGGCCAGAGTGAGGCCCTGGCGCAAAACCATGGCGAGGATATTGCGCCTTTGCGCGCCCAGCGCGAGGCGAATGGCGATCTCGCGCGATTGCTCGTTGACCAGGAAGGAGATGGTTCCGTAGATTCCGAGGCCGGCGAGCAGCAGAGCAGTTGCGGCAAACAGCGCCACCATTTCCATGGAGAACCGCCGCACGGAAAGCGAAGAGGATAGGACGTCGTCCAAGGTCTCCGCGCGGAAGACGGGAAGCTCCGCATCGACGGACTGGATTTGCGTGCGCACCTGCGCGGAGATGGCGGCGGGATCAACCTGACCACGGAGGTAGAACGCAAGAAACTTGGCGGGGCGCTGGTAGATGTCGAGATAGATTTGCGGAATGCCGGCGTCCGCCAGCGATTCTGTACGCGCATCGGCAATTACGCCTACGATGGTGGTCCAGTCCGGCGAGCTACGGCCCAAAGGGCCCAGCATACGGACTCGCTTGCCGACCGGATTCTCGCCCTTGCCATCTTTGCCTGGCCAGTACATGCGCGCGGCGGCCTGATTGATCACAGCGACGAAGGGCGTGTCTTCAACATCCTGGTCGGCGAAGAGGCGTCCACGCAAGAGAGTCATGCCGAGGACGTGGAAATATTCCGGTGAGACGATCATTGTATCGATCAGCGGAGGCTGGCTGCTCTCGACTCCCAGGCCCTCGCGAAGCAATGGAACCGCTCTGTGATCGCTCTGGCCATAGCCGAGGGGAATGGCCGCCCGATCGCTGACGGCGGTTTCTTCCACACCGGGAATCGTTCGGTTGCGGCGAAGAACTTCGCGCAGAAACACGGCTTCCTGCGTGGCGGTGCCGTAGATGTCGGTCTTGGGATCGTTGGGATTGGGCAGCGAGGTCTCGATTGCCATGACTCGCGTGGGATTGAAGCCCAGTTGCACCTTGAACAAGTCCCAGAAGCTGCGCAACAAAAGGCCGGCGGCTACCATCAGCACCAGGGAGAGGGCTAATTCACCAATCACCAGAACATGGCGCAAGCGGGAGCGCTTCCTGGAACCATTGGAGCCACGACCTTCCTGGCGGAGCGTCTCGGTCAAATTGAGGCGGCTTGTGAGCCATGCGGGGGCAAGGCCGAAGATGATTCCGGCTGCGACGGAAACGACGATGGAGAATGCAAATAAGCCCCAACCGATGGATATGTCATTGAGGCGCGGCAGGCTTTCCGGAACAAATTGCAGCAGGAATCTGCGGGCGCAGAAGAGAACCGCGAAACCGCTGATGCCGCCAATCACGAAGAGCAGCAGGCTCTCGGTGAGGAGCTGACGGATGAGGCGCGTTCTTGCGGCTCCCAATGCCTGGCGAACCGCCATCTCGCGTCCTCGGGCGCTGGCGCGTGCAAGCAACAGATTGGCGACGTTGACGCAGCCGATGAGCAGCACCAGGCCCACGGCGCCGAACAGCAGAATAAGCGATTGGCGAACGTTGCCGACAAGAGTCTCGGCCAGGGAAGTGAGGTGGACAGTCCACGCGCCTTGCAACGGGTAATCCGCCGGATATTGCTTTTTCAACGATGCGACCAGCGCATCGAGGCGCCCCTGCGCGGCCTGAGGCGAGAGACCGGGCTGAAGACGCGCGATGGTCTGGAAGGGAAAACGGACGCTGCGCATCGGCGGCGGGGCGGGGTCGCCGGCAAATCCAGCCGCCGCCCACAAATCGGTACCGCGCTCCTCGCTGGTTTGGCCCTGGTCGCGAAAGCTGGCGGGCATGACGCCGACGACTTGAGCGGGATCGTTGTCGAGGCGCAGAGTCTTGCCGATAATGTGCGGATCGACGCCAAATGCGCGTTTCCAGAGCCCATCGCTGATGACGACATCTGGGAGGAAGCCGGGTGTGGCATCGTGCGGATCCCAGGTGCGGCCCAACTGCGCATCCACGCCGAGCACCGCGAAGTAGCTCGGTGAGACCGACTTTGAGGCGATGCTCGCAGGCTGGTCGCTGCCGGTGAGATTGTTGGTGCCGAAAAAGCTGAGGGACACATACTGGAAGATTCCCGAGTTCTGAAGGTCTTTCAACTCAGGGATGGAGATGCCGATGTCGTGCGCGCCTACGCCGGGAAAGTTGGCCTCAATGCGCACCAGTTCCCCGGGGTGGGGGTAGGGCAAAGGATGCAGCAGGGTTGCGTCGATGACGCTGTAGATGGCGGTGGTGGCGCCAACGCCGAGAGCCATGGTGGCGATCACGATCAAGGAAAATCCGGGAGATCTCAGAAGCATGCGAACCGCGAATCGCAGGTCTTGAAACAGATTCTCAACGAATGGAAGGCTTTGCTCACCGTGGTGGTCTTCCCTTATCGCTTCGGCTGCGCCAAGCTTGAGCCTGGCTTGTCGCCGCGCCTCGGCAGGGGCCATGCCGGCGTTCAGATTCTCTTCGATCTGTAAGGCGAGATGCTCGGCCATCTCTTCACGGAGACGCTGGTCGGCGCGCCTTCTGGTGGCGAAGTTTGTGAGGCGAATGAAAAAGCGGCGCAGGAATCTCATGGCAGGTCCTCAGCTTTGACTTCAAAGAATCGCGCGATGATAGCCGCGGTTTGTTTCCAATCGTGAGTCTCTTCCCGGAGTTGTTTGCGGCCGGTGGCGGTAAGGCGATAGAAGCGGGCGCGGCGGTTGTTTTCCGATGCGCCCCACTGGGAGGCGATTGAGCCTTCGTTCTCCAGCTTCAGCAACAAGGGATAAAGGGTGCCCTGGTTGACAGCCAGAACATCTCCGCTGATCTGCTCGATGCGGCGGGCAACGCCGTAGCCGTGCTGCGGTCCGAGCACATCAAGGGTTTTCAGAACCATCAGCGCAAGCGTGCCTTGCAAAACGTCGGGCTTTTCCTTCATGGTGAACTTACCTTTAGGTTTCCAACAGGAATAATGTCATGATTCCTTTTGGAAAGCAACAGGAAATTTTTGCGCGATCTTTCGACGTCAAGTCGAGAAGAGTTTTCAGGAAACTGCCGGGAGACTGTTCATTGAGGGCGGGGTAGTTGTGATCTCTAAAGACGGCTTCTCGATGGAGATTGGCTGGTTGGGCTCTTGGTTTCCCAGGCCTCAGAATCGAGACCTGGGAAGCCAGCTTTTGGAATCCAATTCAAACTGAACTAGCTGCTAGTCCAGCCTCAAGTGACAAGATGTGCTCTCTTTTGGCTCTGTCCGGAATACCTGTCTGAACGTCGGTGATGTTTCTGCTTCATGAGTCGAATCACCCACATAGTTTGCTGTCAGCGTCATGGTTTTGGCATTCAGCGGGGAGATGGAGAATCTGGCCTCTCCGTTCTTGATTTCGGCCGTGCCAAGCAGTTTGGCTCCATCCATGAAATGGATCTCGCCGGTGGGCTTTTCTCCCGATTGTGTCGTGACGTTGGCGGTGATCGTTACCGGATTGCAGGTAGAGGCGGGGTTGGCTGAGGATTTGATCTGAACCGCACTCTTAAGCGAGGCGGGCGCTGTTCCTGTGCCGGTCAGCGGGACTGACTGCGGTGAGTTGGAAGCATTGTCAGTAATGGTGATCGCGGCTGTCATCGCTCCCGTTGCGGTGGGCGCGAAGTGGCCGTGGATGGTGCAATTTGCTCCTGCGGCCAGGGTCGATCCGCAAGTATTGGCAAAAACGAACGCAGAGGCATTGGTGCCGGTGATGGCAATGCTGGTGATGGTGAGAGTCTCCGTACCGGTATTGGTGAGCGTTACTGTTTTGGAGGCGGTTGAGTCTCCCGTAAGCTCGGAGCCGAACGCGAGGCTTGTTGGTGACGGACTGGCTGCGGGTGCTGCCGCCACGCCGTTGCCGCTGAGCAGAATCGTGTTTGAACCGTTCACCGTATTGTCGTTCAACACGAGATTGGCCGAGCGTGATCCTATCGCGGCCGGCTTGAACAGGACGCCGATCATGCAGCTCTGACCAGCTACCAAAGTCGCGCCGGTGTTGAGGATACAGGTTGTTGTCGTGGAATCGATCAAGAAGTCGCCAGGGTCTGCGCCTGTGAACGCATAGTTGCTCAGCACAAGCGCGGAATTGCCGGTATTCGACACTGTGATCACTTTGGCCGTGCTGGTGGTGCCAACCGCGTGTGGGAGGAATGGCAGAGTACCGTTGGTGGTAATTTTGCGGAGCACCTGGTTGGTTGTTGCCGAGCTGATGATGTAGACCTGGCCTTGGGAGTCGACTGCGAGGCCAGTGGGACTGCTGAGCGTGGCGCTAGTTGCAGCGCCGCCATCGCCCGTGTAGCCGGCAGTTCCGTTTCCAGCAACGGTCCTGATGATGCCGGTTAAGGCGTCGATGCGGCGGACGCGCTGATTTCCGGCGTCGGCGAAATAGAGGTTGCCGGCAGCGTCGAAAGCGATCTGCCCAATGGTGCTGCTGATCTCGGCGCTGCGTCCGAGGCCGCCATCGCCCGAGAAACCGCATTTGGCGCCGCCGGCAACACGGTTGGCGGTAGGCGCGTACTCGGCGTCGTAGAGGGATTCCTCGAGCAGGATGCAGGTGTTGGTGGGAGTGTAGGTGTAGTCGTTATAGATATTGCCGTTAGCATCGGCGGCAAAGGAAGCGGGGGGATTGTCGGCGTAATTAAATTGGTCTTTCAGATACCAGATGTTGAAGACATTGGTGCCACCCGAGATGTTGGCGACAGGCATCTCAGCAGCGCCTTCGGTCGCCTCCTCGAAGATGAGGTCGTCATAGGCGTCGATGCTCATGTTGGCCGGGGTGTTCATGCCAACCTCTCCCATTGCGCATGGAGCGCTTGGAGTACATGCGCCGGCCGCGTAGGGGCTGTCGTACCCGGTCTGCACTCCCCAGGGCGTGATGTAGGTGAAGAAATAGTTGCTAGCAGGCGTATTGAAGCCATAGATGACTCCGAGGCTGTCGACGGCCAGCGAAGCCGGAGTAGAAAAGAACAGATTGATGCTGTCAATGACGCCTGAGGAATCGATCTCCTTGACGAGGTCGTTTCCGGTGTCGGCAACATAGAGGATATCGCCGCCATCGACGGCCATGTTGGTGGCGGTCTTGATGGTTCCGGCGCCTGCGGTGTAGGTACCGGGGACGGTTGTGATCACGGAGGGCGTGAAGCTGACCACCGGCGAGGAGCCGTTGCCAAGCAGACCGAAGCTCATGGGTGTGGCTTCAGCCGAATTCGAGATATTGATGAACCCCAGGCGATGGCCCGGACCCTGGGGATTGAAGCGAACCAGCAGCGAGCAGGCGTCGCCCTTGGTATACGAGTTGCCCTCGCGGCAGGTGCCGCCGTGCTCGATCACGAAGTCTCTATTCTTCGACTGGATGTGGGTCAGGCGGGTCTCGGCGGCGAAGTTCAGCGTAAGAGCCTCTACGCCGGCATCCGTGCCTACGGTGGCGGCTGGGAAGACGTGGTAATTGGCAGGGGCGTGTTCAAAGGTCGCGTCGCTGATGTGCCGGGCGAGCAGTGCTCCTTGCGGCCTGGGGGCGGGAGCCAGGGAAATGATGGACTGCGGCGGGTCAACGGTACGGCGAATTTCTTGTGCAAAGTCTGAAGTGGAGGCGAGCAGGATCGAACAAAGGAGCAAACCTGCGTTTTGGAAGCAACGAAGTTCTGATCTGAACATGGGGATAGCCTTTCGGGAGGAGGGCGTTAGTGGTTTGTTTTTGCGGACTGGCCTGAAGTTCGCGCCTATGAAGCCCGGACAGACGAAAAGAGCTATTGCGGCGGACTTCCAGCAAGCGAATTGCACTGCGTCGAGAGTTGAACGCAGGTGCGTCTATAGAAGCGAACCTCTCTGCAACGGTGTGCAATGAACTTAAGCATTGCCCCATGGATTTGCCGGACAGGATTTCAAGGCAACAGGTACGACAGAGAAAGGATCAGAAACTCTCCCGGAGAGCATCGATCTTTGGAGTTTTGAGGGGGAATACAAAAACATCGCGAAAGTACTCGAAATAGGGAATCTCGGTACGTTCTCTATTGAGTGTCGAATCTAGTAATGTCTGTACACAGTTGTCAAACAAATTTTGGGCAACGCGCGTGGGGTGTCCACATCAATGAGCTGTTGGCTAACTGCAATGATCCATCGCGCATGGGGCTATCAACGGGCCTGAAATCGCATCACGACCTTCCGCGAAGTCCACCTGCGCCTTGAAGATCGCCTTCGACAGGAAAGAAAATGCGGTTGGGGTTGGTGATGGTTTGCTCAGTTCTCCGGAATCTGACGGTCGAGCGAAAACTGCATTGTGCCCTTCGCTGATACGTTGATTGTTTCTTGCGTATTGGCATCATTCCGCATAGCTGCGGCGATCGATACCGAGCTCTTGACTGCGCTCTCGCGGAAGCGATCAGAAGCTGAAACGGCTACCAATTGTCGGAGCAAAGTTGTTGTCGGATTTATAGGGGACGCCGGGTCCATGAGGAATAGCGATGGCCAGACCGCCGCTCACGAATGAATAAGCAGCTCCCGCAAAAGTATCGAAGCGCTTGGTGAAGTGGTGATCCAGATAGAACGACCCCTCGTTGAGCGTTCCCGCGCAGGAAGCACGGAAACCGGCTGTGGCTGAGCAGGCAGGCGGACTACGGAAATCGTTCTGCCGCTGTTGATACCACGCGAAAGTGAAGTCGGTCTTGCTGCGGTAGGTATACTTCGCGCCCGTCCACCAGATGTTTACCAACTTCTCATTGTCGAGATTGTTGTCTTCAACGCCGCTCATGAAATAGCCGCCCTGGTCTGAAGCGCCAACGCCCAACGGGTTCTTTGGGTTATTCATCCAGATGTATTCGTAGCCTGCAAAAACCTTGAACTCCTCCGACGAATACTTGGCAGTTGTCATGATTGCGTTGTTGTCGGTAACGATGCCATATACGGTGTTGGTCGTCGCGATCAGATTGGCGCCGTTGATGGGGTTTGTATTAATGCTGTCTGTAGTTGACTGGTAAGGCGCGGTGGCACTTTGAGGCCCAAGCAATGGGTTCAATACGCTGATTGCCTGGTTGTAATGCTGGTAGACAAGGTCGCCGGAGAACATGCTTAATTTCCCGCCGAGGTTGAATCCATAAGCATTGTTATGCGCCGCTTCCGCAGTGCAGTTTGCGGCAGTCCATGTTGATAGGGCGGAGAAGCAGCCGGCAGATCCATCAGCGAATTTATACATCGTACCGAAATGTACCGGGCCATAGGCGATGCGATATTTCAGTGCGTCGTCCCAACGGCTGTCTTCGGTATCGCCGCCTCCGGCCATGGTGCCGTTATATCCGATGTACGAAAACGCATAGCCACCGCCGGCCGGATCGTATTGAAGCATCGTATCGGTGCCGAGAGAGCGCTGACGACCGAAGGTCAGCGTGCCAACATACTTGGACGAAACACCCGCATAATATTCGTCGTTGAAAGGCTGGCCCGCGCGCGCGCCGTCAATGGCTTCAGAATAGCTGGCCCTGGGAAGGCCGTTGTTGATGATGTCGGTCTGTGAGGCGTTGGCAAGCAATCCGGACTGCGGATTGATGCCGGTTGATGCGTTGAACACAACAGACCAGCCGGGCAGAAATTCTTCCTTGCCTCTGACTCCCAGGCCCGTCTGCTGCAGGTTGTTCGGTGCGATTACGAAGCGATGCTGATAGCCGTTGCGGTTTACCAGAGATTCGCCTTCGTAGTTATAGCCATTCTCTGGAAGGCCGTGACTGACCCAGCCCACGCCGATGTCATAGGCGCCGTACACCGTGATGCCATGCCAGGTCAGCGCGCAATCGGTGGTGGCGAAATCATGGCCGTTCGTGCAGGGATCGGGGGTTTTCGGCTGGGGCTTTGCGTCGGCCGCGGTAACCTGCCCGTACGACAGCGTCGACGAGAAGAAGAGAACCGCCGTCGCAAGAACCAATTTCGTCTTGTTCACATTTCCTCCAAAAAAGATTAAGACTCGCAATTTGGTTTTTCGATTCTAAACGAATTGCTAGTACGAATCTATACGGTTTACGACTCTGCAGAGTCGTCAACACAGATCGACAAGCACCGGGCGTCACCTTCCATCATTCCGCACGGTGGACCACGACTGGAGCGCCAAAACCCTTTCGCCGGAGGATTCAACCATCGCCAGCTCCAGCACTTCACTGGCCTCAAAATCCGGCTTTTTGAACGATTTGGAGCCCAAAATAACCCTCTAAACGCATCCCAGGGCCACCATGTTAGGCTGGCTTGTCACTTTCGCTCGTCAGTTTCAGTTTCGGTTGTTCAGTCTCAAGGAGCCAATTTCTCCATGCATTCCAGTCAATCCGCACCCTTCAACCTGGTCGCTGCCGCGCACGCCTCCATGATCGAGCACGGGTTCCAGCCTGAATTCCCCCCCGGCGCCGATGCCCAGCTAGCCGCCATTCAAGCCCATCCTGAGCAGCCCACAGTCCCCGGCGCGCAAGACCTCCGCAGCCTCCTCTGGTCTTCCATTGACAACGACACATCCAAAGATCTTGACCAGATCGAGTGGGCCGAGCAGTTACCCGATGGCCGCATCCGTGTCCTTGTCGGAGTGGCCGACGTTGACGCCCGCGTCGGCATCGGCACCGTCCTCGACGGCCACGCTAAAAGTGAAACGACCTCCGTCTACACAGGCGTAAAAGTTTTTCCCATGCTCCCCGTAGAGCTCTCTGAAGGCATCACCTCGCTGAATGAGAATGAAGACCGCATCTCCCATGTCATTGAATTTTCCGTGGACGCTTCCGGCACCGTCTCCGATGGCAAGGTCTACTCCGCCCTCGTCCGCAACCACGCCCAGTTGGCCTATAACGCCGTAGGCGCGTGGCTCGATGGCTCTGGCCCCGCGCCCGCCAAAGTTGCTGCAAGCGCAGACCTCCAGGCTCAGCTCAAGCTCCAGGACGCAGCGGCCCAGCGCATGGTCGGTAGCCGCTTCCAGCATGGAGCACTCGATCTTGAAACCCTTGAGACGCAACCACTGATGCATGCCGACAAGCCAGTCGAAATCGTCAGCCTTCAAAAGAATCGCGCCACGTCTCTCATTGAAGAGTTCATGGTCGCCGCCAACGGCGTAGCTGCCCGTACATTCGAGGACGCTGGCGTAGCTTCCATCCGCCGCATCGTTCGCGTGCCCAAGCGCTGGGATCGCATTGTCGAAGTCGCTCAGGGCCTGGGCACAACTCTCCCCGCCGATCCAGACTCGAAAGCCCTCAACGACTTCCTCCTCGCACAAAAGCAGAAGGACCCCGTACACTTTCCCGATCTATCGCTAACCGTTATCAAGCTCATGGGCCCCGGCGAATACGTCCTGGTCAAGCCCAACGAGCCTTCACCCGGCCACTTCGGTCTTGCCGTTCAGGACTACACGCACTCCACCGCCCCCAACCGCCGCTTCCCCGACATAGTCACCCAGCGCCTCATGAAGGCGTTGCTCGCCCACGCCCCGCAGCCTTATTCAGCCGACGATCTCAATGCCATCGCTGTCCATTGCACGCTGATGGAAGACAACTCCCGCAAGGTTGAGCGCGACATGCAGAAGCGCATAGCGGCAGTGGTTCTTCGCCCCCGCATTGGCCAGAGTTTCCCCGCGATCGTTACCGGCGTCAACAAGTATGGGACATTCGTCCGCACCCTCAACCCGCACGTCGACGGCATGGTAGTTCAAGGCGGCAAAGGCCTCGACGTAGGCGACAAAGTCACCGCGAAGCTCATTTCCACCGACCCTCAAAAGGGATTCATCGACTTCGCGGTGTAGGCAGGCTGCTCATTCTCATATCGCTATGTGGAGAATTTGTTTGGACTTCTGAGCTATCTGCCCCATAATGGAACTCTCTAACGATCAACTCAATATTTCAGCGCAGGAGGCACAAAAAACGAATGGCTCCGCGACGTAAAGAAATTCCTGACGAAGATTCTCCCTATTACAGGGACCTGGCCATAAGAGAAAAAAGGGAATTCCCCGAATGGCTGCGGTGGGCTCTGTGCGGCTTGGTGGCGCTTCTGGTTGCCATCTTTTTTATCTTCAATTAGAGGACATTGCACCCCACCCGATGTGCATGGTGTTCGCGTGCGCTCGGCCAGTCACTTTTTTCCTGATACGTTCTTTCTGAAAAATATACCCACCCTTATGCCTTTGTAGCGCTTGATTTTTCGCGCCCATCGCGTCACAAATACGTCAACATCGCCACTTATTAAAAAACATCGAGCTGCGATCACCTTGATCCATGCTCGCAGTGCCTCAACGACGCCTTTAAGGAGAGTCCAACGATGAAATCTGCAAGAGTTCCAGCCTTGTTGTTTTGCGCCCTTGCCTTTTCGAGCGCAGCTTTCTCACAGACATGGGTTTCTAATGCGGGGAGCGATTCGAACGCCTGCACCATGGCCGCGCCCTGCAAAACCTTTCAGCATGCCGCCGGGGTCACTCCAGTGGGAGGCCAGTTGGCCGTACTCAATGCCGGCGACTACGGACCGCTCACAATCACACAATCCATCCGCATCGAAGGTAATGGCTTTGCCGCCAATAATTCCACCACCACCTCAGATGCGATCGTGGTGAACACCCCCGCCGGAAGCGTTGTTCAGATCCATAACCTTAGCCTCCACGGCAACGGATCGGTGGAAGGAATTTACTTTGAAAATGCCGGCGCGCTTGATGTCGACCATGTGCAAATCACCGGATTCGAGGAAGGCATTGTGGTTGCTCCATCAGGTGTTTCCGACGCAGTGATCAAAGACACTACGGTGGAGAATTGCAACTACGTCTGTCTTTTCTTCGAAGGGACCTCGGCCAGTGCGCTTACCGCGAAGATCATCAATACCCATGTTCGCGATGGCTCTTATGGCATCTACGCTTACCAGGCAACGGTGGCAGCCTACAATTCCACTTTCTCGTCACCCGGTACACCCTCGTCATCGTCGATAACCTACGGAATATTGACTGAAGCAGGTTCGTCCGTGTTCGTGGACAACTGCGAGTTCAACGGATTCTATTTCGGAATCTGGTCCGGAGCAAATGTTCTGGTCAGCCGCAGTTCCTTCATCAACAACCTCACTGGCGTTATTTATTCGGTCGCCTCCAATGGGAACAACTCGTTCTTTGGAAATACAACCAATGGAACCTTCAGCTCGACGATTCCATTGCAATAAAGTCTCCAATTTTTTCCGCGCGGTTCGATTCCGACCCGGGCCGCGCTCTTTTTATCTATTTGATTTGAGGCCCACGCAACCCCCATCCCATCCATGGCCTCGAGCCAGTTCCCTGAGCTGGTTTGCGATTTCTCTGCCGGGAAAGCCTTCAATTGCGTCTAACTAGTAGGGGTAACTCCGCGCCCAATCACGTCGATCGCCGCCGGACTCCCGGAGAGGTCATTTGCCGGTGGGCGTAGTTTATCCTTGAGGTTGCGCTCCCGCGATTCGAAACCGGCCAAAAGCCAGTCAGAATCAGCCCCGATCTGCCTGCTTGAGGCAGAACCGCAACGAGGGGCAGAATCCACTACTGGTGAATAATGCATTTAGTTTCTCGGCCTGTTCTAGGGATATTCGTATCGTGTATCGCCCTTCTGGCGCTGCCTTCTGTTCTTGCTTCTCAACAGGCAGTCTCTAGTCTGCAACCTTCAGTCGCGCCGGATCTCCCCGAAGCTCCCCAGCCAGATATCGCGCTGGCAACCGATCCGTCTCCAATTCAACAGACCCAACAGACTACTGCGCCCCAAACCCAGACTCCTCCTCAAGCGCCAGCCGCCGAAGGCAGTTCCAGTTCCCAAAACCCCGCCCCGCAGGCCGATACGGAGAAGAGCGCGCACGAAAAAGCTGAGGAGCAGCTCAAAGCCCAGGAGCACCAGCGAGTCATGGGCGTGATGGCCACTTTCAACACAACCAGCAACCGCGACGCGCTTCCTCTCTCGTCAGGCCAGAAATTCAAGCTGTTCTTCAGGAGCGCGACTGATCCGTGGCCCTTCCTCCTCGCAGGCGCTGTTTCCGGCGTGGGCCAGGCGGAAGACAGCTATCCAACCTGGGGCCAGGGCGCTCAAGGCTACGCCAAACGCTTCGGCGCCGCATATTCCGATGCTTTTATCGGCAATTTTTTCGGGAATGCCGTCTTGACCAGCCTGCTGCATGAAGATCCGCGCTACTTCCAGAAGGGAAGTGGAAGCCCTGTAAAGCGCTTTTTGTGGGCAGCGGGGAGTACCGTCTGGTGCAAGCGGGACAAGGGAACGTGGGGGCCGAACTACGCCAATGTGATGGGAAACCTCATCGGCTCCGCCATTTCCGATTCATACTATCCTGCTTCTGAACGCACTGTCGGCAATACCATAGAAAACGGGCTCACCGTGTCCGCCGAAGGAATCGTCGGTGCCGAGGTCATAGAGTTCTGGCCGGATATCGCGCGCCATCACAAGCGCAAGCAAGCCGAGAAACTTGCTCGCCAGGCAGCTCAGGCCGACGCCCAGAATGCCGCTGCAAAATCAGCCGCTGAAAAGCCCCAGCAAGACGCAAAGCCCAATCCGCAATAACGCTGGAACTGCCCAATCCATCCATTTGGACTGCGATTGTTCGAGTACCCCTTGACCGCGGCCTCCAGTTGATCCATTGTGGATTCTGACCCGCTGTTATGCCCACTGCCCAATCTCGATGGATCACCATTGCCGCTCTGGCGGCGCTCGGGATTCTCTGCCTTGCACTCCGCTCCGATGCCATCCCCACGGGGCGCGCCCATCTCTCGATGCGCATGAAAGCTTTGCCTCGCAGAACGCTCTGGGTGTGGGAGCGCCCGGAAGACCTTCGCGCCATCGACCCGGCGACTACAGCCATTGCCTGGCTCGACCAGACCGTCGAGTTGGGCTGGGATGTTGTCAGCGTGCCTCGTCGTCAGTCATTCTCTTATCCTGCCGAAGCAGCGCGCATCGCTGTGGTGCGCATTGAAGCTCCGCCGGGAATTAAACTCGACGTCGCTCAACAGCATCAAGCTGTCGATCTTCTGCTCCAATCCGCAAATCAGCCCGGCATCGCTGCCTTTCAAGTCGACTTCGACGCAACCCGCTCCCAGCGTGCCTTTTATGCTTCGCTCCTTGCCGATCTGCGTCGCCAGATGCCGGCCAGTCTTCCGCTATCCATCACCGCGCTGGCCTCATGGTGCAGCTCCGACGACTGGATCGCCGACCTCCCGATCGATGAAGCGGTCCCGATGCTTTTCCGCATGGAGCCGGACCGCATTCACGCCCGCGCCGGCCTGCCGCAATTTCAGATTCGCGAGCCGCTGTGCATGGGAAGCGTAGGCGTCTCGACCCATGAAGCGTGGCCGGACGATATGGCGGGCAAACGCATCTACGTCTTCCCCGATCGCGGCTGGCATCAGGACATTTCTCTTCTCACCGATAGGAAGCTCCCATGAGATCCCGATACATTGTTCCCTCTGTGTTGGCCTTTTTTCTGCTCGCGCTGATCACCGCGCAAGCTTGTGGCCCTGACTTCTTCCCAGATGTATTCGTGCTCCAGATGCGCCCCGATCATCCAAAGGACTACGCGGCCGGCAAGCTTGGCGTGCTGCTGCCAACTTATCCTCGCGCCGATCTCATTGTTGCTTTTCGCTATCTCGATGGAGGAGTGCTCGACCCTGCCGAACGCCCAGCCTATCAACCAACCTATGCCCAATACGATCCTGAATGGGAGAAGCACTGGAACGCGCAACAAGCACAGGCAGACAAGCAAGCTGAGCCGGTCGAGCAATGGAAAACAGCCCGTGAGAAGTATGCGGCGCCTCAGCCAAAGGTCGAGCAGGAACGCTCGGAGCAACTCAAACTCGCGAATGGCTCGACGAACGCGATCGACTTTGTGAACTGCAACACAAACGCCTTTGCGACAGCCGTGGCCACGCTTCAGGCAAGAGTAGCAGCCTGGGGGCCAAAGAGTTCTGACCTCGTCGAATGGATCGAGGGCCAGGATGCTGTCTTCTC